>Ga0315913_1001390_pt1 | contig 26552 bp, 18 predicted proteins | sample MpolsnodulesMG_FD_207736 | JGI IMG/M metagenome (GOLD analysis project Ga0315913, IMG submission 207736) | Medicago polymorpha root nodule microbial communities from Los Angeles, California, United States - small nodules | ecosystem: Host-associated > Plants > Roots > Nodule | place: USA...
ACATCGTTTCACATCACCAACTTCTCGCTCATGCCGCAGCTGCCCATGTGTACAAGAAGAAGTATCAGGTTTGTTATAACTTAGTTAAGAACTTAATTTAAAGTTCAAGATACCTAATAACCAAAAAAAAATGATTCATATGCAGGAATCTCAAAAGGGTGTAATAGGCATAACCTTGGTGTCTAATTGGTTTATTCCATTTTCCGACGACAAATTCGATCAAAATGCTGCTGAGCGGGCCGTGGACTTCATGTTTGGATGGTAAGTGCTTAAATCTATATTGAAATACTTGTTAGGTCGATGTAGTTGAATATTAATTAGAATTAGTTTAATATTGTTTTAATATTCTCTATCACCTCCTTCAAATTCGCTGCCTTCATGTTAAAGAGGAAATTGTTTATTTCCAACCAAATGCTCAAATATGTTGCAAGCCAAGTTAAAAGAGACACTCTTTTAGCATGTTTACCACACAAAGGGAGAACAAAAATTTGAAAATTTCCATCTTCTCACTCACCCAATTTGACGGGTTCCAATTATATGTTGTATGAAGATAGACTTCCAAATTTTGCTTTGGCACAATGGAAAAAGTAAATGATTGTGAGTTTCAATTTCCAGAAGAAGAAAAAAAACACAATATTTTCGACTCCGTCTCTTAAAACACCTTTTTGCCACAATCTCCAATAAAATTCCCCTATTTACAACCTCCGGATAGAACCTCCTTAAAACACCTCTTGATGCAATCTCCAATAAAAGACCCCTATTTTTGACGGAACTGAACAATCCAAAAACTTTCTCATTGCCCTAAAAAAATCGTTCATGTTGCATTCACACCCCACAGAAAAATCTGATAATTGCAACATGATTTGATCGAGAACCCCTCTTGCGTATCTATGATAAATAAGATGATACAATATAGCGCTCATCTCCATGGCGCACCTCCACCTCGATTTACTCAAAAAGGCCAAATTAAACATTTTCATATTTTTTACTCCTAATCTTCCTCCCTCCTTTTATTGGCACAACTTGTTCCAACTTACCCAATTAATTGATTTGTTCTCTTAACCTCATCCCCATTAAAACATTCATTGAATTCAGACAATTTTGTTTAAGACCTTCCAAGTAACTTTAAAGAAATAAAAATATAACAATGGAAGGCTGCTAGTACTAAGGACCGATTTATCAGCACCACCCTTCGTCCTATCAACATGTGCCTTCCTTTCCACCAAGATAATCTCTTCGCTGTGGAGTCCAACCCCGGTTTCCATGTTGCTGATCTCATTGGATTTGCACCTGTTGAGACCAAGCTCTTATAGACTAAACCTTTAAAGGAAACAAGTTCTGATGACCTCCGCAGTTTGGGTGACTCTGATCAGTTTGTCTTCTTCTTCGGAAGGTCGCTATCAAGATGTGATAGTACAATTTGTCTTCTTCTGACCATGTGCAGAAACAAACAAACAAATAAATTCAAAGGCAAAGAGAATATAACATATCATTTCATATGAAGCAAATGATTTCTCAAGTACTATTCAACGATATCATCCAATTGAGGCTAAGTTTTCAAAATCTGATCAGGCTTCTCAAGGACGAATTTGATGAGTAGGCAATCTTCATACAATAGCTTTATTAATTCTCTCATATTTAAGGACCTGAGCAGTTTGAAGAAACCACATTACTTCGAACAATTTACAAAAGCCAAATCTCTGTCAAATTCAACAACCTTAAAACACTTGGAAAATTCTTACAAACTGAGCATCTTACAATTTTCTTAAGCATCAGAAGTTCATTATTCTTAAAGTTAGTTTTACCACTCTAAGAGTTCTGAAAGTGTAAACATATAAAAGTCTTTTGTAAAACTCTGATCGTATAAGTCCTCTTGTGTGAAGCAAGGAAGACTCTGACTTGTGTGTTATTGCAATTGTAATCTTGTGTGATTATAGTGGAAAAATCCATTGGAAGTGCAAGGGAACTGGATGTAACCTCAGATTATGGTGTGAACCAAGATAAACTGTTGTGTTGTCTCTCTCTCTTGCCGACTTTGATCTTTCTCTGTTAATTTTTCTGCTCTGTTTTGTTACAAAATCTTAAAATATTTTCAGAAAAAGCCAACACAATTTAACCCATTTTTTGCATTTTTTCTCACCTTCATAATAGACCCAAAAACCAAAACGGTACTTTATCAGTGGTGCAAAACAAGAAGTTTGAAGAAGCTTTCATGAAAGGTTAATTTGTATTTTGTTATATTAGTTACTTCATGATCACCGTAAAAAGTGATCATACAATCATTCATTTGTAATCATCATGCTATTATTTCCAAACCAATCCATCTTTCTAGCATTTTAATTTTCTCTTTAATTTGTTGGACTCAACAGTATAACACTTCTCAACAATAATAATTGTTCATGAAATTATTTTTATTTTTTCTATTTGTAACAATGATTACAGGTTCATGGAACCACTAACAACGGGGAAATATCCAAAAAGCATGCGTTCCCTTGTTGGAAAACGATTGCCAAATTTCTCTAAAAAGCAAGCAAGACTACTTAAAGGGTCATTTGATTTCCTTGGACTAAACTATTATACCTCTAACTATGCTACTAATGCACCGCAACTTAGAAATGGTAGACGTAGTTACAACACTGATTCTCATGCCAATCTTACAAGTAAGCATGCCTTTATTTACTATGTCTTTATTTATTGATAATTCTCTAAATTAATGAATATTTTCGAATTTGATGATAAAATTGTATCTTTTGTTTTTGTGATGGAAGCTGAGCGTAATGGTATTCCAATAGGTCCAAGGGTACGTATACCAAAATCATAAGTTTATAATTTTTTAAGTGTATATATATCTAGTTTATGTTTGCAATTATCTTTTTGCAGGCAGCTTCAAATTGGTTGTATGTTTATCCTAAGGGAATTCAAGAATTGTTACTCCATGTCAAGAAAGTGTACAACAATCCTTTGATTTACATCACCGAAAATGGTGAACACACTTTACTTCATGTTGTTTATTCCCGAATGTTATTATATAATGTAAATGTGAGATAGAGTACATAAGATTTTTGCGGAAAAAGTTTATGTTTATGTCTAAATTTTGGTTTGATATTTTTATCTGGTCTAGCATATATCTGATCACAATCTTTTTTGAAAACATAATTTTTAGGTATTGATGAGTTCAATGATCCAACATTATCACTAGAGGAAGCTCTTATGGACACTTATAGAATTGACTATTACCATCGTCATCTCTTTTATATTCGATCTGCAATCAAGTAAGTGAATAGTTATTATACATTTAATTTTTTGGGAGTATTATTCTAAGGGTTTTTGAGAGTAGTTAGATAAGTATAGTTGCTTTCTCATACATGATTTAATTTTTGCTTTGTTTTATTAGGAACGGTGTAAATATAAAAGGATATTTTGCATGGTCATTACTCGACAATTTTGAATGGTCATCGGGTTATTCAGTGCGCTTTGGCATCAATTTTGTGGATTACAAAAATGGTTTGACAAGACATCAAAAGTTGTCTGCAAAGTGGTTTAAGATTTTTCTCAAAAGATATTAAATTTTCCGTACTTGATGTTTACAATAATTAAGAATGTAATGAAATATATAAGGAAGTTTAATTTTAATTAGTAGCATGGTCGTTCATTCTTAGACTTATAATTTTTTCTTTCGCCAAGTAACCAAGTTATAATTTCACCTTCAAGATAAATAAGTGGGAAATCCGAAGTTTGAACTCCTAATTTACATATTTACTATGCTCTTGAGGACCTTATACTTATGACTTTATTGTCCAATAATGAAATAATATAAAGACATGTGCAATTTCACTTGTGCACATTGAGATGGAAACAAAAGGTTATCAACAATAAAACAATTAAGGAGATCTTCCATGTGTAATTAAATTGAAAATAGCGATTCAAATTATATCAATATAATAATAATCAATCATCACTTTGTTGGAAAGTTTGTGACCCCACTCTCGCTCCCCCACCAAGCCGAACTAAGGCTTTGATACCACCTATTAGGATGTTTGAGCATCACAAGCAACAAATAATTAATGATTTGTATTATCAAGAGATCGTGACACTACATCTAAACCGAAACCCTTGAGACGTTGGAAATATGAGTATGAACATGTTTAATTTTTTTTTTTAAGGATAGTATGAACATGTTTAATGTTGGGTATACAAGAGATATGGATGACATCTCAATAAATGATGTTAACTTAACGCACACATTGAGGGGTACCATTGAATCACAAAAGGAAAGAAGAACGTAAGAGAGACCAAAATCGCTGAAAAAGTAAATAGGAGGCCATATCGTATAATTGTAATACTTTGAGGGTCAAAAGTGCAATTAAGAAAAATAAAATAAAAATATGGTGATAAGTTGTTGTTTCTTTTCCTCAAAGAGGAAGTGTGTCTCACAGAGGATGAAAAGGACTAATGTGCAATATATTTATGATTTTTAGACAATTAACATTAAAATGGAAAGACTTAAATGCACTTTTGGTTCTCTTGCTTTCAAGAAAATAAATTTTTGGTCTCCTTTTTCTAAAAAGCCAACCCCCCCATTTTTCTTTTCTCAAAATTTTAATACATCATTGCATATTTGGATCTTTTTTTTTTTTTTATATATAATTTGACCTATTAACTTATAACGGTTTTTTTTTAAGGAACATAAAAATGCTTATTAGGCCACACAAAATATCCATGTTAACGAAATAATATGTCTAATAAACGCCGCCACATCATAAATTAATAACAATATTTCAAAAAAATTAGTGGAACCAAAAAACTTGTTTTTTTTTTAAAAAAAAGGAGGACATAAACTTATTTTTTGAAAAATTCAAAAATACATTTATGCCTAATGTGAAAGATCAAAACGACACATTGGTTTAAAATCTGATCTAAGCAAAATTTAATTTTCAATACTTGTTTCATTGATTATTTTAGAAGTGTTGAACGCACATTCTAGCTCCCCAAACACAATTTCATCATGTTTGGGTGTCCTTCATCTTGCCACTGCGATCATATGTTTCATTTTCATAATCGATCATACGTTACTATGACACCACATTTCTATCCAAAATTTCAATGATTTAGATCTTCTTCCACAAAACTTTTGTACATCTTTTTTCCACATCATTTTTCTTCTCTCCTAATTACTCACTTGATGACAAGTTATCTTACGTTATTTTTAGCATATTTTTTAGTCATTTTTATTTAGTTTTGATTCAAATCAGAGGAGTTTTAGAACAATTGTATATGTTTTTTGGGACATTTTGTAATGTTTTCATTTCGAGTCATGTATAGTTTTCCCGGAACCAAGCAGTTTTAGGGTGTTTTTGATGTAATTCAAGGCAAAATCATGAAATCGGCAAAACAAAGCATCTTATGAGAATTTGAGAAGACAACGGATGAAGATTTAAGAGGCTTGTGAAGACATTACAAGAAGGAGAAATTTTGTCCCAAGCCTCCGGACAAGTTCTATGAAAGAAAACAACCAGAAAGACAAAGAAACAGATGATTACGCGCGAAAAATACTACTGGTGCACCCCCGGGTGTGATCCAGGTGCCCCCGAGTGTGCAAAAATACACTCATGCGCCCCCGGGTGTCAACCAGACGCCTCATGGTGCGCAAAGTTACACCTATGCGTCACCGGGTGTGTTCTGCACACCCCGGTTATGCTATTTCAGGAAATAACTGTTTTTTTGGTGGAAAAAACCCAGTTTTTCAGCCGAAACCCAGTTGGAAACCATCCTATAAATACAACTCATCTCATTCACAATGATTCATTTAGAACGAATCAGTTCAAGAGAAAGGCAAACACTAGGAGCTTCAAGGGAGGAGTCTATCTCCTCATTTTAGCCTTTAGGGTATGTTTTATTTCTTGTGAGCTAAGAAAAAAACTAAACCCTATTGTGTAGGGTTGTAAGATGAACCTCTATTTTATTGGTTGGATCTATCTATTTTAAGTCTTTTTATTTAGTTATTTTATGTGTCCTGTTTAATTTTATTATGCAAAGGTCTTAGAGCTTTCACCCAAATTACGACATACCTGAGATAACGATAAATGATCATTTGAATTAGAGAAGTGACATACCTAAGATAACAGTAACTACTTACTCGAATTAGGAAATATCTATGATAACAATGGATAAACCACCTGTATTAGGGAAATTGTTATATCTAAGAAAACGGTGAATGAACTTAGAATTAGGCCGACATCCTATTTCAAACGTAGCATAGTAATTTTACTCCTTCGTCCTTGGTAAGGTAGACAAGATAGAGTTGCTTGTCTGTAGAACTACCAAGAGGAAAGAGTATGTTGATGTACTTCTAAGATTCATAGATGAGGGAACCTTTAGGATAATTTTAGGAACTCTATTTTAAGTTTATGCTTCAATTATCTCTGAGAGAGTAAGACCCCACACTACAAGCTAGGAATGCATACTACAACTGTATAATATCTTAATCCACGTGTAAATCTAGTGCAACTAAACAATTGAAGGGGATAAAAACCCCACAACTCATCACTTAAATAGGTAACATTTAACCAATCCTTGAATAGAGAGGAAGAATCCTAACCATCACTACCATTCTGTAATAAAAAACAGGTTACTCCTAAACTCTTGCTCTAAGAAAACAAATTAAATTGCACAAACTCCCCCCATTTACTTTATTTTATTATTTTATTTTCTGTTTTAAATAAGTAATGCAAATTTTTTAGTTGAAACGATAATTCTTGTGGATACAATAATCTACTTATCACTTTATTACTTAGTAACTATTTAGTACACTTGCCTAAATTGTCCATCATTAGTCTTTTTTTCTTATCATCATTCTCCATTCACTTGCAATTTTTTTTGTTGGAGAGGGATGTGGGAGATGATTGAAATTCAATCACAATGCATGGTGAATATGAGACACATCTCCTATATATCAAACTATGAACATGTTTACAATCGATGTAGGACTACTATTATCACATCTTCTATGTGTGTCTATAATGTCTTTAGCCTTGTGATTAACGTAATTATCACAACCTGTTCAACTATAGAGAGTTATTTAACTTATGAAACTAAGGATTAACTTATGCAGGAATGAATGTATACTTTAATTTTCAGATGATATTTTAATTGATGATTTCAAAGTACAAGCTACGTTACACCCCTCTTTGAGAACTCGCTGAGATAATATATGTCATTCCATGTTGTTGTTTCCTTTTCAGGTACTAGTACTCATTGAAGGACTAAGGTTTATAAATACCCGTCCAATGCGTTAAGTTAAAGCCGGATCACAAGTCGAGTTTAGATTTAAGATTTTCATTATGTATCTTTCTTTCTTCAACTGATCTGTAAATAATAGTCAAGCTTAATTTAAATGTTATAAGCATATTTTTTTAAATATTTTCATTGTTTAATAAGATTTTTTCGACATATTCTAAATCATTTTATATTAAATGAAGATCTATATTCACTTGTGTAAGTCGATCCACAAATTTTCTTAATCTTAATGTGTGATGTTATATTTGGTATCAGAGTTGGTCGGTTCAATTCGGCTGGTGAGTCAAGTCTAGAAGTAATCCAGATAGGGAATTAATTGTCGTTCTATAGTTTTTTGTTGTTTTCATATACTCAGTAGGATTTAGTGGGACGGCCGCCCATGGAATCATGCTGAGAATGGGGATGACAACATCCTGGAGAACAAAGCTTAAGTTTTGTTTTCAAAAATTATTTTTTCTGCTAGCATAAATCATGTAGTTTCCCTTCTCTGCATAAGACCCGATGCACATTCCTAACGGTGGTTCAGAGTGGCCCGCCTAAGCCCACAAATTTGCGAATCCGACCGCAGTCAAGATGACCAAAACTAAGGTGTAATTTATTCTAAATATTTACAAATTGAATTTTGAACAATTTCTTTTTGCAAAATGAATTTCTCAAGTTTTTTCTTGAATTTGAAAAGTAAGGAAGATTATGATCATAGGGAATTGAAAAATCTGAGCAAACTTAAAGATAATTTGTTCAATGTTATTGCATATCATGTATATCACCAAGGTGATAAGTCTAAGACGTGGTGTGAACACCATAACTTAAAGGGGTTGAAAGGGATCAAGTAAAAACTTGGTTTAAAGGGGGAGTGAGTAAGTTAGGAAGTCGTAAGGTACCCGTAAATTTTGCCATAAGACACATGAATAGGTCTCGGTAAGATTATGGAGTAGTTTTCCTTACAAAATTAAATTGGTAGTGATTTATTAGTTATATTTTTTCCCATACTTGTACAAGAATGACTTTGGACACACTTACTTGAGGAATATTTTCTATGACTATTGGTGAATGTTAAGTGTTAAGAAAATGTATCTTTTGCAAGTTATTTCTCCCATTTAGTTTAAAAAGACTTTAATAACTATATTACACTCGAATTAATTTTGTTGTGTTTCAAAAGAAAATGTTAATCCCTTTGGTATAAAGTTAAAGTCTCGTTAACGAGTGACTCCGGGACACTCTTTAAAGATTCAAAAAGAAAAAATTACTTAATAAAAAAGTGATATATTTCAATTTTCAATACATTGATTACACAAATTTTCAAAAAACATTACCATTTAAAGGTCTTAAAGAGTGTTCTGACGACACTCGTTAACATTTCTCAAAGTTAATCCTTTAAAATGAATTTAAGCTATGTTAAGTTCTCCATATGAGTTCGGTTAGTTTGCTTATGAAATATATGTTCACTTTTAGTGAGCATTATTTTTATATATCGTCACATTGTCTTCATTTTTGACGTTAGATACCTACTTTACTTTAGTACCTTAATAGTTAACTTAGGTTATTGCCACAGTTCAATCCTTTATTATGTACTCTTTAAAAAGCTATGTTTTAAGATATGTAAGCTAAATGAATATACGAATATTATTAGAGTTTTTAATCATTCCTCATCAATCTTGACTGCTGAGATGAAATGTTAATTTTGTAAACATGTTGATGGTCAAAGACAGGAAGCCTATAAATTAATTTTGTTGTATGAAAAGAATCTTACTTATGTCATATGTTCTGGAAATGGCACATATTAATCACTAGGGTTTCTTACCTAAGTGATGTATTTGTGACTTCTTGGTAGCGATAGAATAGTTGACTGATATGGGTTAAAAAAAAATGTAATTATTCTTCCTTTAGTTACATGCTTAATTTTACAAGGATTGTGTTTTTCTCATTTAATAGAGACTGAATTTTTGGTAAAAATGAGTATTAGAGTATAGTGAAATGAATAAGCTAAATTATTTCACTCTTAAAAATAAATTTTGATTTAGATCTCAAATTTTCTCTGAAAAAAGATGCATGCACTATTTTACCTTTTCCCAATTCTGAAGTAGGAATAAACTCTACGAAATTGTGTCTATAATATCTTTACCCTTGTGTTTAACGTAATTATCACAACCTGTTCTACTATAGAGAGTTATTTACATACAAGTCTCTTTTAAGTAGTAAATAGTAATTAAAAGAATGTGAAACTCAAATGAAAGTTGTGTAATTGTTCATGCTATGTGATATACACATATACTAGTAATATTTGTTTTTCTTTTCTTCCTGCAATCTAGTGTCAGATAACTAGTTAAGTAATTTTGTTTTTGTCTTGTTCTTCTTTCTTAAACGACAAAAAAGATTTTACAGTGATAAGCACGAAATGTATGATGCGCTTGAGATTCATTTGTACTATTAGACTTTTCAACATGGACATTCATTTTGATTGATGAATTAGCAACTGATATTTGGTTTGGTTAACTTTACAAATGAATTATGTCTTGCACTTTCGGTTCATATTAATTTATACGAGGATCAAGACGAGATAATAACATTTTTTTTTTGAGGAAGACGAGATAATAACATAGCGTCATATTATGTGCATAAACATCCTTAACGTTGATTTTCATTTTGGTTCCATCTCATTCTATTCAAGACATAATTTATCAAAATCTTTTTATTTTCATAAGTTACAGGTACATGGCCGGTTCTTCTTGAACTTAAAAATCAATTATGTCAAATACTCCATCTGTTTCAGAATGATTGTCACTTTCAGTTTCCAATGCAATAATAACTTTTTCTTTTCAATTGTACCATTCAATTAATACTAATACATTACTTCCAAAGTATTATTTTTTCTTTAATGAAAAGCAAATCAATAGTTGATTAGGATAATTTGGTAAAATAAAATCTCTCTTTCTTTTAATTAATGCATTTCTTAATATATGTGTAAAAATCTTAAACGACATTCATTTTGAAACAGAGGGAGTACTCTTTTAGAATTTCCATATCTTCACGTGGGGTAATCTTTATTTTTAGTTCATTTTCTTTCTCGAGGATTTTTGTCATTGGAACTAATTTTTCCACCATGCTTCAAGCATCGTCAAGATTCATTTGTATCGTTAGATTGTCCAACAGGGGCATCCATTTAAATTGGAGCATTAGTGGCTATTATTTGATTAACTTTACAAATGAATTATGTCTTGAACTTCCGGTTCATATTAATTTATACGAGGAACAAGATAAAATAATAATATTGTATTTAAAAAGTAATTTATTTTAACTTTTATTTCATATTTTAAGCCTCTTATTTTCTCCCCGTAATATTGGGAAAATATTTCATTAATTGATAATTAGTCTATAAGACGTAACTAGCATGTTGGACTATAAACAAGCCTCCAATTATTGGCTGGCTCAAGATGATTTATAATAGATGGAGATTCATATCAATTATAGTTTCACAATATTCTTTTATGACTCATCTAAGTGCGATAAATTGGAACAATTCAAATATAGAAAACACGTCCAAAAATTCTTATATGGTAAATATTAGGTTTATAAACCAAAAATGAAATTGTAAATTATGGGATGACATGTATATGATAATTTGTTGGCTTGATGCGAATTAATGTCTCACGGTGCAAGATTTTATATTCCCAAGTACAAAGTTGAACGATCTTATCTTATAAGTATTGATCGTACATTTAACATTAGACGTCTAATGCATGGATCTTCAAGCTCATTTTTATAGATGAACATATGTTACTGAATGTTCAATATCAATTTCCATATACGCTCTATACTTAGCAAATGAGGAAAATGAAAGGTTAGTCAAATAATCTCAAAAACTTCTGGTTGTGAGTTAACAATAAACATACACGTGACCATAGTTGATGCATCAATTAAAGTTATAAAATATCTACCTGGTCCACATGATCATTATGTCTGTATTGGTTCACAAGTATCCCTAAATGTGAGACTGATTTCATCAAATTATCAACTTTCTTTAGGAATTAGTAATGCGCAAAAGTTTTTAGATTTGATGAAACTTTCGGCTCTTCAATATATATCCACAAACAAAAAAATTAACTATTTTTTTCTTCCCATCATAATATATTCAAGATGACCAAACTTATCTTGCCAACAACAAACTTAATATGATTTGTAGACTTCTAGTTTACAATATCATGTTCTTCCATTTCACTAATATATAAGTGTACTACAATTCAAAGGAAAATACATGTATCTTTTTCACTACACTTATTTTATCCAAAATATGTCTTGTAATATAGAGATATTCAATATCTTCTTCATTTCTTATTTCAATGGGATATCCATTTAGAATGAAATCCTTGAAGTTTGTTTAATAAGTAGGCTTAAATCAATATATTGCATTTTCAATGTGTAATTATTCCTTCATATACCAATATATTGGCTCTTCTTGAGCCTTCAATAATCTTTGTAGTGTCAAATGTAAAATTAAAATTGTTCCTTTGTATTACTCGTTTAATCATTTTTTTTATAGTCTTCTACAAAATACATCTTTTATTTACACACAATATCCAACAAATATACATATAATTACGCTTCTCCTTAGTGAGGTCAAGTTCTAAGAGCAATATTGGCTTGAGACCTCGAAAGAGTATAAACATACTTCTTAGAAGTAATCAATAATTCAAATTTCATTTATAGTTATTTTGTCAACTAAAAGAATATTTTAAATTCAACACAATTTAGTTCTTAAATCATAATCTATTAAAAAGAACAATAATGCCAAATTGACAAATATAATACTTACTATTTGATTAGAAAATAAATTAAGCAGAGCACAAATTATAAGTGTCGAATGCGCAAAGAGATGACATAGATGACAACACCTCTAATTTATATGTCTTGAGAGAACTCATTAGTAGTAAATATCATAATCATCATAAGCCATAACTAATAAATGACCCGGTTAGGCCTAAGAGGATGGTTAAGCTGTCTGGATCTGCCGCTTGTTGGGGTTGAGCCACTGGTTTGTGCACCATCTGCCTAGTTCAGTTGAGCTGTGTTGAGGTGATGGATTTGGTGGAGTTGATCGTCATCCCCCGGTGAGACGAACATGCTTTGTGTACCTGCATACGCTCCGACGCCCAAGTCAGTGGGGGCTCAAGAGGAGCAGTCACAAGTTTAGGGTAAGAAGTGGCATACATGTCTCAAGGCTAAGGCCTAGGCATAAATAGTGGTTAGGTGGGTGATAAGTGCCAGAAAGTAGTAATTCAAATGAATATTTAAGGCACTTTTGTTACTTGTTTTACAAGTTATCTAGGGAAAAGCCGAGAGATAAGTGATTATAGCCCTTTTACGCTTTATCTATCTTACTTTACCCAATTGTGCAGGAATTGAACTCAAGACACTGAGCAAAGAAGAAAAACAAAGAAAAAGTACAAAGGCTTACTCGCCATGGTGAGTGATTAGTGAAGAAAGGCGAGTAAGAGGCGAGCTTAGGCAGTGAACACCATAAGTTTACTCGCATCCAACTCGCAATAGCGAGTGAAAGGAGAACAAACTCGCAATGGCGAGTAGAAAGGCGAGCAATTCCAGAGAGCACCAGAGATCACACGCCTCCAACTTGCAATGACGAACTGAAGGCGAGCTAAGAAGTCAAGTATTCGCCATGGCGGCCTAAACTCCCCAGAGCTGACGTGGCACAAACCCACTGGTGAAAAAACATCAACTCGCCATGGCGAATGGAGTTATTCGCGAGGCGAGTTAATGCAGATCAGACTTCCTATAAAAGCCCATTTGATCAATTCTTTTAGGGATCTTAGAATCTCATATATAATATCTTGTAATAGTCTAAGAGAGAGAGAGATAGGGCTTGTTCTTCATAGAGTGAGAGTGATAGAAGGTAGATTCTTCATCCTTTGTTGAGAAATCACAAGTTGTAATGAATCTCTCTCTTTTAATTCATTCTTGCAAAGCTTCCATGACAACGAGTAGCTAAATCTCCTTTGTTGGGATTAGAGATACTTGATCTTAGCTAAACATGTAATCTTTTGATCTATAAATATATGGTTCTAGCATTTGATTTGATATTGAGATTATTCTTGCACTTTATTGTTTATGTTTGATTTAATTGTGATTGAAAAATACTCTTGAATCTAGGTTTAGAATAATCATCTATCACGACATGAATTCTAGACATGGAATTAATGTTTAGATAATCACTTTTTGTATCCAAACTTAAAGCTTTCTTATCATTTAATAGATTGAGAAATCGTCGATTAAATGATAGACCGACTCTTGGATCGTTTAATAGTTTGAGACATCGACGATTAAACGATACAATTGAAGTTACAATATTATTTGAACACAAATGATATTGTCGAGGGATACATGATAATATCAAACAAAAGCTAGAGTCTGTATATGATCATTAGGTTACGTGTGACGCTTGGTCGATGAACTCTAATCCTAACAAGTTTCACGCCTTATTAATCTCAACTTTTATTCTCGCAACATAGTTAATTTAGTTAAAAACAAACAAACAACTACTCTTTTAACTTAGAATGATATTTGGTATCGAACGGTATGTGATATCGCACTAGTCCCTAAGGAGACGATACATATAATACTTACTTTTGATTGTGTAAAAATACTACATTAACAACGACCTCATCAAACCAGATAGATACACTCATCTAATCAGGGTTATATTACATTAAGATAAACATGAGTCATTTCTACTTACATGGAACTGACTTAAACCATATAGGCTCCCCCCCATCTAGTCGGTTGGCTACTCTGTTATTTAGATTAGCCTCGTAACGAAGCATTCTAAAGTTTAGGAGAGAAGATTGCAACTAACAAGGAACATATCATCAGATCAAACATTATAAATAAGGGGCCTAACCCCAGGTATGATCACTTCACATCATTCCACTTTCAACAATCATATACCAATTCCACCTGCTACTAGCGAGAACCTCGTTAAGCATCTGAGTGTCTTTTGCCCCCTTCCCCGTACTTTAGATAGGAGTCATGAGAAGGAAAATACGACTAGTCGAGGAATAGCAAGTCACAAGTGAAGGAAAGATACCACCTGCTCAGGAGGTAAACCCCTTGTTCACACAGGAACACTATATTTATCACCATGTTTACTAAATTGTGATAATTAAAAAAATTGATCATAATATTAAATTTGTTTTTTCTATTGGAATCATATTAAATTTGTTAAAAATTGATATTGTTTTTGAAGTTGATCTATCCCTTTATAGAATTTATCACTTCTTTTTTTTTTACAACAGTAGGCTCATGTCATTTCATTAATAATAATATGTTGGATACATCATCCTTGTTATTCTGGAATTTGTCCGTAACTAATTTGGAATCCATATCAAAATCAAAATTCTCAAGTCGAAAAGAGAAATGGAGCTAACAAATTTCCTTGACTTAGAGTTGTTCCCACACAAAACTCGTTTGTTGTACTGCTGTTAACAATAACAGACATGTTACTAGAAAAGATGCAGGCTCTAATCCATGACAACCATTTTTCTCCAAATCCTATTATACACATCATATATTCCAAATAATTTTAGTTTAGACTATTACATGCCTTCTCAAAATCTAACTTTTTTTTTATAAGGATTGTTGATGCAAAGAGTATCAACTATATATTAAAAAGGGAAAAACAAAACAAGAAGAAATGGGGACATAAACCAAAGCCTTTCAGAAGTTAACAAATCTATAGCAAGGTAATCCTAATCTATTTCTGGTGAAATCTGCTCTAACTTGGATTGGAACATCATCCATCCAAATGAAGGTGTCAGTGGTCAAACCAATATTTGCTAGCTTATCAGCACAACAGTTTTCTTCTCTGGAGATATGTGTAAGAAAGAGATTCATGTTTCCTGATAGGACCATACTGTTGTCCCATCTGTTTCTAAGCTTCCAAGGCACAATAGAAATTGACTTGAAAGCTTGAAGGACTAAAAGGGAGTCTGTCTCAAGCCAAAGATGTAACCAACCATTGTTGTGTGTTATCTCAGTTGCCTGCATAACACCTGATAATTCAGCAAATAAAGATGAACCTGGGCCTAAATTTTGAGCAAAACAACCTATACAAATAGCTTCCTGATTTCTGAACAAGCCCCCACAAGCAGCCATAGATGGCGTTCCTGTAGCTGCTCCATCAATATTACATTTTATCCAGTTGAAGGATGGGGGATGACAAAGCACTTCTATGATGTTAGGTGGTTTGGGAGGGTGAATTGTAATATTGAAGTTTTTGAGAATAAGGAATTTAGAAATGGAATTGTAGGCAAGCTTCTTAGTTTTATTCCCGGAGAGAGACATTTGCAATGACTAAATTGACAGCAGCTTGCCACGGTATGTGTCTATCATGGTATCTCAATGGATTTCTATCAACTGAACTAAGCCCACGAGGACTAAGATGTGTGAATCTAATCTACTACTACTATATACTATAAGAAAATCAATGCATAATATATGTAAGGTTCAGGGTTCAAACAGTGACCACCACAAAAAAAATACTATAATACTATAAGAAAATCAAATTTCATAATTAACCTCGGTTAAACTCATAATCTTCTTAATTTTATGGGCTTAATTGTCATTTTACAAATAAAAAAATCAATTTATTATGGCATAAATATAGGAAAATACTTTATTCTCCTCTCTTATACCACAAATATAGAAAACACAATTTTTTGTTCTCTGTTTATTAAAAAAAAAAAAACTTCTCTCTTATATCATAGATATAGGAAAACAATTTATTATCATTTCTTTTAATCTCACTAATTTATATATAAAATAAAAATATCAATAATTTAGTACTTTTAATCTCTTAATCTCACTAATTTATATATAAAATAAAAAGTATCACTAATTTGGCAGCAAGTCCATGAAACAAATGTCTAAGTAGTTGAATGTGATATGCATATGCTAGAATATTGGATGCTCGTGCAGGAGATGAGAACAAGTGCCATGACAATCCAAGCACATCCTCAACTACAAACAAGTTGTACTCACACACATAGATGGTAGAGACCCACACCAGGTAGATATAAATGCAATATTGATGTTTCTTTATCCTGATAATAATAAAGTTGGTGTGTGAATCTGCATTCCGATGGTGGCTTTATCCTTGTGGGAACAACATGGTTCTCTCCACTATGTTCGATTGATTTAGGCGAAACAATGAGTCTTTCTCAAACAATGCATTCGGTCGTTGAATTGGGCTTTGATGATATGAATTTCTCTCTTGATTCTAAAATAGCAATAGACGCCTTTAATGGTGGAGACAAGTATTTATCAATTTATTTACAACTCCGTGGTTGAGTTTAGCTGAAGGTAGGCAAATGAGGTCTCTTATGAATTAACACAAACAACCCTATTGAGCGATATCTCTCGATTGTTTATTAATGTAACACCATATATCATGACTTATTATATAATGAAATAATATGAACTTCCTTAAAAAATAAAAATCTAGCCAACATTCAAATGATTAACGGATAAACTTAGATTGGCTAAAGTATCAATACATTGATTGCCCCCTCTAAAAACATGAGAAAGAAAGAAATTTTTGGACCTAATTTTAATTAAAGAATTATTCCAACGATTTCTTAATATTTCAAGGAATTAGAGAATTATTATTTCTGATAACATTGCCAACAAGTGCATAATCAAATTCCAGTAATATACTCCATTGTCAATGTAATTATTTTTTATATAATAATTATCACAATTTTTTTTGGGTACAAATATTATCACAATGTACGACTTTTACGAATTACAATCGAAATTAAATTGGAGTTTTTCTATTCATATCCCATGTATTTTTAATTACACCCAAATTTACTTAATTCTTTATAATAATATCAAAATTGCCCTTTTATATAAATTTTTTTAAAACCTTTATTTCATTCATTGTCACTCTAAAATTTTACCCTCTTTCACTCACAAACAATCAAGGATGCTCAATCATTCTCTATAAAAAATTAAAGAGTGAATCAAAACATCTTTTATCCATACTTTATTGCATATAAGTAATTGCATTTCTTTTTCTTTTTCAATGATGATATGCTATGCACTTTACAACACAATTATTTAATGGTGCAGCACAAACAACGATAATTAAGAATGTTGAGGTTAACTTAAATTCAGTTTAAATAGGTACATGTAAACTGAGTTTAAGTGTGTACACTTAAACTAAATTGAGTTTAAGTATGTACACTTAAATTAAGTTTAAGAATATATTAAATTTCATTTAAGGATTTAAATGATCGAAAATAATTTATTAATTTTTTACCGTATTTGCAAGAACTACACTTTTGAAGTACTTCATTTACCAGTTACCATCATTTATTTGCAATAGAAGTCAACTGCACACAATCTTCACCGTCCAATTCATTTCTACACACATAAACAATAAATCACTTAAAAATTGTCAACCGTCAGATCAAAACTGCAGTTCAATCGTGTTAAGTTAAGTATCAAACGAAACAATGTCATGTTATCTCCATCATCATCTTCTCTTCCCTCTATCCTCTTCATTTTCGTTAAACCCTATAAACACCAACTTCAACAACACTTTACTCTTCACTCTTCAAACGTCGTCGTTTCACTATGAACCCTTCCACGCTTACACACCCCTCCATTTTACTACCCTCACCCCCTTTACGCACTCAACGACGTCGTTTTCGTGTCTCACTCCCTCGCTGTTCCACCAACCCTCCTCCTCTTCCTTCTTCTTCTCCATCACCGCCGTCGCGGCCGCCGAAGGAACTCGTCGGACTCGAAATTCTAGTTGATAAGCTCCCTCTGCCGGCAAGACTTGCAACATCGGCTGTCATCGTTGCCGGCGCGGTTGCGGCTGGATACGGTCTCGGTTCGAGATTCGGAGGAAGTAGAAATGCTGCGATTGGTGGTGCTGTGGCTGTTGGTGTTGCCGGTGGTGCTGCTGCTTATGCTTTGAATGCTACTGCACCGCAAGTTGCGGCGGTTAATTTGCGGAATTATGTTGCTGGGTTTGATGATGCTTCGAAATTGAAGAAGGAAGATATTGAAGTTATTGCTAATAAGTTAGTTTTAATTGTATTAACAAAAGGTTTAATTTTAAAGATTTTTTATGTTAGAAAAAAGGTTAATTAATTGATTTTGTGAATTTTTTCAGGTATGGTGTGAGTAAGCAAGATGAGGCATTTAAAGCTGAGATTTGTGATATATATTCTGAGTGAGTTACTAATTAGTTTATTTATATAGATTTCAAAAATATGACTTTAGTTGTCCACAAGTCTTAGCTAAACCGGCAAAAATGCCGAAATCACTAGGCCAGACACCCGTGAACGGGGTTTTAACCCCGGCCCCTACACGTGTGTGTGAGTTTCAACAATTATTTACCATTTCGTCTATCTAAAAAAAATGATTTTAGTCTCTACAATCATATCATTTTTCGGTTTTGGTCCCTCTAAGTTCTTTTGTTTAGATTGAGGCCTTGCAAATTTAAGAAATGATTGATTTTAGTCCCCAACGTCATTCGTGGCCCAATAAAATCAAGTCACATGGCCTAATAAGCTGATGTCAGGAAGTGAAAGCAATCATTTTTTAGTTTGTAGGGACTGAATACAAAAAAAAAAACTGACTGACTAAAACCAGAAAACACCAAGTGCCGGGACTAAACTTATATTTAGCATATGTGATATGGAGTTATGATGATTTGGTTGTTTAATTTATAGGATTGAGTGATTGATTTGTATTTGAACTTGTTTAGGTTTGTATTTTCTGTGATTCCTCCTGGTGGGGAGGAACTTAAAGGTGATGAAGTTGACAGGATTGTCAACTTCAAAAATTCTTTAGGTCTTGATGACCCAGATGCTGCCGGTGTACATATGGAGGTAACTTTTGTGCTGGTTTTGCATATATGCGAGATTTGAGGGTATTTATTTTGAGGAGAGAATGTAGTCTGTGTCTCAATCTTACTGGTTTGTTTCTTATTGATTACCACTCCCAGATTGGTAGGAAACTTTTCAGGCAACGACTTGAAGTTGGGGACCGTGAGGCGGATGTTGAGCAACGTCGGGTATGCTTATTGTATTTGTTGCATATTTGCATAATCGAGCCAAATATGGCAATTATTTTTGGGCTTTATAAAAATGGTAAATACTTGGAACTTGACCATTGAGAGATTCTCCAGTGCAGGCGTTCCAAAAGTTGATATATGTGTCAAATATTGTATTTGGGGATGCATCATCTTTCCTTCTACCTTGGAAGCGTGTTTTCAAGGTCACTGAATCCCAGGTAATTTTTGCTTACTTCTCAATCGTTATGCCTGTCCTGTGCAATGTGAATTGTATTTGTAATATGCATGTTTAGGAGCATAGTAGAATAATTGTGTTTAGGCGTATTTTCCTGAAATGGAAGAATTGATTTTCTGCGTGAGTTGCACTTTGCCATGTTTATTAACTGTCGTATTCTGATCTGAGATGGATGTGGTCTCATTTCTTAATATTTTGAACATTATCATTTCAGTCATTATTAGTATTTTTATTATTTTTCATTTGACTAGTTGACAATATTCCATTTACCAGGTTGAAGTAGCTATACGTGATAATGCTCAACGACTATATGCTTCCAAGCTGAAATCCGTTGGCAGAGGTAATTGTTTGATCAGTAATACTTGGGACTTTATTTAGTTTTAATGTAGTAAATGCAGTCAACATATCTCATGCTTAGTCTTCATGTCAGGTTGTTGTAATTTTAAATTTTATTACCTGTCAATGCCTTAATTGGAAGAGTTTGGTGCATTTTTAATATTATAATAATTTAAGTGAAAAAAAGCTTGTAATATACTCATAATAAATTTTGAGTACAATTATCTCGTTACAAAAAATTTAAGAGTTTGAACTTTGAACTGTCTTTATCTGATGCTGAAGTTTGTTTTATAGTCATCTTGAATTACTGTTGTCTATATATAGTCAAATTCATTTTTAAGCAAATTTTAGTTGTTAATAAGGCTTGCTTCCTTAAGTCTAACAAATAGTTTCTTTCCAGATTTTGATCTAGAAAAGCTTGTTACACTTAGAGAAACACAACGTTTATGCCGTCTTTCTGATGAGGTACATCTTCCTTTTTTTTTCTTTTATAATTTTCTACTTCTTCTCCGGGGTAACCCCTTTCTCTTGTTGTCAAATAATTCTTGGGTGTAGAGTATAATAAATTTTATTAATTGGAAAGGAATTTTGACTTTGTAGCTTGCGGCGAACTTGTTTAGAGAGCATGTCAGGAAATTGGTTGAGGAAAATATTTCAGTGGCACTTGGAATACTTAAATCCCGCACAAGAGCAGTGTAAGCCTCAGTTTTTCTTCAAATATTCTTTACTTTTAAGTGATCAGGTCATTGTGGATTTCATTAGGGATTGAGCTTTGCCTAGCATGTTAATGTTGCAAAAGGCGGATCCATGTTAATTAAATAAATATTGAATTCAGATATGATCTTTCTTGCCATCTGTTTCCTCATTGTTGGTGTTCTCAGGTTTGAAGCATGCTTGCAAGGCATATACTTATACATAGCACACATGTGTGTGTATACATACAAATATATTGAGTGCATGAGATGTGTTATTCTCAACCATCCATGTATGATCAAGATTATCTACTCGCACATACATGATATACATCCTAATCCAACCTTACACGTGTGGGGGCACTGGATGTCAGGGGTTGCATACCCATTCTAAATGAATGGTTTTGGAGACCTTTCTTCAACATTTTTTGTATATATATTTTAAGTTGACTTTGTTGAAATTTGTTTAGAAACAACAATGCAAGTTTTATTAGGAGTTGTGTACTTCAAGTGTTAAGCTATTGTTGAATGTCACCCAAGTTTCGAAGAGATGACTCAGCTGTGTCTACCTCGTGCCTAAGTTCATGTTTTTTTATTTGGACACCCAGTGAGAAGTTTTTGGCATGTATTGCATGTTGTAGTCATAAACATGTCCATTTTTCATAGCTGTTCATTTCTTAACTTTTGCAAATCTGGACTTTTCCTTTTCTAATCAACAATGTTTTTCAGTTCTGGAGTGAGCCAGGTTGTTGAGGAGCTTGACAAGGTATTGGCATTTAATGACTTACTCATCTCATTTAAGAATCATTCGGACATAGATCGCCTTGCCCGTGGTGTTGGTCCAGTTTCTTTAGTGGGTAAATTTCCTGACTGAGTATTCGTTTGTTTTTATTCACTTTTTGGATCTTTTGTTTTATATTTTGAATTCTTGAAGTTAAATTAAATTCATTTTTGGTGTAGGAGGTGAGTATGACGTTGACAGAAAGATGGAAGATTTGAAACTCCTTTATAGGGCATATGTTTCAAATGCTCTGTCTAGTGGGCGCATGGAAGATAACAAGGTAAGTGGAGATAACATTCAAATATAAAAATTGAATTGCTAACATGTTTATTTTTTTTACCTAATATTTTTTTAAATGTTGAAAATGAGCATGTATTTGACCTCCGTCAGACGATCATTTTGCTCTTCAGCCAGGCAATATCTTGAGCTGTTTGTTCTGAGGGGTCTTTTGTAGGCAGACTTTTTGAAAATCTGGATTTGGGAAACATATTTCTGTGCTTGGTATAAATGTTCTGTTTTTTTCCTCAGTAAATTCCCTTGAAGGTCAAAAACTCTGTCTAAACAATATCCAACATTTTCTATGAATATTTTAGTAATATCAAACACATTATACAAATTCCTAGGAATTGTGTTTCTTTATAATGAAAAAAATAGGGAATACCAAACTCCCTGTTAATGTTGTGGTAAAAATTTCATTTGAAGCAGTTTTTATCTTCAGTACAGTGTAGTTGTTTGATTTAATGTATTTATAGTAAGACTAGTTGTACTGAAATTTTCAGAATGAAATCTTGTTTCATTTCCACTCTCAAGTTACCTGATTTTGAAATTTTCTAAAACTCATTACTCTAAGATAGTAAGGCTGGTTGTACTGAAATTTTCAGAATGAAATTCTGTTTCATTTCCACTCTCAAATTATCTGATTTTGAAATTCTCTAAAATTCATTACTCTAAGAGTATGTATCACCAATACCATGAAAATTTGTTAACTGTTGTTGATATCAAATATGAAACTTCATCTGCGTGAATGCTAATTTTTATAATGTACATTTTTTAATAGCTTTATTATTCATTTCAGCTTGCTGCACTAAATCAGTTAAAAAATATATTTGGACTGGGTAAGCGTGAAGCAGAAGCTATTTTACTTGATGTTACAACAAAGGTTTATCGGAAACGACTTGGACAGACTGTTTCAAGTGGCGAGTTAGAAATGGCAGATAGCAAAGCTGCATTCCTTCAAAATTTGTGTGACGAGCTGCATTTTGATCCACAGAAGGCCAGTGAACTTCATGCAGGTAAAACATGAAATGTTAATTGTTAAGTTTGAATTTTATCTTTTGTAAGGCCTGGATTGTAGTTTACTTTATGTTCTTTAAGTTTATATGAGTATTTTTTAGTCAGACGAACTTATAAGCTAGCTTCTTGGCCTTGCCAAACAGACCCGTAGACTAAAGAAAACAACTCAATACAAATGTTGAAGAATAACTATATGTTTCTTTTATTCGCACTTGAAAGAAGAATAGACTGTTATTAGCAGGACCAAGAAAATTATTTAGAATGAAAGGTGATGATGAGAGAGTTATTGTAGCAATTAATTATTTCTGCTATTGCTTTTAGTGTCCAACAAACCTCTCATCTATAATTGTTCCACAGTCAAAAGAATACGAAGACAAAAACCGACAATTGCTGCACATTTATTTAATGAATAAATTGTAATTTACACAATTAAGCCCATTGAATCAAGGAGATTATGAAACTAATCAAGGTTAATTATGGAATAATGGTGGTTATTAAGTTTCTTATGTTTATGGTAGATTTGTATGTATAATTCTTAATCGTAAGGTTGCCAACTTGTAATAGTAATATTCAATTATGTATCTGTATTCATAGTTGTTCTGATAGTTAGCTTCTTATATAATGTGTTATCACTATCATTCTTTATTATGTTTACTATTTTATAACAGAATCTAACAACAGTTTCATGTTTTAAGAAATTTATCGCCAAAAGCTTCAGCAATGTGTTGCTGATGGGCAGCTCAATGATGAGGATGTTGCTGCTTTGTTGAAGCTGCGTGTAATGCTCTGTGTACCTCAGCAGACTGTTGAAGCAGCTCATGCAGATATCTGTGGCAGTTTGTTTGAAAAGGTGATAGCTTTTGTTTTCTTCTGTAACGAATTTGTCATTCATTCATAGTGCCAAATTTCATATTTCCTTTTATGCAGAAATACAATTTATGTGTGTATCATAATGAACTGAGATTATGACTATCATGTGTGGTGTTGTCCACAGTGGTTGTCAACATGGCATGTTGATAGGGACTTGGGTATTTTGGGGTGTCCAAGTCCCTCGTCGAGTTGTATACTATGCTTGGAGTATTTAAGTGGCCTTCCTTATAGTTAGCTTTTAAGGGTGGTTCCTCAAGTGCTTAGATAATTATCACATGCATAGCGGTTGTTTGTAGGCTTGTAGGGGTTTTCTTCAGGGCATTGTTGTTGTCACCTTTTATTTCTTGTTTGAGGATATGTCTTGGTTTCTGGAGCTTCTTCCTTCTCTTTGCCATACACTTCTACTTTCTATTTTGATATTGGTAATTTGGTACAATGAGAAGTTATCTCCACCATTTTTATCTTTAACCTAGGATACCAACTTTTTAATTGTGTCTGGACATAATATAATTTGTCATGAATTTCTGGAATGTGCCACTCAAAACTGAAACTAGATTTGGTTTTTGTAAATTTCAGAACATGTAATCAGAAACCACCCTGAACAGGGCCTTAGATTGTGTGTTTTAATTCTGTAGACCAGTATCTACTTCTACTTACTATCTAACCTGTTCATTAGTTAGATTATCGTATACTTAAATCCAAGCTGTAAAGGAAGTTTAGTAGACTTGGTTGACGACGTCGATATGTGGATAAACAGGGTTATTCTTTTTCTTTTTTTTCATTTTATTATCATAAGTATGTTTCAATCTCTGCCAGACATTGGAAGTTTTTATTTATTACTAATTCATGTTTATTCTTTATAGATTGTCAAGGATGCAATTGGTTCAGGGGTTGATGGATATGACGAGGAAGTAAAGAAATCAGTAAGAAAAGCAGCACATGGCTTGCGACTTACCAGGGAGACTGCTATGTCTATTGCAAGCAAGGCGGTGAGTGTTCATTTGTCAGGAAATTTGATGCTTATATATGATGATTCAAATAGGATTAAATTTCACTATGTTGTTTTCATGACATCATTACAGGTGAGGAAGGTGTTTATTACTTACATAAAACGTGCACGATCAGCCAAAAGTAATTCAGAATCTGCAAAAGAACTGAAGAAGTTGATAGCTTTCAACACCCTAGTTGTAAATGAGTTGGTGGCAGATATCAAAGGAGAGTCTGCCGATGTTAAAACTGAAGAGCCAGCGAAAGAGGCAATTATTGAAATTGAGGAAATTAATGAAGAATGGGAATCACTTCAGACGCTCAAGAAAATAAGACCTGACAAAGAACTTATAGAAAAGATGGGAAAGCCTGGTCAGACCGAAATTACTCTTAAAGATGATCTTCCAGAAAGGGACAGGACTGATGTTTACAAGACATTCTTGAATTACTGTCTAACCGGTGATGTGATTACGATTCCGTTTGGTGCTCAGATTACAAAAAAGAAAGATGATTCAGAGTATGTATTTCTAAATCAGCTTGGTGGGATCCTGGGAATGACTGGCAAAGAAATAATGGATGTTCATACGGGTCTTGCTGAGCAAGCTTTCAGGCAACAAGCTGAGGTACTTTTAGCTGATGGACAGTTGACGAAGGCCAGGGTGGAGCAGCTTGGTAAGCTGCAGAAGGAAATAGGATTATCGCAAGAATATGCTCAGAAAATAATAAAGAATATAACCACTACAAAAATGGCAGCTGCCATTGAAACTGCTGTAACTCAAGGGAGGCTCAATATGAAGCAAATTAGGGAACTTAAGGAATCCAATGTTGATTTAGACAGCATGGTATCTGTGAGCTTGAGAGAAACCCTCTTCAAAAAAACTGTTGGTGATATTTTCTCATCAGGTACTGGTGAGTTTGATGAGGAAGAAGTTTATGAAAAAATGCCATTAGATCTCAACATCAATAAAGAGAAAGCAAGAGGTGTTGTTCGTGAGCTTGCACAAAGTAGACTATCCAACTCTCTCATTCAGGCCGTGGCACTACTAAGACAGAGAAATCACAAAGGAGTCGTAAGCAATTTTCTAAGCTTCATGTTCTCTCTACTCAATTAGTTTTTTTTTTAGATTTGGTGGTTGTGAATGGCCAAGTTTGATTGCTTATTGTCTTCTTTGCAGGTTTCTTCCCTCAACAACTTGCTGGCTTGTGATAAAGCAGTACCTTCACAGACACTTTCATGGGAAGTGTCGGAGGAACTTGCTGATCTATACACCATATACTTGAAGAGTGATCCAAGTCCAGAAAAGTCGTCTCGTCTGCAGTATCTGTTGGGCATAAATGACTCCACTGCAGCTTCACTTCGGGAATCCAGAGATAGATTAGATATTACTGCAGAGGAAGAGAAGTTTGTATTCTAGTCATGTAATGAAATGTTTGGCCGTAGAGGCATATTGGAGAGGCCAGAGCCCTCACAGTTCTGTATTTTTTTGTTTCTTTCGATTTTGTTTAACGGTGAATAGAAGAATATTGTGATAGATTGCTGTAGAGATGAGTGCAGTGTTAGATGTTGAAATCTTAGATAATCTATACTGTAACAATTTAAATAACTAATCGTGCTATTTTATATGAATGACAACAAGTTGTTTCTTATACCGTTTTTTCATTGAACGAACAAATATTCTTCGATGTGACTATGCTATCAAATGTTTGAAGGAGAACAACAATGTGGACCCTTAAGGGTCCGTTTGGTTCGAGAGTTTTGGAGGGGAGGGGAGGGGAGATTTTTAATTTGAAGTGTTTGATTTAATTTTTAAAAGGGGAAGGGAGGGGAGGGGAACAAATCTTTTTAAAATTTGATTGCATTGTCATAATTATCCTTAAATTAATTTCAAATCTCAATATTAACATTGTAACAACTTTTATTATTATTAGATTATATTATCTTTGTAACAATCTTATTATTAT
>Ga0315913_1001392_pt1 | contig 26542 bp, 15 predicted proteins | sample MpolsnodulesMG_FD_207736 | JGI IMG/M metagenome (GOLD analysis project Ga0315913, IMG submission 207736) | Medicago polymorpha root nodule microbial communities from Los Angeles, California, United States - small nodules | ecosystem: Host-associated > Plants > Roots > Nodule | place: USA...
GACGAAGAGAGCGCAATTAGCGGAAGAACGATCAGAGCGAGAAGATGAAAAAGCGGATTTGAGAAGATGAATGCGATTAGAAATATCAGTGGGAAGATCTAAACGACGAGGTTTGGTTTTTACTTCTTCTTCTTCATCTTCTTCAGTCCAATCGAGTTTTCTCTTCAAACTTTGGGTATTGTTGCGAAGATCCATTAGATTAGATGAGAGTGTGGTGCCTGTGGTAGTGATTGTGGAGATTCAAATAAGAAAGATGCTTTTGCTGTATAAAAAAGTAGTTTTCGCACCATATTTTTCAAAAATTTCGCCACTTTTTTTACTTCCCGCTCAATTTTCATTTTCCTTTTTCTTTCCCGCTCCATCTTTGTTTTATATTTTTTTTAGGAATTATATCCATTTTAAAAAAATTAAAATTACGTATTTGAATTTATGAATGCAGGCACTCGTTCTTTTTCATGTTAATATCATTTAAAAATACACCTAAACAATTCTTCTTTTTTATTTTATTTTTAAATTGAACAAATTTTTGTAACTTAAATAATTGAGTTGGATCATTAACCAATTTTGTCGTTTCATTAACTACAACAAAGTATGTCGTTTTTTTTTTTTGGTCAAGCAACAAAGTATATCGTTACCTGTTTTTTTTAACATAAATTTAATTAATCACTTTGATTATTTTATTGACAATGAAAAAACTTATTTTACAAAGTTTAAAAAAAAATGACATAAGTGTGTATATTCAAAAGTGGTTAACAACATACATTTTTACGGTTAATGAGGTAATGAAATTGATTAATAACCGATACATAACATTCTCTTTCTAGAATACCCTTTCTCTAACCTCTATCTAATTTCCAATCGCCAACTTTAACCCTTTCAATCGAAACCTTTTTTTTCGAAGATGTAACCTTCACATGCGGTGGTATGATGAGTGGTTTGTGTTGTGTGCAAGTGTGAGTTATATGTCCCACATCAGATAGAAAAGTAAAGGTTGAATACCTTATAAGTAAGATGACCCATTGCCTTAAGGTTTTAGGTAAGAGTGTAGTGTCTCTCTCTTGCTTGTGCGGTTATTCTAGCCTCGATGTGGACGGTCTCTAAGGCTCCCCCAGTGACCCAACAGTTTGGCCCTCCGCACCACCATCATTCCATCTCTTTCATTCGGCAGTTGTTAAGTTCGCTTGCATTGTGGTTTGAGGTTGCTTGGAAGGATTGAACCCCTTTGGGGTCGGTAGACGTGGTGGTGTCACCACCATCACATTGGGTCTCAGCCCGAAGAAGTCTAACACTGCCTCTATAACGGTGGTTGTTGGTACTTCAAAATGTCAGCTTCTTTTAAAGGCTTTTTCGGTTCGTCAAAAACCTGTGACGGCGGAAACTCTTATGTTGCTAAGTTGTTGGAGGTTGGCTCTTAAAAACCCATGAGGGTGGTTCACTCCAAATCCGGCGGTGAAGCATTGTTTTTAATTAGTCACTTAATTGTTTTTACGTTATTTACTACAAATAAATTATTAAAGAGTGTCGTTACAAAATACAATTTAATTTACTAATTGATATAAAAATAAGACTTATTTGTCATTTTTTAAAGAGTGTCGTTCTAAAGTACATTTCAAATCATATAATTAAAAATGAGAAAAAATAAATATAAATAATTAATTATAACATGTTAATAAAAAAGCATATACGAGACAAATGCACTGACTACTAAAAATTAGTGTTTTTTAGTTGTCTTCACCGTAAAAAAATAGAACTATTTTTTTTTGAGGTAAAAAAAATAAATAGATTCGTCGTTTCAACATTGTTTTTCGATAAATGATTCACTAAAGAGTTTTTATCTAAATGAGTCACTAAAGAGTGTTATTTTAACTTACAATTTATATACGGGGCAATTATTTTTCCTCAAAACTCACAAATTTATAGTCTATATATATATAGGCTATTAAATTTATATTTTAACTTATATATTAATACGGGAATTGATTTTTCTTTTTTATTTATACACATGTCTATATTTTTATTCATATATCAATATAAAGATTTTTATTATTATTTTTATAGTTTTTATGCAATTGCAACTTGCTTTCACCGGTCCGTATGCGCGAACATCATGTTAGAGCATTTAACATCTCTTGTAACCTATATACAAAGAGACGTTCTTAGAACAATTAGTAATGATATAATTTTAACTCATTTTCAACAAATAGAAAATATATTATTTTCTTTGTAATTTTGGTTACTTGAACAAATGTTTAACATATCCAATTGATAATTTTTAATACTTTGTTATAATCAAAACTTAAGAGGTGATTTTGCGAAACACCCTTTGTTCCAACATGTTTTTCTTCAACAACCATTTAATGATTTTCTTCTGTCTATCTGGAACTTCAGGATCAAACCAACGAAAGAAGTTGCATTTCCTTCTCAAGAAAAATCTTCCACATCCACGGAATCTCCTTCATGGGTTTTCGTCTGTCCAAGCCGTCACCAAAGGAGATTCCACACCACAGTGACAAACCAACCCATTTTTCTGTTTGAATGTCGACCCATTGAAGCTTGACGATGAATATTGAGACATTTTTGAATTTTCTGGAAAACACAAGGTCCGCTAATGGAGATGGAGGGAGGTTTGGGTCGGAATTTCTTGAGGAAGATGGAAGAGGAAGATGAAGATTTTGTAGTTGGAAGAGAAGAGGATGAATGATGAAAGGAGTAATCGAATATAGAAGATGAAGATTTTGTGGTTGGAAGAGAAGATTTTGTGGTTGGAAGAGGAAGATGAAGATTTTGTTTGGAAAGAGAAGATGAAGGTTATTAAAAGGAGGTTACCGTTGCAATTCTGCTCGCACGTGCCTCGCCTTTTTATTTTGTTATTTTTTGGTTTTTTTTAATTAATTATCCGCGTGTAATTAAAAATAATTAAAAAATAAATAAATACACAGGTGGCGTGCCACATACGGTTGACTGAGTCAAAATTGACGACGTTTTGCAAAAGGTGGTAGACATGGTGGGTCACTTTTGCCATTTTTTTAACAGTGGGCAAAAATTGTAACTTTTGCAAACTTAGGGGGCAAAAAGTGCATTTTAGCCTACATTTAAATATATACAACTTGCATGGAATGATACATTTAAATATATCCAACTTGGATGGAATGTTATCAAGCAGGTAAACTTGGCCAAGTGAAAAGTTTAATAAATGAGAAGCCTATGAACCTGTGGTCAACTCCCTTTAGGCATAATTTGGAAATTTTTAAAAAACATTTCATTTAACATAAATCCAACCCGGTTCAGTATGGGTTTTATTGGTTCGGCGGTTGGACCATTGACCCGTCCGGGTCACCCTGGGTTTCACCGGTCTCCTTGCATGTCCGGTCTTGTGAGGTGATCAAACATGCCACTCCTCCGGTTCCCGATCGAACCGGTCCAACCGACCGGTTCAATCCGAGTTTTAAAACACTAGATGAACCTCAAAGATGAAGATGGAATCAAACATAAATGAAAACATGAAGGTCTGAATTAATAGACTGAATAGAGTCGGTACAAGATTACAATCTTTGAAAGAGAATGGTGAGCTAAAAGCATCACCAAGTAATCCTAACTCTAATTCTCTAAAAACTAGCACTCATGCTCGTCCTAGCTGGAACTTGGCCTCTTCAATTCACTGCCAAATTTTCGGACCCTTGGCACCAGCATGTGGTTACCCTTTTATAATATAAGGTCAATCGCTACAAATTGTACCCTTTGGTCATTTCCTCCATGAGCTATCCTTAACTTATCCTACTTACCCTGGGCATATTCCATTATATTCCTCGTATTTCAATCATTGGTGCCAACTCGTAATTCTTACTCCTTAAGCAATGTCAAGAAGTGGCTATTTTACGACCCGACCAGCGATCCAAGGCACTGTGTCTTTCCATATCCTCATTAAAGCATCCCGATCCACGTCGTAGCTTCCCAGATCTCCTGTGCCAATACCCATCTGGTATCATCAAACATCCACAACAAACATCCTTAGTTCAGAATGATTAATTAACACTAAAGACTAATCAAAACTATAAAATCTTAAATATGCACTAATTATATGTTTAGGCAATGCATTTACTCAATTTCTCGTTCATTATGGGGGATAAGTGCAACGTGATAGCCAACAATTTTGCCAGTTATCAGTAACCTTATAACTTTTACTCCACTGTTGATTGTGCACTTATTTAGCAATATTTTTAGTCAGGCACGGATGCACGTACAAGGGTTTGGGGTCAGCTGACCCCACTATTTGCCAATTTTTTTAACCAATAATACCATATTTTTATATGTTTGAGCCCACTTTAATTTTTAAGTTGTTCACACGTGACTCAATTTATACACTTGATACAAACAATGTTAACTATTACTCCTTCCGTCCCATAATAAGTGAGTCTTTTGTAAAAAATATTATCCTGAAATAACTAACTAATTTTACTTTTCAATACAATATTTTTTTTTTTTTTTATAATTATAACTCTAATTAATATTATTTTTATCACCTCCAATTCAATATATTACACTTTACATTTATGATAATGGAGAATGCACCAATAATTGACAAAAACACTTAAAGTTAAAATAATTTTTTATCTCTATTTCATTTATACATTTTTCTTAATATGCGTGAATAAGCAAATGATTCACTTAATCTGGGGACGAAGGGAGTATATTTTATTTGTTAAAAATAGCGGCACTACTTTATACATTGAAACGTGGATCAGTACTAGCTACTAGATAATTTGGGTTTAAACTAACATTTGGATTTTATTTAAAACGAATGCTTCAAAAAAATATTAAAAGAAGATTGGTCGCTAACTCACTATTCAGTAAAAAGAAGATGAAAAGTTAAGCTATATTTGATAGTGTTGAAAATGAAAAAATCTTACAACGCTTTTAAAATATGAAGTCATGAAGAGAGCAATTGTAATTCTTCGACACTAAAATGTTTTTAGTTTATTTATATACAGTTATATACTTTTTGTAATCTTCAATATTTTGCTTAATGAAAATGATTTCATCTTTTTAACGGTTATGTTTTTTTTTTTATATTTTTGTATAAATATTTACGATAAACGAGTTTGACCTCACTTTCTGAAATTTCTAGATCCGTCCATGTACTCATTGGCCATTCATTCGATTTCAACAAATAACCATGCAACTTAAATTGACATTTACATTTTCTCCACCCTATGTCTTTTCGCTTCAATCTCTTATTGGTTTATTGGTACACACAACCCTTTTCAAACCAACACGAACTATGATGGCTTTCGTTCACTATCGTGATGGGATTTGTCGGTAATTAAGGTAAATATGATCGTTGATGTTTGACGACGAGCATAACCAATCAAATCATCTATGATTTAAAGTTAACTAATATCAACACACCAACCCAATATAGTAGTGTACTTAGGATTTTTGTAAAAAAAAAAAAGTAGTGTACTTAGGATGTACATTTGTCGGCGAGGGTGAAGAAGCTTCCTTGTGGCTGATAAGTTAACGTCAATGGTTGATCACCACATTTGCTGCCATTTCCCACTGCTCCATACAATTTTAGTTTGTCTTTTTCTTCTGTGTATTCACGTACAAATCCACACAAGTTGAGATTTTTCTTTAGGCTTAATAGCAGTTTTCACCACCTAATTTTTAAGAAGTTGCGATTTTGACCCTCTAAGAAAAAAAACTATAAAACCGTCCCTTAAGTTTTGCAACTATAGCAGTTTTGGCCCCCTAAAGCAAAAAAATAATTTAAAAAACAACACGTGGCACCTCACTTAGGGTGTCACGTCAGCGTAGACCGCGTCAAAATTGGCTTTGGGAGCTAAAACTGCCATAAGTGCAAAACTTAGGGGGCAGTTTTGTAGTTTATTTTCTTAGGGGACCAAAATCGCAACTTTTAAAAGGTTAGGGGGCTAAAACTAGTATTAAGTTTTTTTTATTAGTACTGTATTATTTTAATTTTGAACAAGTAAATGTTAACATTCTTTAATTAGATGTTTTGGCTAAAGACATGATTCATACAAAAAAATAGATGTTTGTCTTTAATATAGAGTATAGACCATATTAATATAAATTTTAATTCCAACATTTATTTTTATTATCAATTACTATAATATAATTCAGTCCAATGAGAGGTCAGGATATATTTGGCGATGATAATTTTTTTTCCTCTAAAAGAAATAATAATATTTGATTGGTCAAAACATCGAGAAATTTTTTTGGGTGCGCAATGCGCACGCATAATATTATACACCCCTTAAATACTTTAAAAGTATAGATTTCTAGAAATAAGAAATGTTTTGAGGGAACTGATGTTGATGTAGCTGCCACTATTCAAAAGGCACGAAGATCTATTGTGAATTTTAAGAGTGCTAGTACAATGTTGGTGGAGACACTAGGTGGAGGTCCAATTTTGTCAATATCTGACGTTCATTGGACACCTCCATTAGTGATTTCTATAAACTAAATGTTGATGCAGCAGGTCCGATAGAGGGTGATAAGTCGGGTATTGGTGTTGTGGTGAGAGATAATGAAGGTGTTGTCGTTGCTACTAGTTCCTGGCAAGTCTTTTCATTACTAGACTCAGAGGTTGCAGAAGCTTTAGCTATGTGAAAGAGTTGGAATTTACAAAAAACATGTGTTTTTTGAATCTTATAGCAGAATCAGATGCTTCTAATGTGGTTTTAGCATTGAATACTCACCAACAATCTCCCAACTATGTTGACTCTATTATTCGAGATTGTATTAGCTTTAAGGGTAGCTTTCGTAGTTTAAACTTTCTGCATGTTAGGCGTGAAGCCAACCAAGCTACTCATTATTTAGCTAAATATGTTCTTAATTATTTAGATTGCATATGGATTGAAAAAATTCCGCCTTGTATTTCTGCAATCTTGGCATTTGATTTATTGCCAGACTTTCGTTAATGAAATTGTCTTTTAATGTCAAAAAAAAAAAGAAAGTATAGATTGTTTGATTCCCTTTCTTGTAAAAAAAAAAGATTGTTTGATTCCCTTTCTTTTTCTACTCTTTTTCCTTTGAGAAATGTTAACGACACATCTTCTAACACATTTTTCAACACACTCTCTTTGATTGGTTAATATTCACATGGAACCCACCAAATTTATATGGGACCCACATAATTTGGTGGAACCCATATGAATTTTAACCAATCTAAGAAAGTGTGTTAAAAAGTGTGTTAAAAGGTGCGTTGTTATCATTCCTCTTTTCCTTTTGTTCGTGTTTAAACTTTAAATTCATGTCCAAAACTTTTTGACTATGCAAGACCTTTTATTTCGGGTTGATCCATAGCTATCCAGCTAGGAATAAAGTTGTCACGTAATAATGTATCATGAAGTTTTTAAGTTTAACGTTTCACTGAATTAGTTATTTTAAGTTTTTTTTTAAAAAAAAATAAAATAAAATTGGTCTTTTATAGCCGGAAAACTGGAAAAGTGGACATACGGGTCCTTTAATTTTTAATTTTTTCTTATAAATTGATCACTTTTTTCATCCAAAAGTGTTTTTTAACACCAAACATTTTATCGACAACATTATAAATTAAATAATCGATCTATTTTGTTTCATGCATCTTCGTATTGTTTCTCAATTCAATCCTAATTTTAGAGATAAATATTACATCAATGGTATTATAAATCAAGTAATCGATATATTTTGTTTCAAATTAAGACTGAACAATACACATATAAGTCATAACTTTGAGAGCGGTGAATTTAAACGTATCAACTTAGCAATAAACGTCAACATAAACACTTTTAAACTTAATTTGATGAGAAACACATTAAAATGATAAAAACATCAAGGTGGAGACTGGATCTCAAACCGGTCATTAATAGTGACAAAAAATAAAGATGTTGTGGTGGCTTTCGAGGAGAGCACTTGGAAACTGAATCTGCAAGTGAGATCATAACCATATGATCGGGATTTAGAGGCGGTGGATGAAGTAGATGGCGATTGACCAATGAGGGATTAATAACGATGAGAGTTATACAAAGAGCACTAGAACACACAAGACACAAAAGTAGATTCGACAAAGCACGAAACACATGAAACAAAGATAACGAAACCCATGGAGCAAGATTCAATTGAGAGTGAAATCACAGAAAGAAAGACAAGTGATGTGAGAGCAAAAGACAAACCATAGAAATGAGAGAGAAACATCAAACATAGGAAAAAAGTGAGAAACACATAGGAAAGACAATCAAAAGAAATACACATAAACAACTCAATACTGAAAGTAACGATGAAGCTAACCATTTTTGTACGAGGAGACAAGATATAGAGAAATAAGATAAACTATATTGGGCGGTGTCTAGACAGTTTTTTTTGAGACATATATCTACGAAACAATTGAATATCTTTTAACATATTTATTTTTGAATATCTTTTAACATGTCTATTTATACTAGTTTTCGATAAATAAACTCATGTATGGTAACTAATATATTATCGGGATAGCCAATCACTAAATATACGAACCAATTCAAATATTATTTTTTGGATAACTAAAGCTACCCCATTCAAACTCATAGCGTCACCCCTAACTAAAATGAATGAAACGACATATGAACACGATGGAAGAGACATGTGAAAATGGAAGAAAATCACGTTACGATGATGAGGTTGTTGGCACGATTGTTTATCGCCCACGGTGAGTACTCTAGACATTGACAATTGCGAACTAAGAGATTGAAAAACCCTTTTGTGATTAGTGATAAAGTTGTTAATCTAACCAGGTGGTTCGACACATATTTTTATCACCTTTTCAAAGTTACGATACTTGTTTATTTATTTTTGGAAAATGCTAAAGAGTTCCCTTAGGGCATTGGTTAAGAGAACAATAATAGAAATATTGTGTTGGAAAGTGGTAAAAAGTGATGAATTCAACTTTTTAAAAGTTTCAAAATTGTAGTTTCTAATGTAAAACTACTATTTTTGGTTTCCTTAACCATTGCTCTGAGGACATTGGTTAACAAAACCCTTTATTTTTTTATCGAATAAAGGGTCAAAAGGTCAAAAAGAGAAAACAGACAAGGGAGAATGACCTCGTTTAGTCAGCAATTGACAAATGCTTAATTTGAACCGAACACGACCCATAACCATTCGATTTAAACCATGTTGGTGCATCAACACGTTGCGATACTTGTTTATAATCCAAAAGCATTTATTCTAAATTTCCTCATACCGATATGACCATCGTTTTCCCCCAATACTAGCATTTATTTCCCAACAACGTATGCATATTGAAATACTCTCTCCATCTCACAATTATTGTTTCTTTAACATTTTTTTTTTCTCAAAATAATTGTCACTTTACATTACCAATACAACATTTATTATTTTTTTTCACTATTATACTCTTATTTATTGAATTTCATCCAACTTAACTACTCCACTAACTACAATTAATGAGGGTATTTTAGTAAATGCTACTAATTTTACCATTGATATCAACACAATTAATCATTTTCTTAATAATCGTGCACAAACCTTAAACAACTAATATTATGAGACAGAGAGATAAATCTCAAATCTTCAAAAGTCATATCTGTATTCTCTTCAAGTCCCATTCATCATTAATGCCTTGACAACACAAATTGAAATTCTCACCCCTGACATCTTTTAATTGAAAGTGGGTGATTGTTTTATGAATTAATAGACTTAGACTTTATGAAATTCAATTCGACCTGTATATTTTCACTCTTAAATCTTAATGGTCTAATAAGTGTATAAAAAACTAGACTAAACTATCAAAAATTAAAAGAAAGCCTTTTTTTTTTTTTTTACGAGGATTATAAAGAAAGTCTACAATAGGTGTATATTAGACTTTTTTTTCTCTGAATTTGATGTCAAGGTTTGGCTTCATGAGATGACAAATGGTACTTCCTCTATTCTATTTGTTATAGGAGTATGATATGTTTGGTAACACTACAAAAAAAAAAAAGACCTGACCACATGAAAATCGCTCTTCTCATTTTTATTTTTTCTCCTAAACACAACAAAAATACCAAGATACCTCCAACGATAGTTAATTACCGTTTGATAAATGAAACGACGACCGTTAAGTGTCGTTGTATCTTGATTTGTAATAACTCTCGTTACTTTCAAAACACAATAAACAAACTCTAAACTCCCTCAAAACCACAAACATCCAATTTCTTCAAATTCAAGCAATCCATAATTCTAATAACAAGTAAGTATTCATAATCCCCTATCATTGACATTTTATGTTCTATATGTTGCATTTCCTTATTTAAATTGGTAATATTTTAGTGTTTAAAGTTTATGTAAATTTTAAGCTGTGCAGATTCTCACATGAAACACCTTCATATAAGGAGAGCGTTGATGAAAGGGATTGTGTTTCAAGATATTGTTCTGAACTTGATCAAACTCCTTTGTCAATTGATATATATTAAGATGGAGCTCAAAAAAATATATTGGAACACATTCCCCTTTTTCACATCTTAAGGAATTCGATGTGAGAATCTGCGCAACTCATTAGGTAGAATATAAAACATGTTCTCTTTATTCTTTTAAGTTTTTCTCAAAGAGACTAGTAAACATCTACACTAGGTAAGATACTTCAATACCAACATTTTCATCCTTTAAGAAAATGCCAACATTTTCATAAACTTCCAAGAATTAAATAAATTTCTACAACATAACAATACAACATCCTTAAGAGAAATCACATGTTAGGCTTCCTTAATTGTGTTTATGTACTGTAATTGCCCGATTTAAACGGAGATGAATTAAAACTATAAATGGAAAGAGGTCTGTTTGTGTTTTGAAGATGTGTGGGAGGTGTTGTTGCTACTCCCGTGTAAGCTAGAAGGAAACAACACTTAACTGCCGTTGTTTTATTTAGTTAGCGGTAGTTAACTGTCATTAGAGTGAATGCTCGTCAACTGCCGATGAGAGTATTTTGATATTTTTAAGGTGTTAGAGAGAAATTTTTGAAATTAAAAGAATAATTTTCCAACCACATTTATTCTTGACAGAAAAAACATATCCAAGTAAAATCTGGTTTGACAGAACTATTCACCGTATCGTGGGCAACAGGACTATGGTGGTGGGTCAACTTACATTTAACTGTGTTAAGTCCAACTTACGAGTACCAAAAAATGATGAATAATTGAATTTGTCCTTCTTCTCTTGTTTCAATTGTCATCTACTTTGTTTCCGTAAACTTAACTTATTTGATAAACAATACTTCGGACACCACAAAAAATGTCACCTACTTTGTTTAATGAATTTAGTTTCTGTCAAAAACGAAGATTGTATGTGAAGCACCAGTAATTAAATTTTATTAATCGCATGTTTTTTTTTTTAATGTCAATATGAATTCTTATTTTCATCATTATACTTTAGAGCATGTGATTTTATTTTCTATATTTTTAAAGTATCACTATACAACTCTCTAAAAAAAAAAAAGTATCACTATACAATTTTAAGTTTAACCATAGTTTTAAATAGCGAAACGGTGATCAACTCGATCAATATACTAGTTCATTGGTCGAACCATTAGATCACTGGTTGAACTGCATGTCTAAACAATATGACTCAGTCGTAAAACTCGGTTTTTATAAAAAGAAAACGTATATGTACTAAATCGGATTGAATAGATTTATATTTAAAATTCTAATTTTTTTATATATGTAATAAAATACAAATTTAATAAATTAAGTATCAATAAATACGTTTTATAAGTGCAGATCAGCCCTAAATAAAAATGCAGATCATACTCATAAAAAAAACTTTTAACTATCAAGTTTTAACCAACTTTGTCGATATTAATTTTAGATTTTGAATATTATAGGGTACAGAAAATCCCACTTATATTTTCTTTTAGTCTTGCTAAAGCTTATTTCCGGGGAACTTTTAAATGATACCAAATGAAGAAATTATTATTTTTAAAAGTCAAATATTATAATTTTCAATATATCAAATACAAAGGTTTTCATAGAAACGTATTATTTAGAAGTTCTTAAAGAGTGTCTCAACGACACTCATTAACATTTCTCTAATTTTTTTATTATATAGAAATAAAAGTTAGATTCATTCAACCTTAATAGCATTGTTTTTTCTCATGTTAAAAGAGAAACTAATTAAACCGCTCATTATTTAACTAAGTTTGCAATCTCTATTACTTATGATATTTTTTGGATTGGAGAACGACCCTCATGTATTTATGTTATAATTTATGTTATAGTGGGTGTTAATATATTGTCACTCTTTGATTAATGAAAGATCAATATAATGTAATAAAATACAAACATACCAATAAGGAAATTATAAAACCAATGAGTTGGTCTGAGTATTTAACACCTTAAACAAATTATCATATGATGAATTTCCGATTCTTGCATATGGAGAAAATTCCATTGAGAATAAAATCAAGTTGTATATCTAGTCTATTTTCCAATAAAGAGTAATCACTACTAAAGCGGTGAACTATCTTTGTTCACCTGTTATTTTTTAATTTGGTTTTAATGATTTGGTGAGATAGTTTTCCAAATTATATTGGACATGATTTCTTTAGAACAAATGTGGATTACCTTCTTTCATATCGCAACCTTAAGTTTTTATTTGCTTTGTATGCACCACACTCCTTTTCCTTAAACATGTTTTCTGTTTACTCCCACTGAATTTTTCCGACAAGATTTTTTTTTAACGAGACATTTGCATGTACGTGTTTCTTCCTTGGGTTTTGTTCTATAATCACCCAAGACGCTTGCTCTATATTGTAATTTTTAACAAAATTTTATTTTGATGTGTTGCTTTGGATGGTTAAGGAAAATGATATCAACCTAATTGAAATGTCACCTTTCGATCTTTTGCACCTCACTGATTGTATAATAAAAACCCTTCCAAGTCTTCAGTTATTTATCCAACAATCAATAACATTTAATTACATAAACAAATTTTTATATGGGGTGAAAATTAGTTTGTAGATATTATTTGCAGATTGACTCATGTGGCTAATTCTCATTAATTGTTGGATAAATTACTTGCAATTCTTTAAGAGTAAACTAAGTCGTAAAAAAAAATCTAATATTACATGAGTGAATGTTGATACACATCTAGCAAAACTCAAGATACAGACCCAATAATACTTGAATGAGATGATAAAATATATCTTTCAATTTAGCCAAAGATCAAGAGTTCGAATATAGATCTAAGAATACAACGGTGTTAAATTTTTAAGAGAGAATTTTGTCTCGCATTGTTATTCTATCAACTCAAGATATTAGTTTTTACAATTGTACATTGAGAATACACAATTCTAATTAAACAAAAAGCTCTAGATACCTAAGTATTCACCGTTTGTTTTTATGGGTTGTTACCTACACATGATGTGTTGGGAATCTCTCGTGACCCTGCCTAGCTAATGAGACGACAAATACCAACTAGCTAGTTGCATGTATACATATAACGTTGAAAGGAAAGAACAAAACCTCGACTATTTCTTATCTGGCTACTGTTTTCATGGATTTTATTTTGTTTCAGAGTCAGAGATTCCCCGCATAATAAGGGTATAGATTGTAGTCACCATGGCATATGATGTATCCATTGCTATATTTGGGCCATTGAGAATCTCTGTACCACAATGCTTATATCATAATAAGATCTCTATTTATTTATTTTTTTGACGGAAATATCATAAAAAATATCATAAAAAAGATACTCTATTTATTTATTAATTTTACACACACATATTGCATTGTTATCTTTTTTTGTGTGGGTTAATATTGCATTTTTATCTATATTAATAATGATTGTCTATACTAAACTTACTAGATATTCATCAAGGTTTGTCAAAAAGAGATTCATCAAGGTGTATAAAGAGAAGTGTACGTGAGGAAAGGAACTACAGAGTTTTGGCAGATACTATATTTGAAGGCCATGAATTTGAGGTACTTGTTTCCTCACTTTATTTTCTGACTTGCATATTATTTTTTATAATTTTTTTTAAGGAGTTTACAATTATTTATTTTGGTGTTTATTCTGATATATACTGCTTATTTCACTCCAGGTTACATATCATTTGAACGATGATACACAAGTAAGTGGATAAACGAAGACTAATTGATGTACATCAATTAACGACGATGAATCATTGATAGTTAAATATAATATTTATGAAGCATACATCTCTCTCTCTCTTCTTCTTTTTTTTACAAATAAAATATATGTCTCTTATTTTTTTCTTTTTTATACCAACAACGTCGACGATAACACAGTTGAGAATCAAATGACATTAAGTTTCAATATCATATTTTAGTTTGAACTTTTAGTGATGAAGAAGATACATATAAATTCTTGTTTATTTCTGAAATTTCACAATTATGAAATTCTATTTACATCTTCTTCATTTTTTAAAGTTTAGAACTAAAAATTATATTTGTTGAGGCTTATGTGGTTTGTTTCTCGGCATTGTTTTTATCTACATTGTTGGTAGAAAAAAAACTAATATATAATTTTTTTTAACATATTTATTTCAAAAACAGGTAGACATGTTAACCAATTAAATTTTACATAAATAAGACGTCAATTATTCAATAAAAAATAGATATGAATTGGAAATTTCAAAATAAATTTTGCTAATGTACTTTGTCACTAATATAGACTAAATACATCAATTATTCAATAAATATGAAAAATAAAATGTTGTTTATAAATGAAACCTAACAAGTTTTGTATATCAAAGCATGGTGAATTTATACACAACTCATTTAATGCATGGCATGTTATACATCTAACTTTAGTCGTTCCCCTTCCACAATTTCCAGTGACTGAAGTTGTGTTGTTAACTTGTTAACCTTCTTCAAGTGATAATTGTTTGGCCTCATATGTACCCATTCTTTGGCTTATGAAAAAGAAGAGAAATAAGAATATGTTATACTTCTCTTAAACCATTCAATGGGTGGAGCCCTTCGTACAAGCAAGGCCCTGAGGCATAACCTTACATGAAACTAGTATCCAGACATGTTATTGTTAGGACAGTACCTTATAGTACAGTAAGGTGATGTCCATATCTTAAATTGAGATATCCATCAATTCCCTCAACGACTTATTCCAAGAGTAATGAGAAATATCGAAAGTTTTTATCTTCTTTGTTTTCTTTAAATAGAACTAAAGACAGAAGTACTGTTGTACTATATGCATGGATTGAATTGGAAAGCGAGATTCCCTAAAATCATCATGTAAAGTCCATTTAGACGGATAAAATTATTCATTAAAACTCTATTTGAAAAGATCCTAGCATTGTTGTTGTAAAATTCTAGGGTGATAGGAAGTAATATATCATATATAGTCTAAGGTTTATCAATATTTGAAAATTGTTTGAAACACTAACAACGACCAACGCCATTCGTTATATGTAAAACCTATATGTAATGTTCATTTACATGAAGGAGAAATGATTCAATCGTTGGTCTAATAATAACAGAAAGAAAACTAAATAGTGCATCAAAACTCAAAAAAAAATTCTATTGTTTTGTCGAATCAACATTGATTAGATTAGTGTATCAGTTGTAAGCATATATATATATATAACCCTAAACTTCTCTTAAACCATGCCTTATACCACCACGGTGTATCTCTCCCTTGCTAGTGCTACCATTAAAAAAATGCATGGTAAAAATTTCAAAGAAATCAAATTTCCACTCCAATTTTTTTTAAGGAAACTCCTATTTTTCTTGTTATTTGTTATATATATAAATGGAAGCAAAAACTAACTCTCACACCAAATAAAATGTTCAAATATTAGTCTATGTAAATATAACTCAGTTGATAGAGACATTGTATTGTTATATGTCGGAGCCAGATACAAACCTCAAACACTTCATTTATTCACTTTAAAAAGTAAATTCTAGTCATAGACTATTAACCAAAAAAAAAAGTCCAATATTTTCAATTATAAGAAAAATGTCCATATACTGTCTCTTTCTCCATAAGAAAAACTCTATAGTGTGACGCATTTTGTAAGATTTGACCACCCTCAATTGATGCAAACTTTTATATGTCCATATATTATATTTTGTGATTGTCTACACTATACGCATGCCCATTTCGTTGTTATTCAACACTCTTTTGGCATCACGTATGTGGTTCGAAGTGTACTTTAAATTTCTCAAGGAACAATAACTTTGGAAAACAACATTATTAATAAAATCAAATTGTCAAGCACAAGGATTAACACATAGCACTTGCGAATTTTCAACATATCATTACATTATTAACTTGGGTCCTATAGGATTCTAGGATGACCTACTACGTAGTACGTATATCTCTTAACCTTCACGGCTCTTTTGCCTCTTCTATTTGGCATTTGGGTCGAGTTACGATACGTAGACATCCTTAGGTGGCAATACACTCATTGTCACCTACATAAAAATCTGACACATGATCATATGGACCCCACACAATCACATTTCTCTTTTCCATCATCTTCTCTTTCCTAGTGTATGGGGTGTACAAGGGTGTATAATAATAAAAGATGTTTATGTAACATTTTCCTTTAGGTTGGTTGCTCTGTATCCTAAAATTTGTCATGATTACTATTAAAAAGATTGTACACCAACTACTTTTGCTCAACCTTATCTTCATCCCATTGATTTTGAATGTCCTTGATGGCTAAATTTTTCAAGAATGAGGTCCAAACTAAAAATAAATGATCATAAATGTAGCTAATGGATTGAGTGGACCAAACTAACTACAGTGATTATAGTCGTAGAGCGTCATCAATGTACGAAATTTGTTAACTTGCATTCCAAAAACATACGTTAAGAAATCCAAAATTAACAACTTTGTATAGGAAATTATAATATTTTGATTTATAAAAAGTTGAATGTACGACTTTTAATTATTATTTTTATACCAAATTTCTTAACATGTGCTTTAAGAGATTGACCGAAATACTCCATCCGATTTTTGTTATAAGAAACAATTGATTTTTTAGGTTCATTATATAAGTGATGTATCAAATCAATATTTATAATGAGATACATCAATTATTCAATGAACCTAAAAAGTCAATTGTTTTTTATAATAAATGCTGGAAGGAGTACTAATTTAGAATTTTAGTGTCTGATAAAAGAAATCAATTTCATAATTATTTTGTTTAACTTCTGTAAAAAAAAAAATATTTTGTTTAACTATATTTTCTAAAATGATTTTATAACTACGTGAAATACTAATTTTTAATGAATATGCCTATATATATATATATAAACCAGTCACTTAAGTTCTCTTTTTTTTATAGCAAAACCAAGCCCTTACGTTAATACACTTGAGGAGCTAGCTGAATGGCACGAATTTAGCCTTGTAACATTAAGATGGTGTGTTTGAATCCCTTCGAAGACTGTTGTAAAGTTGACACGTAATGTCACTTTAATTAAAAAAAAATTCTGAAGTTAATACTCAAATAATCCCGCGTGGAATTTTTTTAGACCATGAAATGTTTTATAAATGACAAAAGTTTGACATTATAATTTTAAAAGATGAAATTTAGATTTCATTCAACAGAGTTGTAAAATGACTGTTTTAATTGATAATGTTTTTTGACTTCCTCATTTTTTACCGAATAAATATTCATATAGTCCAACATATATGACATGTTTTATGAAGAAAAAAACCTAACTTAATGAAAGGAAAATTTTAACCCTACCCCTTCATGATGCTAATAGTCATGCGGAATGTCTTGCTATATTTGGCTCCACCTCGAATGATTATTTAAAAGTGTGTTTGGATTGAGGATTTAAGAGGGAAATAGAGGAGATGTTTTACTTCTTTTTTTAAATTATATGAACACTATAAATTATTTTAAAAAAATTGAAATGACAACATGATAAACGATTTTATATTACTTCGATCGCATTTAATTTATTTTATAAAAACATTTTATTTTGTTTGTAGTTTAAAAAAGAAAATTAAGCTCTCCTCTCCTAAACCGTAAATCCAAAGACACGGTTTAATTTTTTTTTCTCGATATTTTTCATTTAAATTTTAGCAAACACAAATTCTGGAATATTGTGGGGTGGGAGTGAGAGACTTTATCTTTTAAAACAATGATAGCTAGAGACATATTTGGAGTTTTAGAGATTTTGTGGGGAGAAAAAGTACATGTTAGGGTAGAAAGGAAAATTTTCTCATGCAAGAAACTATCACTTATTGCAGCCGGTTGGTCCATGACCGGACTACTAAATGGTACTAATGTGAAATTAAATGGTACTCTTTTGCCTTTCTAAATACTCATAAAAATGGTCCACATGAAGCCTTGTGTACAAAACCATCCATACAATGTGTTTTCCCCACAAATGCATCTTAGAGCAGCACCGTTCCATGACTTGATAGAGTATGCTCAAAGCCACTCTTACTCAAACTTACCTCACGCCTAGAAAGCAACGAATGCATGACAGAATCTTCCCAACTAGAGCGAAGTCATCACCAATAACGTCCTCCAAGGATTTGCAGGAAGAAGAAAGTAGGTAGAGGGACTAATTTAGGGAATTTAAAGAAAAACCAATTTGAACCTTTTTCCTCTTTGACACTGAAATACACATTATTGTTTTATGGTGCATATGTGAGATAAATGCTTCTTTAAAAAAAGTTAGATATGTGTTTGCTATGCACAACTTTGTTTCTACGATTTGATTAATAAGTTTCACTATAAAATTAAATAAGATACGAGTAAACTAATTTTATTTAATGATGGAAAACAAGTTTGAGCGCGGCGCAATATTTATTACTTATACACGATGTATTTAATGTTAAAATATAATAATAGATAGACACATCATTATTAAGACATGTCAATAATTTAACGCTGAGTACTAAATGAAAGTAAGGAGAAAGACTATTTATAATGGAAAATGATATTTAAAGCGAAAAACAATATCCCTAAAATTTCAAGACACACGTGGCATGTATGCCACCCACCCACTGTTTTATGATTTCCATCATTTTCTCCCCCACCCCCATAATTTCCGCTCAAAAGTTATTTTTTATTGGACTGTTTTTGTTCGGGATCATTGCTCTCGCTGTGAATAGGATTGATGATTATTGTTTGACGCTTATCTTGCGTTTCATTTATTTAACTTTCATGCAAGTTTTACGGATATCACAACAATTCATACGTGTCTTTAAAAATACAATTATGATATAAAAAAAAATGAGCGTTGTTATACAACACGATAGAATTAACACATGAAATCACACGACAAGTTATATAACATGCAATTTATTTTGGTAATGGATTTCCTGCTAATTTATTGATGTTTTGTATAAAAATATGTATTAAAAAACCATGTTACCAAAGAAAGAGAGCATCCATGATCCACCGTTTTACATGACATATTGGTGAGGCAAGTAAACTTGGAGAAGCCCCACCAATCAGGTATTTTTGTGATTTTTCATAAGATATATCCAGGAGAGACAAAGTTTGTCACTCTGTATCAAATTAAAATTAAGATAAGAACTAAATAACAAGTATACATTTTTTCGTGCAAAAATGACGACAAATAATGTTGTGCGTTTCAGGATTTCTGAAGAAAAAAAATCTGATCATTCAACTATTATAATTGATTACTAGTGTAAAAATTATTTATATTGTGATGTATACTAGATTTTTTTAGCCTTCTTTAATTTTATCTCTCATCTATTCTAATCATTCTCGTTTTTTTTAGGGCAGATCATTCTCGTTTTATTAGGGATGAAAAACTCTACACTATTTATTTATTTATTCAATTTCTCTCAATCTAAATATACACAAAATATCCTGATAATTTTGTGTATCACCAGCAGGATTTTGTTTGTTGCATGCTCGTGTTTGATAAAAAAAATCTCACATGCATGTTCATATTTATATATATACACCAAACTAAGTGTTATTCGATGAATCATGATCACAAACTAATGTAAACACTTTGTAATAAGAGTTTAAATCGATATGTACTTAACTTTTCGATGAACAGATACTACATTTTTTTAAAATTAAAAAAAAAAATAAACATTGTAGATAACCAATTTTACTAGTCTTATTCAACGAAAATTGATAAGTTAATTTTAATGCATCTTCATGTATATGAAATTCTTTTGACACTGTATGCAGGAGTAAATAATAATAATATGATATGAGTCCGATGCTGTTGGCACATGATTTATGTTCGGACTATATTTTAACAATAAGACTTAAAAATGGTTGAACTGCCATTATTTTCTCAAAGTGTATATCATAATCCGCATGTGAGGTTAATTAAAGGCGAAATTCAACCCCTCGTCCAAGGGGTTGGACAAATCTTAGTCGGTTTGTCGTTTATGAGATATGACTCTATTGACTAACTAAACTTTAGTCATGTGTTGTGCACGTACTTGAAATTAATGGCGAATCCACATGTTGATCATATGCTAAATTATTTGTTGAAATCTGTATTAAGAATAATGATATGTCAGTTAGGACCCTAGTTTAATTACTATATAAGTCACACGGTTGACTCATTTGTATCCATCTTTTTCATTCTTGTATTATTTTAACTATGATCGATACAATAGTTTTCCAAGCTTTTCTTTCTATATTCATGGATGACATGTTTACTAACAATGTGCATGCAGTGTGAAATGCTTTGAGTAATATTATACGATAAATTTGTGTAACTAAGATACCAAGAATGGATAAAATTGTAAGAAAAAGAAGGACGGGTCCTAATTTTTTTAGGAAGGCTGTCAACTTACATTTAAACATCAAATTCATATGGGTCCGATCAAATTATATGGATCTCATATATGCACTCGTTTGTTATAGCTTTTTTCAAAATATATTTTGGTAGTGTAATGTGATTTTGTTATATTTTTTTTAACAAAGAAATTTTCAAGGAAAGTTTCAAATGAAGAATCCGTTTGAATAGTTTATCTTAAAATGTCATTCTAAGTATTTCATCATTTGGTTATAATTTTTTTTATATACTAAAATTTTGAAAAAAAATCTCTAAAAAAAAACTATTTCAAATAGCTTTTCATAAAATCATTTTTGAAAAATGTCATTTTGAAAAAATATGTGATTTTTACTATATAAAATCTCGAACAATGAATATTTAAGTCAGTGAATGTCTAAATCTCTTTTTTAACTTATATCAAATGAGTTTGAAATAACTTTTACTATTTTTGAGTAAATTTTAAAAAAAAAATCCATTTTTAAAAAATACAAAGGAAAATCCTTTTTTTTAGAATTTAAAACAAACGGGCCCATAAATTTAGCGGGTTCTCATATAAATTTTAACTAATCAAATAGAGTGCGATCATTATTAGACACTCTAAAATTTAAGTTTAATTTTAATTGTTTTTAAATTGAAATTGTAAACTTGGAATTTAGGTTATTCAATCTTTATAAGATATTTTAGATATGATTGACCGCAGTGTAGTCAAATCCTATTGACCACACACAAACTCAGTTTGTATCGTTGAATCAAAGACTGAACTCAATGGCTCTATTATGACTGAAACTATGCAGCCATAAAAACTGAACATGACCATTAAAGATGCATCTCGACCGAAAAAAAATAAATAATGTTTTATGGCTCTAAACTGAACTATTAATGAAGCATCCCGAACCAAATTGTTACAATCATTTAAATGCATTGGTTTTATGGTTTTGAACTTAACCGTAACCAAGATTTTAAAAAAAATCAAATGTATCGTTTCGAAACTATATTGTTCTTGGACCGAACTGTACCAAATTATTATTGTTATCTTGTAACCGTTAAAAACGAACCAAATTGAATATTGAAGGTATTTTTAAGCCAAAAATCAAACTGAATTGCATTGATAAGTCATGAACTAATTGAATCGAACCAGTTTAATTTGGTTCTTGAATTGTTTGATCAGCTAGGTTACTTTTAGTACATTTCGTTTGTGGTTATGGTTTGGTTCATTTTAGCATTTTCCTTCCTTTTTTTAACACACTACCTCATTCTCAACTTAAATTAATACTACTTGATTTTGACCAAAAGAAAATTGAGTTGACAGTTGAATTTGAGTAGTGACTAGTGAAGGTTACTCACGAGTGCAGTCGTGGTGCTGCAACTCCACAAATCACGCAGCCATTTAGGGACAGTAACAGTCACATTATGGACCGTAATTACGACCATTTATCTAATCCAAACGTGCCCCTAGAATAAAAGAAAGGATAATTACCAAAGTCCTAAGAATCAAAATCAAGAAAACAACAAAACACGAGAATCACTTCACTTACCCAGTAGTACAGTATTTGCTAGTAAATTTATTTATTAATTACTCCGGGACACGTAAAATAAAAACCTCCCGAGTTAAAAAAGAAAAAAGAAACATAACGTGACCTTAATACAAGTTACAACTTACACAGTTAAAAAAAACGAAAAAAAAAAAACACCGTTAGCACGAGACTAACGGTGTAATCTTGCATGGACTAGGTGGCAAACTAGACTTTCCAGTAGCAACAAGACGTTGCACAAACCTCTCAATTCTGTTACCGTTAGTTTCTTGTAGTAACCGTTTCCCACCAAACGGTAACGACTCCAACACTCTCTCATTCAACACCTCCGTTTCTTCCCAACTTCCCTTTTCTCCCAAACCAAATGCCTGCACAAAAATCACACCGTTAATTCACTCCGTTAAAATTAAAGTTAATTTTCTACTTCCTCTGTTTTTTACTACTTTCTATCAAAGCAAACAGTGCATATGACAGAAATAGTAAGAAGCAAAAGATACAAACACGGACATTAGATAATTGAAGCTAATAATAAAAAATGACTATCGAATATAATTATATGTGTCGGTGCTTTACAATGTTGGACCAGACACGTCTTCTATTAGAAGTTATCGGGAAAATTCACAAATTTAGCTTAGTACCTGAATCCTCGCATAGTCAGTACGGTTCCAACTGAAGGCATTTCCCAACATCTGATCAACTGTTTCTGAAACACCGTCGAGAGCAATATCAACCACCGTCGACGTTGAACATTCACGAACATCACGACACACTCTGTTCGCTGGTGCTCCGTTTCCGATGGACAGAACCATCAGATCCTCAACACTATTCACCGACGGGAAATTACGCTTGTTATGAAGAACATGCGTAACAGCCGCTGCTGCCGGATTGTTCATCACCAAACCACCGTCGACGGCTGAGCAAGAGGTTTTTCCATCCACGGAAGCGAATTGAAACGGCTTGAAGAGACTTGGAGTTGATGAAGTGGCCCGACACACTTTCCAGAGTTCGAAGTTGAAACTCGGTGACTCCGACGCATCTGCTCGTGAGAAAACGAACGGTGCTGAAGTCTTGAGATCATAACAAGGAATAAGCAAAGGCTTAATCGTATCCTTCAACGTCAACGATTTTCCCTCGCTTTCTTTTCCTTGAAAAACTCGCTTCAACAAATTTTCAATGCTCTTCGTTGAGAATCTCCGGCGCCGGCGAAAAACACCGACGGTTTTCATTTTATAAAACTCATGATTCCTGTCAGCAATGAAATTTACAGCATCTCTAGCAGTATAGAGAGGTCTACCAAATCCATCATCAGCGGTGATCATTGCAGCGAGTATTGCACCAATGCCAGTGCCGGTGATGATGTCGAAGTAATCCATGATTTGAGCGTGAGGATCGTTGGTTTGTAAGCGGATCTGATCCTCAAGGTGGATTAAGGCAGCGCCGGAGACAATGGCGGTGGTTCCTCCGCCGTCAATGCTGAGAATGCGAGTTTTGGAACATTGTGAAACTGATAGCCATTGTTGTTCTAGTTTTGTGAATATCTCTAGCGTTACTTTGCTAAGCTCCATTAGTGATAAAACGGTTTTCTTTTTCTTTTTACTTCCTACACCCCTCTCTTTGATTCTGTCTGTGTTAGTGAGAGATGAAGTAGAGGAAGTGAGAGAGAGTTGTTGCAGTTACTTTTGGTTTGAGAATGGGTACGTACTTATATGGACGATCCTTTTGTCCTTGTCCTTCATTTTTTTAATATAGTTATATTGATTAATTTATTAATTAATTAAACCACTAATAAATATAGTTTCCACTTCCCAGTCCCATTATTAGGACAGTGAGTGTAAAACTGTGTTTACGTGTTAAGAGTGAGGATTGCACGTGCACGTGCAAGTGCGCGTGTAGTATTGTGAGAAGCGTGAAATTCGGCTAGTCAGCCGGCTCGGCTATCGCTTACTCAGTGTCACTGTTCACTACTATAGTGATGCTGTCACTGCCACTCTGTTTATTTTTAGTGTTCGAACTATTGTGTTTTTTATATATGTTTGGGATGCTTCCGAGTGTCTTTCTATGAATTCAATTTTTGGTCAGCTTAATATGTGCTGATTACTACTACTACTATTGCTCGGTTATCTAGGTGAGGAAGATTACTGGGAATCTACAGTCATGTTTCCACGAAGGGAAGCCAAGGATTTCAAGGAGGAAACATAAGTGCATAGCTTCTAGATTACCATTAATGTATATACATAATTTTAAAAACGGGACCAGCACTTGGCGATGTTACTTGGTCAATGATCAAATTATTGATTACTGGTTGAACGCATGACTGAATCAGATTGACCGAATGATTCGGATGTATGTATAACTCGGTCAATATAACAAGTTTATATAATGTTAAACCGGATTGAACAGAAGACTCAATTTGTATCTACAACTATAGATATAATAAATAAATAAATTTGTTAATATATTATGAAATTATGAAAAATATGGTATAAGTGAATTTTTTGTTGACAAAATATGGTAAAAAGTGATTTAAACATTTTATCTTTAATTTGATTCTTAGAAAAAAAATTCCTCAATTTAAAAATAAAAAAAATTAGTTCATCAATATTATATTGGAGTAAGTTTGTCTTTGTTTTACCAAAGAAAACAAAAAACTCAACATTAAATTAGGTATGTCTTCATTGTTTAACCATTATTATATCAAGGGTTATGTTAACTTGTGTCCTTATGACACATGTTAAACATTAATTTCATTCCATTACTAGTAAGAATTTAATGAAAAAAACTAAATATTAAACATTTTGAGCAATAAATTAACACAATTTCAAATACATAATTTCTATTAGTGGAATTTTTAACATGTGCCCTTAGGGCACAAGTTAACATTTCCCTTATATTAAATATGCATTCTTTAAACAAAAGCTTTAAATGGTCTAGCGGTTGATTAATATCTTATATTTTATGTTGCCAAAGGTATCAGGACTGGATCCTGTGTGAGCCAATTTTTAACATTTTTAGTTTCTAACGCAGAAAAAAAAACGCAAATTTGGTCGACCTGGTTTTCTGTACCAGTTTGATGACGTGGCATCGAGTCAATTGCATGGGCGATCTAATAGCTGACTCAAACCGGTTATGGGTCTGGTTTCCGGTTGGACCGGTCGAGTAACAAGTGAAGAATTATTTATAATTGAGACCGGATGATCTACTATAAGACCAAAAAGAGTATTTGATTGATAAAGTAACAAGGTAAAATAAGTTTTTGTTACCTATAAATATAGTTAGTTTTTATTGCTTTTGTGAAGGATAGGAAGATCATATGTGGAATTTTAATTGCTAATGAAGTGGTTGACGATGTCCAAAATCTAAAAAGGAGTTGTTGTTATTTAAAGTGGATTTTGAAAAAGCTTATGATTCTGTTGACTGGGTTATTTAAATTTTGTGATGGGGAGAATGTCGTTTTTGACTCTTTGGAGGAAATGGATTAAGGAATGTATAGGTACCGCCTCGACGTCTGTGTTAGTTAATGGAAATCCAACTGAGGAATTCTTTATGAAAAGGGGTTTGAGACAAGGTGATCCTCTCTCTCCTTTTTTTTTTTGTTGGTGGCGAACGGCTTAAATATGTTGGTGAAGGTTGTGGTTGATTCTAATCTCTTTGCTGGTTATAATATCGGTACACAGGAGTCTATTGTAGTTTCCCATCTTTAGTTTGTTGATGACACTTTGTTGGTTGGGGTGAAGAGTTAGGCTAATGTGCGAGCTTTGCATGTTGTTTTGTTGTTATTTGAGTGATTGTCGGGTTTGAAAGTGAATTTCCAAAATAGTATGCTGACTGGTGTTAATATTAACGATTCATGGTTGACGGAGGCGACATCGGTGTTGCGTTGTAGAGAGGGTCGGGTGCTTTTCATGTATTTGGGTCTTCCCATTGGTGGGGATGCGATGAGGTTATTATCATTTTGGGAGCCGGTTATTTCCCGTATTAAGACTATACTGTTGGGCTGGAAGAGTAGATTTCTGTCTTTAGGTGGTCGCTTGCTTCTCCTAAAGTATGTCCTATCTTCTCTACATGTCTATGCCCTTTCCTTCTTCAAAGTTCTGTCAGGTATTATCTCTTATATTGAATCTCTTTAAATTAAATTTATTTCAGGAGGGAGTGAGGATCTTAGGAAAATATGTTGGATAAATTGGAAAATTATTTGTTAGAAAAAGGAGAAAAGACGGCTGAGGGTCAGGTAAATGCTGGAGTTTAATTGGGCTCTTTTAG
>Ga0315913_1001393_pt1 | contig 26540 bp, 15 predicted proteins | sample MpolsnodulesMG_FD_207736 | JGI IMG/M metagenome (GOLD analysis project Ga0315913, IMG submission 207736) | Medicago polymorpha root nodule microbial communities from Los Angeles, California, United States - small nodules | ecosystem: Host-associated > Plants > Roots > Nodule | place: USA...
TCACGTGTTTCCTTCTCCTTCCATTCTTTCTTATTCCGTTTCAACATTGTTTAACATTTCTTCTTCCCTTCACCTTCAACCACCTCGCACAATGGCGCCTACATCTCTCGTTGGCACGAAGCAGACACATGTAATGATGGTTTTGGAAGAGTTTTTTTTTGCCGAAAACACTGATTTTTTTTATCTGTAATGAGTTAGAGATTAAAGAAACGTGTATCAGATTTGGACAATTTGGAGGAAAATATTAAATTATTACCGCAAAATATCCAACGTTAATTAATCATAAGATTATGCATGTTATTGTTTAGTTTTAGGGTATGCTCCAAACAAAATTTACAGCTATGGATAATTTACAACTTAAATAAACTAGCATAATTATTGGGGAATAGAGCTGCTGGGGTGTTGCAAATTGGCGGTGGTTGCGGGCTTCAGGTTCCACGCAAGCAAGAGATGTGGGCGCCAGTGAGAGGTGGTTGAAGGTGAAGGGGAGAAGAAATAATGGAAGGAAAATGAGACGCCTGAAAGAAGTATAATTTAACACATGATTTCACATGTCTCACTTAACTCATCTTTTAATCTCAATCCTTCATTTTAATCTAATGTATACCATTCATTCTTATCATTCTCACGTATAAATGTCATTTTCACTTGATATGCCCAACACACACACGCGCGAGTATATGTATGTATGTATGCATACTCGACGCACAATTGTGAAAATTAATCATTCAAACCTTGTGTGACTCAAATGGATAGAAAAATCTCCCTAAGAGGTTTATTATTGTTGCAAACCCGATCTCGGATTCAAAATTCAAAGTGGGAGTCTGTCATATGTGCTTGAGCGAAAGTCGATGAAATGACTAAGTCCGACCCAATAACTAACATAGGTTTATTTTTAGATTTAAGTATGACTTTCTTAAAAGTTTGACATAGTTTAGTAACGAACTTAAATGTGTAAATGATAGTACTTCTTTACCGACAAACATTCCTCCCGTGAATGATTTTTATAATAAATTATAATTATTATATTGCAAGATATTCTCATTTTAAAGATAAAGAAGACAAGGGTAGGATAGTAAAATTGAAAAAGATACCACTTTCTCTGTTTTTTCTTTGCTCCCTTGTGGAGGAACTAAAAATGTGTGGGTCTTGCGTTTTAAACTTCCCTCTTTTTTTATCTATCTTTAAAACAGTTGAGCTACCCAACCTTTCAATTACCACTATCTAAGGGGACGTTTGTTTCAATGAAACACAAATTATTCTCAGAAATAACTTATCCGGGAATGAAAATATGAAAATTTGATTCTTGGGTATTTGTTAAAAAAAAGTCTTTAGCAAATAACTTGACATTCATGGGAAAATTGGAATTTACAATTTTTTTAAAAAACAAAAAATCTATGTAAAATATCATGGGAATGCACATTCCCATCTTTTTACAAGGGAATAAATTCATAAGAATAAGGGAAGTTATGAGAAGTTACTTCATTCCCAAGAACCTTTATACTTAGGAATATTTTTTTCTCAACCTCATAACAGACATGTGTATAATCATTCCCTAGCCATGTATTAGTGTAAATGTAATTTTCAGCCTTGAAACAAACACCCCTTTATATTTACAACACTTCCTTTCAAAGTGCACCATGCACGCAGATTAAATTATGATACTCTTCTAATGCATTCGAACACTAAAAAAAAAAGTGTTTAACATTCTCTTTCATCCCAATGAGATATTTTATGGACACAAATAAAGAAAAATGCTAAACATCTTCAAAGATTTATATCGCAAAACTCACAAATGACAAGCGTTTTATTTTAATTGGTTTCCTTGTATGGTTATACAATTTTGACTTCTCAATATGGTTATGCGGTGTAGTAACAAGGTTCTTACTCGTGAAGCTTTACGAACAAATCATTCGCAAGAAACAACACCACTCATAAATAAAATAATCGTACAAGTCTAAGCACATAGTCACCCAACCCACTCGATTTTCACCCTATTCAACATCACATTGAGATATTTCACCCATCTCTCGCCAGGTTACAAACATACAACTCAGTTAATTTTCAACCTTTTCAGATCAATGTGAACTAATTTACATTAGTGTCATTACTATTCTTGTCGCTCCTATTGGAAACCCCAATGAAATTGCGTGCAAGAGATATTTTACTTTGATTTTGTCAAAATCACAATGACACTTTATTAAAGCTCGAAAACCTTACTTTTACCTATATCACAACGCCGAATCTTAATTTTGTCAAACTAATCTAAACACGCACTACTTAAATGTGTATCTAGCATTTTTTTCCTAATGGAAAATGGTACAAAGGTTACTAACATTAGAATATTATTTTTGTTATAAGATGATGTACACTGCTTGTAGGTTCAAATGTAGCAACCTTACTTATTATTGAGACCATTGTTCAAATAGCAATTAACTAGTTCACCTTCAACCATACTATTGCATGTCAACTAGACATCTCATCATGGTTACAGAAAGACAAAATCAAATTTAAAATCTCATAAAACCCATCCTTACCCTTTCAAGCAAAAATGCTAACATAATCTATTTCAATTCACATTCTGAGTATTGCATTTTTCATCATATATCATATCATCATCATATGACAGTAATTCAAAAGTATAATAAATAAACTTTACTAAAACTATATGGTGAATTATACAAAGAGCCACGTGGACCTCACATCCAAATTTCGTATTTGAAACCCAAAATTTAACTCAAATTCATAAACCCCGCGAGATCCGATTTTCACTATGGAGCGCCCAAAAGAAAAAACCATATAATAAAAAATAAAAAAAAATAATAAATAACCTAATAACCCTTGATATAAAAACATAGATAAATACATTATTTCATTTTAGTGTTGAAAATTTTCACAAAACAAAAAAACTTCACTCGAAGAAGAGAACAAGATCTGCGAAGAAGAACGAAAGTTTCAACAATGGCTTCCATCGATAAGGAGCTTGAAGAAGAGCTTCTTGGTGCTGGTAACAAGCTTCTAGATCCTCCTTCTTCTGTGGATAACCTACTTGATATATTGATTGTAAGCACACTCTTAATCTCTCTCTCTCTCTCTCTCTTTCGATTTCTTCGTTAAATTCGTGATTTCTATGAATTTCTTGAATTTTTTTGATTATTTTGTTTTGTTCCTTTGTTGCATGAAGTTTGTTAGGGTTTCTTTGAATCAATTTTGCATGTTGTTGTTGATTTTGTGTTTACCTGAATTTCGTTGATATTTGAGATTTTTAGATTTGTTTTTAACGATTTGTTGATATTTGTGAACATTGTTAAGTATTTTAGGGTTGAAAATTTGAAAATATTTTTTGGAAAAAAATTCTCAACTGTATGATGTATAAGATGATTTTTTAAAGTTTATTGGGTTTTTAGGTTAAATTGAATCAAACTAGTTTGTTACAAAAACTGATTTGTGAATGAAACGAATTTTTTTCAGTTTTGAGATTTGGAATTTGGATAGTATATTTGTTAGGGTTGCTTTCACGGTAGCTTCATTTCTTGAATATGCTGATTTCCTAGGGTTGGATTTCAGCGTCGACTGACTAGGTTATTTTCCAACAAGCCGGGAAAAACTGGTTTGTATGTTGATATGGAGTTCATTAAGTTTTTGAAAGCCAGATTAAACTAAGAATTAACGATTTGAAACCAACGGTATATCGGGTGTACTAGGTTTATTTTTGGGAATAAAGAATGATAAAGGAATGTAGGACGACAAACGACTAGTTTATGTAAGGTAAATTAGCATGTGTTTGTTTCCGCGTCCACGATAGCCCTAGACACGCGTTATTTTGCGGCTACAAATGTTAGCTTCTCAAATTACTTACGTGTTTTTTGAGTCACGTGTTTTTGAGACACGTGTAAAAAGGGCCATAAACACGTGGCTGCTGCAACCTACCGCATAACCAAACACGTGCTTAAACTAATAAGTTTTTTGAGACACGTGTAAAAAGAGCCGTAGACACGTGGCTGTGGCAACCAACTACACAACCAAACACGTGCTTAAACTAAGAAATATAAAATATTAAATAATTGGGATATAAAGAGCCTTTCATAGCCTGTTTAAATGAGTTATTTTTGTTATTGATTTTAAGTACTGTAAAATTTTAGGAATATAATTATTTTTGCTCATTCTACCGAAACCGAATTATCTATTTATATGGAAAAACGCGGTACCAATTATATTCGTTAATCGATAGGATGTTGAATACATTTCTCGGAGTTGACAATTTGATATCTTTGAAGTAATGATGTAAAATTTCGACTGTTGTAGTGGCGTGATATGTGAATTAGTTGCTTCACATAAAAGGAAAAACATTATGTTGCAATAATACGATCTCCCCACCTTGAAGGAGTTCGATCGCAGTATCGCACACAAGTTCACAGTTTGCTGAGATCCCATGTTAGATCGCGATATTTGATTTGTTCAATCCCAAGTAAATGATTACCTGCCCCCACCCACCCCCAAACTGTAATGGAGAGTCCGTCGACCTTTGCCTTTTCATATCCAACAATTTCCGGGCCAGTAAATTGCTGGTTCTCGACAGATCCAATCCTTTATTGCTTTCTGTAGCTCTGTTCTCGACAGATCCAATCCTACTTTGCAAAGTAGCGCAATGAAATAGAAGAGAATGGTAGACGCAAGTGCATTTGTGGCTACGTTGCTCTCTTTCCAAACACAAGTGCTGTGGTGGCACATTGTTTCCATGGGTGAGCACTGTGAGCTGCAGTGGCAAGAAGACACTGTTTTGTTCCTTATTCCTGGATTGACGGGACTGGGAAGTTAGGGTAGGCTTTTATTTGCAATTGGGCTTCATTTTGTTTTTGGACCACGTGCTCAGTCAATTAAAGCGTGGGCTCTTTTATGGTAAAGAGGCAAAAGCTTTAAAAAATGAAGGCTAAAACAAGTTCATTAAAATAGGCCCATATGACCCATCTATTAGGCATATAATTTCCTGTAATTTCATTTCATTTTAATAAAAAAGATAGGATAATAACTGAAAAAATATATTAAATAACAATAATAATAATATTAGTGTCAGAAAAATGTATAATCACCATATATTAATATTACGTAGATGATTGTTTTGCGCACGCGCACACACACATATTTCATTTTGGTAGAATCTACGACCCTTGCAACCCCCCTCTCAAAGTTAGGTATGGTTTGAATTTCGACTACATTTCATGCATCAAATAGTCTCTTTGTACTAGTTTTTGTTGAAATTCTCCTTGATCTGTGCTGTGTTGGAGGAAATCCGTGGTATGTTGGAGGAAATCAATAACTTTTTAATATTTACATCACAGTCTGTGTTCCATTCATTAAATTGTTTGTGAATTCTGTTTCTTATGAATTTCTATTACCATAGTTACTTTAGTCTTGGATGTAAGGTTTGAATATTTTGTTACTTGTTCTTTTTGAGCTTTTATTTTCCCTGAGTTGTTAATTGTAAATTTGTTTTGGGGGTTAATTTTAACAAAAAAAATCGAAGAATTGAAAAACATCGTTTAATTTTCTTCGGTGTTGTCCATCTCGGATTGCAGTAAATAGTGGTTTGTTCAAATACCGCCATGCTATAGCACCGCTATCTGAAAGGCTTTTTACTAAATCACGAATCGTGGAACAATAGGGGTTTGTTTAAATTCCACTACGCTATAGCCGCTACCGAGTTTCCCTGTGAACCAGTCAATCTGTTGCAGTATAGCGTAGTATTAATTAATTTCCAATCATGGAGAAGTTATGTAGTTCTTATGACAATGGCAGTCCGAAACATTAATTACATATGCTTGATATTGCATTTTTTTTCTTCTTGGAACTGCAGCAAATTGAAAGATGCCTATCAAGGGTTGAACAATCACCTCCTGAATCTATGCTAAATGCACTGTCTCCATCATTGAAAGCATTAATTGCTGATAAACTTATAAAGCATTCAGATGCCGATGTTAAAGTTGCTCTTGCCTCCTGCTTCAGTGAGATAACAAGAATCACTGCACCTGATGCTCCTTATGATGACGACCAAATGAAGGTGCGCACAATGATTTTGTGCTGTAAATTAATTGAATTCTACTATTATCATGCTCTTAACATATTACATCTGTTGAGTTTTATGTTGTCATTTTCTTTCAGGAGGTCTTTAGGTTAATTGTATCTTCATTTGAAAATCTACATGATAAGTCAAGCCGATGGTACTCAAAGAGGACTTTAATCCTTGAAACTGTTGCAAAAGTCAGGTCATGTGTGGTAATGCTGGATCTTGAATGTGATGCCCTCATTTTGGAGATGTTTCAGCATTTCTTGAAGACAATAAGGTAGGGGCTGTACGCCGTTGTATACAAGGCCGACTTTATTTATAGTTTCTGAATGTTATTTTATTGCATTTCTTAGATTTTTCTCTGAACTTGATCCCACAAAATCGACTTGTATGGTGAGCACTGCCCAAGCTTTATAAACTCTGTTTAGGCTTATATCTATAGGAGATGTGGAACTCAGGCGTTTACTCAAATACCAGTTTTTTAACGTCACACATGATATAATCTTAAGATGCTTGTATTGAGAAATTTGCTTTTTATTAAATGGAAGGGTTGGTATTCCATTTAGTTATGAATTTTAATGGCTGATATCATTATTGGTTCTAAGTATTAAAATTAAGATATCAATGTTTCTCCTGTTGTACGCTATCCTTTCTTTTGATGTATAGCTGGATATGGGATTTTATTGCACTTAGTCATTGTATTCTTTGCACGGTGGAAAATATAAGATGAAACAGGCAGCTAATTTATTTCAACATTAATTAAATCTTTGATTCTGTGACATACTTCTTCACACTAATAGGCCAGATTAGGTGAAATGATTTCGTTTATGATTTGAATTTATCATGAGATTATTACTAGAAGCTGTAGTTCTAGTTGCAGTGTGTTTCTGGTTTCTTTACCTGGTTGGACTAGTTGGATGCAAAATGTGTGAACATGGTTCTAAGCATCTCTGTTTGAAACTTTCAGGGAACATCATCCCGAGAATGTTTTCTCGTCCATGGAAACTATAATGATCCTCTGTCTTGAAGAAAGTGAAGAAATATCTCATGAGTTACTTTCTCCAATCTTAAACAGTGTAAAGAAAGACAATGAGGTTGGAGTTTGGAATTTTCGTTTCATTCTTTTTAATAGTTCGTGATTGTTAAACTGAAGCATATTTCATTATGAATTTCTTATAATTGTCATGGCTGCTGTTATCATGATTCAGGAGGTTTTGCCAATTGCTCGAAAGTTGGGGGAAAGAGTCCTTGAAAGTTGTGCAACAAGGCTTAAACCCTCTTTACTGCAAGCTGTGAATACCTTGGGTATTTCTTTGGATGGTTATAGTGATGTTCTTGCCTCAATATGCAAAGAGACATCAGATAACTTGGCGCAAAATGATGTATGTGCTACTAGTGGTCATGTGGTAAACTTTCGTGCTTTAATGTTCATGTATATTTGATTGGATTGAAATTTTTTCTTTATGAGATAACTTATTATTTATTTCGTTTTTGGCCCAGGTACATGATCGCAAATCAGCAGAAGAGCCTGTGGAGGAGTCAGCACAGGTGTGTCTGTTCTTCCTATATGTTTTCGTTTTTTCATTTGGTTGTTCTGTTGTTCACCCTTCAGCTTTTGGGATACTGGAACATGTCAATTTTTCTTGATTAGGTGGATAGTGAGATTACAAAAGAAGCCATGCCACCACAACAAGATAATGCTGCTGGAGACAGATCTCCCAAGTCTGTCATGAGCAATGGCATTGCACAGGCTGGTGAAGATGATACTTTAGATGTTTCAAAGTCCCTTAAGAATCAAGATGGTACCGACTCTCCTGTTCTGCCCAAAGGTAATGATGAGCGCGATGATATGGACACTGAAAAAATCGACAGTATAGAACCAAAGCTGGAAAGAAGTACCAGGAGGAAAGGAAAGAAAGCTAGCTCTTCAAAATCGACCAAGCCTTCTAAGAAATCAAATGTTGTTAGTGACAAGGAAGCTGCGAAAACAATTGACTCTAAAAGTCCTGAAAAAGAGGTTCCTATTTCTCTTAATGAGGATAGTGTTGTTGAGGCTACCGGAACTTCAGAGAATGACAAAGAGATTAAAGCTAAGATTTCATCACCTAAAGCAGGTGGCCTTGAACCTGATGCTGTTGGTTCTCCTTCCCCAAGTGAGAGCAATCATGATGAGAATCGTTATAAGAAACGTGTACGAACAAAAAAGAACGATAGCTCTGTGAAAGAAGTAGCTGCAGAAGATATTTCGAAAAAGGTGTCTGAAGGAACATCGGATTCTAAAGTAAAACCAGCAAGGCCGTCGGCAAAAAAAGGATCCAGTCGTAGCTCTGAAGTGAAAATGCCTACTGTTGTACACGCAGTTATGGCGGCTGATGTTGGGTCATCTTCGCAGAAGCCAGAGGACAAGAAAAAGAAGACACATGTGAAAGGTAGCTCAGAAAAGGGTCTAGCAAAATCTTCTGCTGAAGATGAGGATAAGGTACTTTTGTGCTTGCTATTCCTAACATTTCTTTGCTAATATTCATTTATCACCAATATGGTATATTTTTTTGTCCAAAATTAAGTCATTGACTAATTTTGCAAATGCTTTAGGTAACGGTATCTTCACTTAAGTCAGCTACGAAAACAACCAAAGATGAAAATTCAGAGGAGACTCCTAAGACAACTTTGAAGAGGAAGCGCACTCCTGGAAAAGAAAAGGTGTGGACCCTGTTCTGTTAATTTAGAACTTGGATGATAAAACTTCATAATGCATTGTCCTTTTGGAACTGTCCTTTTCGCAGCTATATGGTTTATGTGCTGGACTTTTGCCATGTGCTCAAATATTTTGCGAGAATTTTTTGATGCAATACTGATTTGTTGAAATAAATAATACTGATCAATTGTTATAATGCAGGCTCCATTATTTTTCAATGTGAGCTGTATTTTTCTATGTTGTTCTAAAACACTAATCACTATTTCTTGTTAATTACACAGTTTTAATTATTTTTCTTAGTTTGGCTGTTGATCTTCTGACTGTTGTCTCAGGGGTCTGATATCAAGAAAAGTGATCAAAGTCTTGTTGGAAAAAGAGTTAAAGTTTGGTGGCCAGATGATAATATGTAAGTACATGGTTATTCATTTTGTGATATGCTGTGACTGGAAATTTTACTTATGCAGGGTCAGGGACTGGGAGTGTTGTATGCTGTTAGGCTCAATTTGTAATTTGTACTTTTTGCATGCCTGGTTTAAATAAGCTGTTTGTTTTACTTGGTATAGATGAATGATGATTTTGTCCTTAGCTTAGCTTTGGCTTTTAGGTGTTAATAATAAATATAGTTGTGTGTACTCATACTGTCCTGAGCATCTAATTTGCGAACTTGTCTACTATCTTTGTTGTCGCAACTAGCAATTGCTTCATGTCTGCTATACTGTTAGGTTCAATGCTTTGAGCTCACAATTTTTTTCTGGGCTTAATATGTACGTCTCTTGTTTTAACTACTACTTATATAAACTGCTAAATCCTTATTGTAGTGAGACCATGTTATATTAAATAAACTGTGACTATGTTGCTTTCATTAAAATTTGCTGTATAAAAGCTCTGTGATGAAATGCTGGGGCTAGGGAGAGATATACTTTACATTTAAGTAATATACTAGAGATTATGTCTTTTTTCTTTTTCTTGGCATCAAGTGATGATATGCATATTCCACTTGATGCTGTTCACTTGTTTACCATGGTAAAATTGCGGTATAATATATCTGGCAACACAATCTTCTGCAGGTTTTATAAAGGTGTTGTTGATTCTTTTGATTCTTCTACTAAGAAGCACAAGGTGATTTGGGAGCTATATTACCTTCACTTTACCCTGTTGTCCCCTTCCAATTTATTTCAGTAAAAATTTTCTACTTCTGTTTTGTTATATAGATTTACCCATTTGAAAAGTAAGCTGTTCAAATTCGTCTATTATTGCAGTCTTCAGTTAGCTGTTTATTTTGCAAAAATATTTTCTATTTCACATGTGTTATTCACTTTTGATTGCAAAATAATTTCAGAGTTTGATTGGTTTTGTTGGAAATCATTTAGTTAGTTTTAATTACAATAATGTCACCTCATTGGTTTGTTTTCATTTCCATTTTTGTTCAATTTTTCCTTGGAAAAAACTATGAAAACAGGAAGACCAACAATGACCTTGTTTTCACTGTCTTGTTTCAAAAAAAAAATTAGAAAACAGAAAACCAGGCTTGTTTTTCTATCCGTTTCAATTTATATATACAAGGGATAGAAATAAAAAGTTCTCTTAAAACAAAAACAGGCCTTTATTTTTATTGATAATACAAAGGCAACTTTTTTTTTGGGCAATTAAAGATGAGATGAGATTAAGAAATGGAAACAAAAAACATTTTTCAAATTAAATAGGTCCTTCCTTTCTTAATTAAAGCATTATTTTTAAATGGTCAAATAATATAATCTGCTTATATTGCTTTCATCTGACAGTTGTCTACTTGTCTCTCTGTTTTAGGTCTTATATGACGACGGTGATGAGGAAATATTGAACTTCAAAGAGGAGAAATATGAAATTGTTGAAGTTGATGCTGATCCAGATGTGGTGGGTTTCTCTCCCTTCAATTTCACATGTTAAAACTTTTTCCATGTCTATAATAATATTTGCAATTTTTCCTCTTAACAGGAAGAAGGAAGTCATCAAGCAAGCCCTGAACCTTCTGCTGATATGTATGCTCCGTTGTTTTTGTTTACTTAAGATGTCTTTTCTGTTGTATTGTTAGAAAAACCATCTTAAAATTATTTTGAATCAATGTTCGTAGTTGGTGGCATTTCCCTGTTGTGGTCATAGTTGCATCGCTTGTCTGATATCTGTGTAGTTTGTTTATTTTATTGTTTATGTCTGTTAGCAAATTGTTTTGATGTATTCCTAATTTGTTGGAATTCTGCCTTGATTTGTGCTACTAAAAGCTCAGACTACAATGTTTACAGAAATCTTGGTCTGAACTCTGAATGATGATTTGCCCATGCCTTATGTTGAATTGAAAAATAAGAATCCTTCATGTGATTTATTCTGTGGCATTTTTTTGAACTAGTCTTTTAAAAATGATCTCATTTTGCCTGACCAATTGGTGGCTGCATTTGGTGATTGTGTTTTCTAGCTGAGCTTCTGCCTTGAGTTTTTGGGTTGCCCATTCACATTCACTTGTTTTTATGATTGTATTTAGGCCGCTAAAAAAGAAAGGGAAAACAAATGCTGGTGAATCAAAAAAGGAAGTAAAGAAGGAATCTTCTAAAAGGTTAGTGAATGTTGTTGATTAATGTTTTTTTTATTCTTCTTTTGAGGTTTTAACTTTTTACTTTGGTTTAACTAGTAGTGGAGGAGCAACATTGAGTAAATCAAAGGCACCATCTTCAAAGTCTAACCAAAAGTCCAAGGTTGTTGGCAAATCTGATGGTGAAGTTAGTAAAAAATCTAAGGATTCTGCACAAAAAACTGGTGGTAAATCTGAGGATCGTTCTGTGAAAAGTGGTGGTAAATCTGAGGATCGATCTGTGAAAAGTGGCAGCAAATCTGTTGATTCTGCACAAAAAAACAATTCCAAGAAGACTGATGGTTCCAAGACAAAAAAATCCAAAGATGATGATGTTGAAACACCAAAGCCTGCTGCTGCCAAGTCTAAGCAAGAAACTCTGAAAAGTGGAAAATCCAAGCAAGGAACACCTAAGATTGCATCTTCCTCCAAGACAAAATCCACCAAGAGTACTGCCAAGGTGAAATTTAATTTGTTGCAGGAAGAAGATTCTGATAATGAGAACTCTGATGATTCATCAAAAGAGGTTGAAGTCGCAAAGGTTAAGACACCAAGTTCTTCAAAGGCTGGAAGTGAGGTCAAGAGTGGAAAGAAGCGCTCAAGAAACTAGAAGTGGATGTCTACGCTGCTGCATTCTCATTGTTTGCTCATCAACATTTTGGACAGCCCTTTCTTTTGTCAGTGCCCTCTATTTAAAAGTGTGTTAATCTCCTAATTATTTGTAGCAGTATCTGTAGAAGTGTAGCTTAGTTCAGTGGCACTGTAGTGCTAGTTTGTACTGTTCAATTGCTCCCCCTCCCCAAATTATAATAGGTAGAGTTTATTTAATGGTGATCAAAGAAAATGTTTAGTTAGTAACCTTGTTGGAGAATGTTTTGGCACTTCAGATAATGATAGGATGATAAAACTTAACTATCAACTTGAGTTGTGTTGAAAGTGCATGTTGCATGACTGTTGAAGGAGCTCTCATAGGCCAGGCCATGGGTTGAGATCCTCTTGATTTTCTACATAAAATGAAAATGTCAATTGCTTTTTAAATTAAAGACATTAAAACTTTGGTAATGAAACAAATAGAAAAGGTGAAAAATGGAGAGGATCTTAACTCGTTAAGATATAGTTTGTGAGAGAGAAAAATCCTTGTTTGAAGACTTGTTTTTATCGGTTAATGTGAATCATATCCTAATACGTTTCTAGAAAATTAACATCAATGTTTAAAAAAAAAACGTCTATTTTATTTTATGAACCTTTTTATTTGCTGTCCAGCATGAACTGTGTATAATGTGTGCGCTTCAGTGACTTTAGGTCAAGACAGTTATGATGGCCCCTTTGTAAGCATCTATGACCAATGCATAATGTCATATGTATAATGTAGTATATCTATGTTGGGTAAATCTGACGCATTTTTACTCTTTTTTTGTTGTCGATGTCGACACATTTTTACTCTAGTTTTACTAATTAAAAAAAAAGTTAGATACAAATATAAGCACGTGTAGTAAAGCAATACATTAGTCTCTTCAACATAATCATCTAAAATATTTAGAAGATAATTGAAACCCAAAAGGAAAAACTAATATTATTATTAAAGAGAAATATACTCGAATGTAACGAAATTGCATATGAAACATTGAAAAGAGGAAAAATGAGGGTGGAGGTCAGAGAGATACTAATATGGAAAGATGAAAAAGCAATAGGTTAGTTGTACTTAGATATTTTCCCCAAACATCAATTAACCATTTTGGAATGCCGTCAAAGACACAAACGGTTCATTTGTTGTGCCTCAAATCCAAAGCCTTGCAGTACTACAGGGAAATAGTACACTACAAAATATGAGACTGGCAGGAAGGAACAGCAGTTAGGAAACAATGATGTCGGGCAAACTTACTTAAATCAACTATAGTAAGTACACTAATCCACTAAAGTACTACTACACATTATTGATACTCTAACAAATATAGAACACTGTACTATTATGTAGCACCTATGGTCTTAAATAACAGCCCCAGAGGCATAATAATAGGAGTATATTTAACACTTCAGTGTTTACTAAGACACCTAGATTTTTGTTGGAGATTTAGGTGTTAGAAAAAAGTGGGGTGTTAGAAAAAAGTGGGGTGTTAATAGATTTTTTGAAATAAAAATGATCCAAGTACTAGAAGTAAGAACAGCCAGCCAGCAGAGCAACAACATGACTAAAACAAACAAGCCTAGGAACTAGGAAGAAAAGACACGTAGCTACACTTTGCTGAGATCAGATTCCTCTAGAATTTGATAATATTTTATTTTATTATTTTTTTTACTAGAAAAACACATTGCACTAAAAAAGAATTCATATAATTCAATACATTTTGAAAAAAATAACAAAATCAATTATATCAAAAGTTATAGAAAAACACATTAATAACATTCTTATTCACCGATTCTTAATATTGTATTAAGACTCAAATATTTGGTTAAACTGAAAAAAATCTTTTAACATTATTTCTTAAACGAAGTGTTAAACATCTGAAATATATACAACTACTAGTTTCAGATTAATACCAAATAAATAATATTAACATTTTGAGTTAAGCTTTATGGACAAATAACATTCATATATTATTAGTGATACACGTTACAAAACTTTACCATATTATTATTAACTTATTAGATTGAAGACCAATGACTCAATGTTACTTTTTTTTGGGTAGATAGACGAAATGACAAAGCCATTATAAACTCACACACATAAGTGAAGGTATGGGGTTCGAACTCCGATCATGACACCCGGCCTAACAATTTCGGCATTTTACCAGTTGAGCTAGGACTTCTGGATGACTCAATGTTACTTTAGTCTGTCTCATTTATCTCTTTTAATATTTTTATTAGTTTTTTAATTAATAAAAAAAGTGAAACTTCATACAATTTTCTTTAGGGTCTTCCCTCAAGACTTTGTTGTATATTGATTGATTATTTCTCAGAAAAAAGCAAGAAACATCTATTATTGTTTCAAGCATGCTTGTGCATTTTTTTTTTTAATATAACTTTTTCTTATTATATCTATCTATATGAATCATGATCATCTTCAAAACCATATAATAACTAATCAAAAGTGAAAACCTTATTTCTTTCTGTCCTTTCAATTGTTCTTGTTTTCTTGCTTTTTCATCTTTATTCAAACAAGACAATAACATCACTTTAAGGTTTTTCAACAATCATATTCTGTCTTTATTTTCAACCATTCAATTTGTGACAAAAATTCCATATTTATGATGTTTCAAAGAAACCCTTTATACACAAACCCTGAACCATGCAACCATCTTTCAGATTACAAGCTTAAACATGGTTTCAATGGCTACAAAGCTATTCAAAAGCTACTTGTAACTTCTGCAATTGGTAGAACTAGTTTGAAAAAACCAAATTTAAGAATACCCAGATGCAGTTTTTGTAATGGTTGTGAAAAGAGGGGTTTTTTATGCTTGATTTGTTCTTCATTCTGTTGTTTGGATCATACCCTTTTGCATATTCAAACTGAAAATGGTCATGATTTGTTTGTTGATGTAGAAAGGTGTGAACTTTTCTGTGGGGTGTGTTGTGATCAAATTTATGACCCTGATTTTGATCAATTTGTTATGGCTAAACATTCAATGGTTTTGCCACAAGGTGTTGTTGGAAATGAGAGTATTGGTCAGAGGTTGATTAAGAGAAGAAGATTGGTTTCTGGGGTTGGATTGTATTTGCAAAATGAATCTAAGTTTAGATTTGAAACCAAAGATCTGAGAGGAAAATCTTGTTTTCCTGAGGGTTTGAGGGGCTTGAACAATTTGGGTAGTACTTGTTTTATGAATTCTGTGTTGCAAGCATTGCTACATGCACCTCCTTTCAGGGACTATTTCTTGAGTGGTGGACATAGTTTGGAAGATTGTAAGAGAAGAACGACGGAACGGTTGTGTTTGATTTGTGATATCAATGCTGTTTTTTCAGCTATGTATTCCGGTCATCGAAATCCCTATAGCCCTGCTCAGTTTCTCTACAGGTCTGCCATTGTTCTTTATGTCATTACATTTCCTTATAGCTTTTTGTCTCATGATAATAGTGGCTAATATTTATCAAAGGGATCCAATCTGCCTCTGTTGTGTTGTGTTTTAAATGATCATGATAAGAGAAATTGCTTCATTTGTGAAATTACTTAATTGAGTGATTCTGATTGCGATATTCAACGAGCTGGACATGAATTGGTTTGAGTAAGTATTGAAAACAGGAAACTTGTTGCTTCATCGAGCGAATTGATTATCATGAAAATATGCCTTTTGGTATGACCGAAGTGACAAAATTAGCGTTTTATGATGAAGCTTTTGGTAACCAAGCACATTTGTTGTCGACTCTAGCTTGATGCTTTTCGTGAAAAGTTTGAAGTTGGTGATTTGTTTATATGAAATTGTAGCTAGTTGGCTGGAACAACTTCAGTTGAAACCCAACTTTTTTATGAGTTTGGATTTAAACCCAAAATTTGTATGGCTTTGGATTAGGACCTTACTATGTTGCTTTGCTTTGGTCCTCGAATTCCTGTTTCTTTTAAATGGTGAAACTTTTTGTTTTTGTTTCAAGCTGGTGGCAGCATTCAGCAAATTTAGCGAGTTACGAACAACAGGATGCTCACGAGTTTTTCATTTCGATGTTAGATGCAATCCATGAGAAAGAGGGCATAACAAAGAACGGAAGCAAAGGTATTGAGATTCTGATACTGGGTTTTTCTTCTGCAATTTTGTTGTCTCATATGCACTGTGGTACTATCTATGTTATGACTTTTGACAACTATATCTGTTTACATAATGTTTTACCATACAAAAAAATCATATTTATGCAATGTAACTGTTACATATTAACAATTTTAACATTAAATATTCATTCTGAACTTTTTCATTGTCGTGAAAACATTGTTGACATGTCTTTTATATGAAAAATAAAGAAATGACTAACAAGAAGTGGTATTTTCACTCGTAAAATTTAGGTTGCGCCGAACTCAATCCTACAAAACCGACTTGTAAGGTGAGAGAAGCCTCCCACTTTTAAACTCATTTTCGGTCGTATCTAATCCAATGTGAGACTTACACACAACCTCACACATCCAGCTCTGGAGTGTAACTCACATGACCTAATAGCGGTTGACTTGATAGATCTTAAATAGGCTCTAATACAATCTTAAGTTGGGTCTAACACAACCCTAGAAAACCAGCTTGTATGGTGAGGGATGTCTTCCACATATAAACTCATTCTTAGGTTTATTCTTGTGCAATGTGGAACTTCTCAACATTCACATTACTCGGTTATTATGTTTTACTCAAATACATGATGCATAATTATTGCTTTATACAGGCAATGGTGGTGATTGTCAATGCATTGCTCATAAAGTGTTCTATGGACTATTGAGATCAGATGTTACCTGTATGGCCTGCGGATTCACCTCAACAACCTATGACCCTTTTTTGGACATTTCACTTAACCTCGATATCAATATATCTTTGACCGAAAAGGGTAAAAAACTTACCAAACAGAATGCGGATGACAACATGTCAACACTTCTCGGTTGTTTGGATTTGTTCACTCGGCCAGAGAAGCTAGGGTCAGATCAGAAACTTTACTGCCAAAATTGTAAGGAGAGGCAGAACTCGTTGAAACAAATGTCTATTAGTAAACTCCCTTTGGTACTTACTTTGCATGTAAAACGATTTGAGCATTCTTTCGTTAAGAAGTTATCGAGAAAGATTGACCGCTACCTACAATTTCCATTCTCCTTGGACATGACTCCATATTTGTCCTCTTCTATCCTCAGAGCCAGATATGGAAATCGAATTTTTAATTTTGGAGGCGATGAATCAGATACATTTTCCAAGTTCGAGATTTTCGCAGTGGTGACACATTCGGGGACACTCGAGTCTGGCCATTATGTTACTTTTGTACGGTTAAGGAAGCAATGGTATCGATGTGATGATGCTTGGATAACGAAGGTTGATGAGGCAACAGTAAGAGCTTCACAATGTTATATGATCTTCTATGTTCAGAAGACTTTGTACAATAAAGCAAATGAAGATTTGAGCCACCTTCCAAATTCACCTGGAAGAGAGATTTTGATTCCTATTGCTGGTTGTTGCTAGAGAGGATATTAAAGAGAGTACATGGCATCAAAACCGAATAGATCCCTGAAGCTAATGCTCAGCGAGAAAACCGTTTCTCTTTGATTCTCTCGCTTGGCTTTGGATAATCACAGTTTGTAGTTGACAATATCGATTTTCAGGGAATACTGATAAGTTCAAACTGCAACAAGGTGGATGTGGAAACGAAAAACAAGGTTGCTAATTGTGGATATATCCATGTGGTTATGTTGACTGCAGTTTGAAACGGAGATTGATGAGTCAAGCAACTTGAACTCTTCAACAACTTCCTACAATTATGCTTAATGAAATTCTTTAAATGCAGGTTAGTCATGTACATAACTCATTTCAACTAGGATAATAAGAGTTGTTCAACAACCATTCTTTTTTCTCCTCTACCAAGGGAATAATAACATGGAGAAAAAAGAAAAATCAAGGGACAAAAAAGGGGTTATGTGGATGGTTGTTTCATTGAGAGTGTGGATTTGAAAAAAGAGGTTGCTTCATTGGTGCATAACAAACAAGGGTATTGTTAAAGACACGTTTATTCATTTAAAGGGGATGTGAGGAATATTATGGATCTAACCTAAAGGTATGGTTGTGTGAAAATTACTGTTGTTGCTGTTGCTGCAGCTATTTGATTAATATGTTATATTGAAGTTGAAGAAATTTGTTAATTGATAATAGGATGCTTGTAGTTTACTCCACCTGGACTCAATTATACAAGTAAAAGTAACTAATTACACATATATTAAGAAAAATGGTTAATTTCATTTAATTTTCTTGATGTAATCAAAATACTAATTGTGTTTTACAAACTATTTTTTATTTAATTTTGTATGGAAACTTTATTTATTTTGGAACATGCCACTGTGTACCATGATGGGGTTTCAGGCTCTTATATTTCCTTCTCATAAGGATGAAGAGATGAAAAAACATCCATTAATCAAAATAAATAGAGCTAGACAGATAAGTAGAGCTGAGCAGCAGACGAGTTCAGTCGATTTTCGGCACAAAAAACCTTTGATCAACTAAAGCATGGAATGTTACAAGTGGTATCAGAGCATACCTATCAAGCGGAAGTTGGTGGGCACGTGACATGTTGAGGGTGGGGAGATGAGCATCTTTTGGCACACTTTGGCACATTTCTAGACAAATAGACAATTGGCGACATTTATAGTATTTTGGGATGTTACAAAGTCCCACATAAACTTGTCAAAAATTTTACCCAACTAGTTTTTTTTTCTTCCTTTGTTAGGGACTTGATTTTTTTGTTTGTTGGTAATATCAAATTTAGCTTTCAAAAGAGCACCATCTACCTTCACTAATATCATCAAATTCAAAACACGTAACATTACTAACACTATGGTACTAATAAGGTGTTGACTTAGTTATAAGAGTTTGATGACTTAGTTATAAGAGTTTGATCTTGTAATTTTAAGAGAAAATGTTTAAATTCTCTTGAGAACAGTTATAAAATGATCAACAATGCCACTTTAGTTAATAATAATTTTCCATTTCTCAATAATTTAAAAAATATATAAAAGACATTTATACTAACAATTACAACTTGAAAATCCAAAATACTATGATACCACAAAAATAGAACTAGCAAAATCATAACATGTAACAAAAAAAGAGAGATCTTCCATAACTTGTCCCTTATTAATTTTCCTAGTTAAGGAATTATAAAAAGAAATATTTTCTTGAAAATTGTGTATCTTACATTTTGAAACTTGAAAAAGTGTTGTTTTTAATGTTAATTTTCTCTTTTCTTTCCATTTTAAGTTGCTTAACTATTGCCCCGGGGTACCTGTTAACATGACCAATTTTCTTATGCAATTTCTCACGTAAAGTAACTAAAGAGTCCACATTATCATTTTAATTGAATCCTTGTGTCGGAAATTCCCCAAATAGATTCTCCATTTCCATAAAGAATATAGTTGACAACTTTGAGTTCCAGATTATCCCCTTTCTAGAATAGATCTTGGGGAAAAAAGTTTTACAAAATCGATATTGTCTGGTATTTCATAGTTGCGATCCATTGGACATAGATCCAATTGTTAATTTCTTTGTACTCCTTCCATTTTTTTTACCGTTTCGGGTGGTGTCAAAGATAGAACTTTGTCGGGATATCTTATCCCTCTCTTTGAGAAAATGGATATTTTCAAAAAATATTTTTAATACGATTTTTTCTTTCTTTTTTAATCGGACCAATCCGCCTACTCGACTTCTTATATTGAAAGTGATTGGTGTTCCTATTCCAACGAAACTATTAGTTCATAGACTAAATTGTCTAAATTTATTTTTGTAAGGTATTTTTTTTTTACTTTCTCCAAGGGGGTAATATGGATTATGTTGGTTTTCTTAGGGACTGTATTATAATGAGACATCATTCTTAAATATAATTTATGATCTTTATAATTTTATTAACGAATTTAATTTTTATACACTAGCGTAAAGATTTTTTTATTTGAGGGGTACTAGTGTAATGACTAATGAGTTGTTATATTGTCAATCAATCATAAACATTAAATCAAAAAATATTTAATTTTTACAATAATCACTTCTAAAATTACATATATGATTAGTTGTGATATATGATAACGGTTTACTTTTATACTTACACTTTATTGAGAGGAACTTTTATACTTATATGATCATTGTTAATAACCTTTACATTTATTTATCAACGTCCTCCTATGATGGTTTTCTCTCATCTCTCTCGATCGGAGCCCCACCTTCAAAAAAATTGTCGGTCACGTAATTTCTCCATCAAGCATAAAAGTCACATTTTCACAACCCAAACAAAAAAACATATATTTTTATTTTAAGAAACATATAACAAGAGGTTATTTTAGTTTTACAAAAGAATATAAGCAAAGTTGAAGAGGAAAAGGTAATATGTAGAACATTCACCATATGATCAGTAGATAGAAGAAACCGAGGAATACCCCACTTGAAAAGATTTACAATAATGTTGTCAGAAGACAAATATTGACATGTGAAAAAACGGAATTTAGTGTTTCGTCAAATTTGAGTTTCTTTGTCATGAATCTTTTTTAAAAGATCTTATTTTCTTCATAGTGATACAGTTGAAACTTTTCAACTTTTTATTTGAGTGTAGCTTTTTTTTCTCTCTTCATTATCCACAAAAAAAGTATGTCATTAGTATTTGTTTTTTTAAAATGTATCCAATTAACCACACCTATTTCATTAACCACGAAAATGTAAGTTATAAACAATTTATTTTACATTTGTTAAAAAAAATATTTTACATAGTTTTTAAAATGACAAAAATACATAGATTTATGTAAAATAGGTGATTAAAGGCTTAATTGCATGTTTAATCCCTTATGTTTATTTTAGTTTTCAATTTGGTCCCTTATGTTTTAAAAGTTTCAAGTTGGTCCCTTACGTTTTAAAAGTTTCAAGTTGGTCCAAAACGTTACTCATATTGGTATAAGTTAGTCCATTCCACGACATGATATTAAGTTTAATAAAACAAAAGAATTAAAATAATGTTTTAAAACTGATTTTCTAAATAAGTTAAGTTCCATCACTCATATTGTCAGCCCGAATCTTTAATCGTTATGTGACTGAAGGGACTAACTTATTGCAATGGGAGTAACGTTTTGGACCAACTTGAAACTTTTAAATCATAAGGGACCAACTTTTTAAAACATAATGGACCAACTTGAAAACTAAAATAAACATAAGGGATCAAATATGTAATTAAGCCATGATTAAATCTTTCATTTTTTTTTAAGGAAAATCTTTCACTTTTGTGATTAATGAATTAAACAAAATGATTAATTATATATGTGTGTTATAAATTAGTTAATAACATACATTTTTATGGTTAATGAAATAGTAAAATTGATTAATGACACAATCATATACAGTAGAAACTCTATAAATTAATAATATCAGAACCGGAGAAATTTATTAATTTAGAGAGTTATTAATTTATCGATAAATTAATAATTATTAATTTAAAGAGTTTTTAAGTAATTATACAGTACATACCAACAAAAAGGCAAATTAGTCTATGCCTCTTAGAATTACGTTGCAGCGAACCCTGAGACTCAACGTAAATTAGTAACTATTGTGTCCATATGCATTGGAAAAATACAATACAAAAATACAACACCTGAGCTATCGGATGCAATAAGAAAAGTTAGAGATGAACTCCAAACAGACTTGAACTTTAAAGGAAAACGGACAACTATTGAATCATATATTTCAATAGAGTGTAATATATTTTTTTTTCAGTTTATATGAATTATTAATTTATGATTTTCTTGGGATCGAAAATTATAAAGGATCTCCTGAAAAGTTATTATCTTATTATTTTATCGAGTTTTTCAGTTTTTTACATTGGCCCAAGTCGGGACCGAACAAATTTATTATTTTAGAGAGTTTATTAATTTACCGAGTATTAATTTAAAGGGTTTCTACTGTATTTATGTTACAACAATAATCTTCTATATTTAACAAATTAACTGGACAGTTTCTACTGTACAATAAAAAATTGACATGTACCGCTACAATCGGTCTAAATTAATAGTTAAATAGGATTTTTCTAATGAAAATTGTTTTCCTATCATTTAAAATTATAATAATTAAATACTATTTACCAAAAGTGTCAGTGAGATAAATTTTATTTTATGTTTTAATTTTTATTATTCAAATCAGTGAATACTGAATATTTTTTCTATAAAATGTAAAAAAAATAATATTATTTTTATAAACAATGAAATGTTTTTTTTTAAGGATAAACAATGAAATGATGTTTCTTAAATATAAAAATCGATAGATAATTTTTTATTTCATATAAATCAATTTTTTTTGAAGGATTTCATAAAAATGACCGTTAACTCATTGATTTAAGAAATAATTCTACTGTATCATATTTCCTCTGTTGCTAATTATAAATAAATTTGACTTTTTTGATTCATTTAATTAATGATGTATGTGATTCATATTGTAAATCGAATGCATCATTAATTGAATGAATCTAAAAAGTTAAATTTGCTTATACTAAATAATTTATGTATAAAAGACATCTTTTTACGAAAAATAAATAAAAAAAACATCTTTTTATGAAAAAAAAATAGACAAAAAATAAAAAGTTACTCACCCTCAAAATGATGATGATGTCAAGTAGACATAATTTCCATTTGAATTGCCAGACTTAGGAAACATCATTGAACGACCAGTTTGCGTTTGTTTGTTTGTACTCAGACCTTACAACAGCTGTCTGTCTCATCCATTTTGATTTACCCATTCCCTCACTTCCTTCAAGATTTCATAACCCAAAGTCTTCGAGGCAAGTGGCATACATTGATTAAACCCACCAGTCCCCAAACAACATTTTTTTTTTACCATGTTTTATTTATTAATGTCTAATGTGCATAAATTCACTTTTTTTGCACAGTATACATAAATTTCATTTTTCATCGTGAAATCAATAACTCATATCATATCACATTTAATTTAATTCAATTGTAAAATTTATTAATTAAATAGTACTCCTTCCGTTCCGTAATGACCGAGTCATTTATAAAAAAATATTGTTCTAGGAGTTTTGACCAATTTCAGTTTTCAATACAACATTAATTATTTTTTTCAATTATAACTCTAATTAATACTACTTTTATCACTCTCAATACAATATATTCTATTTTACATTTACGATATAGAAGAATCCACCAATATTTGACAAAGACACTCAAAACGACTTTTCTTTTTCTTTCATTTATACATTTTTTTTTAATTTGTGTGAAAAGCACAACTATCTTAGTTAAAGTAAAAGTAAAATTATACACTTTTTTATTTTTATTTTCACACCATATAATTGAATACACATATTTTTATATTTAATATTTTAATTTGTGGCTTTAAGCAAATGTTAACATTCATTTACCTTAATTATTAAAATAAAAATCTTAGGTATTAAATAAGGATAGAGAGAGATCCATAAAATTAACTTGAATATAACTCTTTGTCATGCTCATCGTTTACTTTGCAAAATCCTTGTTTTCATTCTTTTCTCAAACTGAAATCACAAAAAAATGATTACAATCTTTGAAAGGGTAGTATAGTACTAGATTGACACCATGAGAAGCACAAAAACAGAAAACAATTTTTTTAAGTAGTTTTCTTTCAAGCATAGTAGTAAATTTTTTTGTCAAAAAAATAACAAGTATAACAATGCAAGAAGAAGAAAATCAAGAAGATTCAATTCCAGAATCTGAGCAAAAAAATGAAGAAAGAAAGTCAAAGGGGGTTAGGATATGGAAGTGTTTTTGCATTCCAAGTGAATGGTTTAAAATGCTTTCAAGAGAAATGCATTGGAGTTTTGTTTTTGGAGTAGTTGTTGTTTATGGAATAAGTCAAGGTTTAGGTGGTGCTCTTGCTGGTGTTGGAACAAAATATTATATGAAAGATGTTCAGAAAGTTCAACCTTCTGAAGCACAGGTTTATGCTGGAATTACATCTATTCCTTGGATTGTTAAGCCTTTATGGGGTCTTCTTACTGATGTTCTTCCTATTTTTGGATACCGGCGAAAACCTTATTTCATTTTTGCTGGTATGTTTTCTTTTTTTCTGATCTTTGTTCAAATGTGTTGGATATATTAAGACATCTAGCTCAATTTATGTTGTAGATGGGAATTTTGATTATTTGTTTGACAAAATATTGTAGATTTTATGTTTCTTTGTTTAGCCTTTATAAGTTGTAAACCTTTTGATGTTTATCAAATTAAAAGGAACTTCAATGAATGTTGAAGTGTTAGTTTAGTGAGTTGTAAGCGCGGTTTATAGGGTTGAAGCTTGATATCTTAAAATTCGGGTTAGACGTAAGTTAATCTGGCATTAATTGGGTTGTAAGGTGAGAGATGGCTCCCTCTTATAACCACTTTTTCAGGTCATATCTTATAAGATGTGAGACTCTTAACACAATAGTAATTGATGGTGAGTTTAATCATTTGCACTTAGATACCATGGGAGATTGCGACTTCAAGGGTTTTGATATCTACTCGGCTGCAGTTCATGTTGTGTTTGACTGTGATTCTCTACAATATGAAGAACTAAGACATGACCACAATTTGAAACCCTGCTCATAACTATTACTTTTGGTGCTTTTGCTTTTGGGTGGGTGAGGTAAACAAATTATGATCTAAGGGGGGCAGTCATAGTTTATTTGAATGCTGAAAATTGGGTCATTATCTCCTTTGGTTTCCCAAGATGTTATGGAGCAATGGTCACAGTTATTCAGTACACTTGATCTAGGTCTCCTGTAGTCAAATGTAGCTTCAATTGCGGTCGCATTGCAACCATTGAGATGTCTAAAACCTTGATGTCGCAGCCTAGCCTAGATCGCAAGGATAGAAGGGACACGAAGATGAAATTTTACTTTTGTTTTTATGCAATGTGTATTAAGCATCAGTGAAGTTAGATTTTCTTGAGACAACCTTAGAAGGGTTATAAATGAGAAGGCTTGAATTATGCGTTTCTTATCGTGGATGTGGATTAATATCATCTTTTATCACAGATCAATGCTTCCTGCAAGAATTGATGAGGAGATTTATAAACGGCTTCACTAATGTAGTAGTCTGAATTTTTGTCCTTCATTGATGGTTGCAGGTTTATTAGGAGCAACTGCCATGCTTTTGTTATCTTTCCATGAAAACCTTCATCTTGTGTTGGCAATTTTGGCATTAACAGCAGGGAGTGCTGGAGTGGCGATAGCAGACGTGACCATTGATGCATGTGTTGCACAGAACAGTATCTCCCATCCTTCCCTTGCTTCTGACATGCAAAGTTTATGTGCCTTTAGTTCTTCTATTGGAGCACTATTAGGATTCTCCATTAGTGGCATCTTTGTTCACCTTATAGGCCCTATGGTTAGCCTCTTGATTTTTCTTTTCTTCCTAAAACTTGCAAAGTTTTTCATTGTCTTAAATTTACTTATTACTTTCATTTTTTGTAATCTGATAGATTTTTTTCTCATAGGGGGTGTTTGGTTTGATGACTATCCCAGCTGGACTTGTAATTTTGGTCGGCTTTCTGCTTGATGAGCCTCATATACAAAACTTCTCTTACAGACAGGTATATTAACAATGTCATTGAAATCACAGTATAGCTTGTAAGATCGTACGGATTTTACAATCAGACTCTTTCCTTGCGATCTGGATCGTGCACAAGATCACATTCTCAGTAACATCGTAGTGGGATCGCGTGAAATTGCATCCCATATTGTGAAATCACACGAGTTTATGATCTTACCATATAAGTATAACTTGCTTATGGTAATTTCGATGGTCCTAATGCACACATAATCTGATTTTTCAATTCCCTAGGTGAACCAAAATTTTGTGAAAGCCGGCAAGGCTATGTGGACTACATTGAAGAATCAAGATGTATGGAGGCCTTGTCTATACATGTACTTATCCTTTGCACTGAGTTTGAATATCCTTGAAGGAATGTTTTATTGGTATACAGACTCAAAGGATGGCCCATCTTTCTCACAGGTATTTGATTAGGCATAAGATTTTTAACAAGTGATGTATACATTTCATCTTCCCCTATATGGTAGTGGGTTGGATGCATTTTCCAATCTAAACTTCATGAAAGTCCCATGTCTGCTGTGGTGAAAATATTTTCCTTCTATCATTTGATGCAAGACAAGAAGACAACTGATTTCAAATTCAACATCATAATCACACATTTGTTTTGCATCAAGTGAGTTAGAAGGAAGAAGTCCCATTTCCATGTACTCCAAGAGCTTTATTTCGAGTCAAAATTTTATTATTGTCCTTGAAAAGAGAGCATAGAGAAATGAAAAAAAAATGAGCCAAATGTCTTTTGTATTCATGACTCGGAGATAGTTCTCTGATTACTCTTATAATTTAGGCTTAAGGCCTAACTCAACATTATAAAACGAACTTGTAAAGTGAGGGCTATTTGTCGTATAAATGCTACTTTGGCCATATCTCGATGTGGGATCTCAACACTCTCATGTTCAGGACTAGAACATGGACAAAT
>Ga0315913_1001394_pt1 | contig 26519 bp, 10 predicted proteins | sample MpolsnodulesMG_FD_207736 | JGI IMG/M metagenome (GOLD analysis project Ga0315913, IMG submission 207736) | Medicago polymorpha root nodule microbial communities from Los Angeles, California, United States - small nodules | ecosystem: Host-associated > Plants > Roots > Nodule | place: USA...
ATGATAAATTACAACAATCTCTTGTTCACTGCATAATGATAGTTTTCACAATAGTCAGCAACTCAACAAAGATTCTTGAATTTGTCAAGGAAAAGATATCCTAGATATACACAAGAACCAAAACATAAATTGATTATCGTTGTTTCATTTAATCACACAACAAAAAGTGAAATCAATCAACCCTAAGAAGAAAAAAAACCCACCATTATCATCATTTCACAAATTAATTGAAATCGAAGCACAACCCACAATTTAATTGAAACGAACTTGAGAGAAAAGGGGGAAAAGTACCAAAACCTGACAATGGATTCAAGGATCTTTGATTCTGCTAACGTCTTTGATTCTGTTAACGATTTTGAAGTGTTAAGCTACAATCTCGATGCGACAGAGGGAAGAATCGGCGGCGGCGAGATGGTTCGTTCATTAGGTGAATTAGGGTTGCGAATTAATGGAAGGTACGACGGAGTGAAGAATCGGCGGCGGCGAGATGTGCGCGTATGAGTCGTATCTAAGGAAACGGCGGTAGCAATTGCGGTCGTCGGAGAAACCGGTGCCTGTGCGTTGCTGCAATTTTCAGATTTGGGAGTGAGTTGCAATGGTGAAACAGGTGCTAAACCAATTCCAAACCGGTTTACCCGTTTTTAAATAATATGGGCCGGTTTGGTTATTTTATTAAATGGGCTGGACTTTTGAAATATGGAATGGATTGGTTATTGATTTGGTTATGGTTAACCATATTTTTTGCACACCCCTGGTTGAGTCCCACCAAATTTATTTGAGACTTGCATAATTTGATAACGACTTGTATGAATTTCGAATAGAGTATGGAAATATGAAGTTATATTTTGTTGTTAAATAAATAAAAAATGAAATAGTAAAAAAGATTGAAAAGAAAGAAAGAAAGAAAGAAAATATCCATATATCTGGATTATATTTATTATCCGAGCAAGAGTGAGTAACTGTGTTTGATTGCTGCTGCCATGGAGCTCTGTACACGAACCTTCACAACTACTTCTCTTCTTTTCAACCCTTCCTTTTCTCTTCCTTCTTCAAATTCTCTTCATCTTCATCTTCATTCCAAATTCAACTCCTTCAACCTCTCATCTTCTTTCATTCAACCTTCTCTTTATCATCAAACTTCTTCTCCCTTCACTGTCTCAGCTTCTCCTTCTTCTTCAGTTGAACTTTTCCCAGAAAATGACCGTCTTCCTGCTCAATTGAAGGTCACTGAAACAAAGGAATCCAATTCCAGAGTATGTCTTACTCTTTCTTCTTTTTTTCATTTTATTTCCTGATTTTCATTTTGTGATTTGAAAATAATTTGGTATGTTTATAATTATTTATGAAAATACATAATAAAACAAACAAAACAATCAATAGTGTACACAATGTGCTAGTATCATTAATCAACTACTTGAATGCTAAGGTATTCATATTACTGAATATATATTTATGATATCTTGCAGGTTACATTGCATGTGGAGGTACCATCACTGGTATGCGAGGACTGTTACGAAAGGGTCCTAGTTGAGTTTACAAAGTTCGCCAAGGTATTATTGATTTATGCTTACATTATGTTTATAGAATTATATAATATATCTTTCTCTTATTCAATCCAAACAAAATTCATTCAGATAATTGTTTTTGTCTGCGAATAGAGTGATATTTATGCAGTCTGTCATTAGTATTTAATGATTTCTGGTATCTAAGTTGGAGGTTATAACCACTCTACATTGCCCTCCATGCAAAATTTGAGTTTACTGAATTTTACAATCTTAAGATTTTTACCCTACCATATCATACACAAGTTTACTATTTCACCCTCTTTTAAGAAAACATGCTGCTTATAAGTTATAGTAATATGAGCTAATTTAACATTGTTTTACATCAACAGGTACCTGGATTTCGTCCTGGAAAAAAGGTCCCAGAAAGTATTCTTGTTGGTTATGTGGGGAGTAGAAATGTTCAAAAGGCTACGATCGAATCAATATTGAGGAGGACACTTTCACACGCTGTAACAGCTGTATGTTGTAATCTGGTTTCTGTTTTCTCATTTCTGATGTCCTTGCGTTCTTTCTTGATGTTAATTTTTTAGACATTGTTGGATTCACTCTGCTTATTTGCAATTATATCCGTGAGCAATTCTTTGATCATGGCTAGTAAACAGATCTCTAACAGTCATATTCATCATATTACTGAAATCTAGTTTCGTGCTAGAAATATGTTTGTTGGTCCATGCACGTTGCACTAACACACACTGATAATCAACCGTTCCACATTATCGAAATCCATGATAGTAAATTTGTGAGAGATATATTTGCCAATGAAATGCCTTTGACATGAGGACTTGTTACTGATCAAAAGATTTAATAGTAATGATAATTATTTATTATAATTTTTCCGATCGTTTGTCCAAAGTTATTGCTGAAAAAAGTGGATTATTGGATCAAGTAATATTTGGATCTTTCGCTTGAACATCTCATAATCAATTTTGTTTTATAGGTTACTGGAAGGGCTTTGCAGGATTCTGTACGTATAGTTACTAAATTTTCCGATATGGAGGATACCTATTCTTCTCTCGGATATCTTAGGTAATCAATAAGGTTACGGTTTGAAATTCATTTTCAGTGACGCTCAATTCTTCCTCCTTCTTTTGAGTCTGTTATACCAAAACTATCTATACTCATAAAATAGAGAAACGGAAGATCATAATGAAGAATGCTCACATTATCAGCCGATGACTTCTACATTGCAGATTATATTAATTACTCACGCTTATTTCACTTTTTCAGGTATGATGTGATTGTTGATGTCGCACCAGAAATCAAATGGATTTCTGATGATGCATACAAAAACTTGAAGGTTGTTGTTGAGATAGACAGTGAAATAGATGCTCATGTAGCATCTGAAAAAGAATTTAGAAGGCGTTACAAGTCAGCCGGTGTACTGAAAGTTGTTACTGATAGAGGACTACAGGTGATTGAATTTAAATTGTACCAGTCAACTAACTGACACTGGTTTTCTTTTCCATTTTTAATGTGGTTGCTTAATAAAAATGCTATTCATTTCGAACCTCTGCGAGTCATTTTACTCGTAACGTTTTCAAGTTTTACCAAACAAGTGTTCAGAATCTATCCATATTTCCTCATGAATGTCTTATATTTAGTCGCAGGCTCGCAGCAAACTGTTTTCGTATGAATACCATTTCCTTATATATGAATTTTATAATTTATACATCATCTTGATAATTATTGTGCGTATTTAATTTTACAGGTCGGTGATGTTGTTGTACTTGACATCTCAGCAACGACCGTTGATCAAGAATCAAATATCAAAAGTATTCCTTCTGCTGAAAGTAAAGGTAGGTGATGTGCTTGCAAAATGATATTTAACTGATTTGTGATAGCAGTTATTTTGGGGTTATATAACATGATCATTTTTTCATCGAACATTATACTACATATGCAGGATTCAATTTTGATACAGAGGATGGTGAAATATTAGTACCAGGTTTCCTTGATTCTATAATTGGAATTGGTCGAGGCGAAACAAAGTCATTCCCCCTTGTTTTTCCTGAAACATGGAAGCAGGAAAATCTCCAAGGTGTTCATGCTCAGTTTACTGTAAGTTTCTAATGCCGAATCAAAAGATTAATTATTTTAAAAACAAGAGCCAGCATAGTAGTTTTTCTTTTGGTTTTATAGGATACCAACTTATTCACCAACATGTATAGTTTATGGATTTTTGCTTTCTTATAATTTTCTTGTACCTTTGATTGATCTGTGTTTGTGTATGCACACGAGCCCCTTGGACTTTAACAGAGCAACTAATCGAGCTTCTCTTTCATTTCTAACAGGTTGAGTGCAAAGAACTTTTTTACAGAGATTTACCAGAGCTAGATGATTCTGTTGCTGATAAGCTTATCCCTGGATGTACCACAGTGCAACAGGTGACCTTTTCTCCCTCAAGTGCAATTGTCATAGTAAAGTGTAAACTGAAGAATTATTATATTTGTTGAATTGTGAGTAAAATTCTCCGGCATGAATTTCCAGGTCAAAGACTTATTGTTAGAAAGATTCCAAGAGATAGAGCAAACAGCTAGAGAACAAGCAACTGATAATGCTATATTAGATCAGATTTCTAAGGTAACATTACATCATTAGGTAACAGTATTAAATTGAATCTGTCTTGTCTTCCAGATTAGAATGTACCTCGCAACGTCTTTTCGATATGCATGCTTCTTTTACCTTGTGCATAATGATGTGTTTCTGACATGAACACACTTGAGTATTTTTTCTTCCTCTTTTTCTGGTAGGTATATATTCATATAATCATTCTTCAATTTCTGTAACTTTTTCGCTTAGTATTCCTATTGTCATTTCAGATGGTAGAAGTTGATATACCTCAATCCTTGTTTGACGAACAAGGTAGACAGTTATATGGATCCAGCCTATTAGAAATGCAGGTATTAATTCAAGTAGCAACATTCTTTGGCCAATCAGAAAACTTGGATTCCAACATTTAAAGGAAAAAAAAATCTCTCTCAGGCGCACACATTTATTTACTAGTTCTTATTTGGTGCAATTGTAATGATGCAGACAAAAATAAAACTAAACGAGGAGCAGCTGGCTACTCTATCAAGTCCAAAGGCCGTGAATGAATATCTTGAGCATCATAGGGAAAATATTACAAATTTGATCAAACAGAATCTGGCAGTTGGTGACATATATAGGCGTGAAAATATGCAGGTATGCTTATCTGATTAAGATATGTATTCTATACAAATAGTTACTCAGGTCATACTGACAATAAATATTTCCCATTGCCAAAAGATGATATGAGTGTATTAGCGCCACTCAGTTTAATCTGATTGAGAAATAACATTTGTTTTACATATCACATTATTTATTATTAAACTGTCTAGTCTATTTAGTAAATTATTTGGCTTATTAGAATAATTATTTCCTATATGTTGTCCTCTAGCTTCCTACTGAAGACATCGTCAAAGAGGTTGAGAATTCCATTTCTGAATTCAAACGTCAAAAACAAGAATACGATGAGGAACGCGTAAAGGAACAGGTTTGCACCTTACTTTTGAATTTGCTTATTGTTATTTTGTTTTTAAATTTTTGTTTCGACTGCTTAATCATTGCATTTATGCATATCCAAAATAAAAAATATTATGAACCGTTTTTAAAATGGACCATGTAGGGATAAACACTTCCTACTTGCATTGGATTTTTTTCTTTTGAAACAGCAAAAAGAGATGGTATATTCTAAGTAATGGAATATAAAGGATACTAAAACCCAAATACAAACTAAGAACAATGGCTATCCGAGAGGATTACACGGTATCTTGATTAACAAAAGTCACTTCATTTTGTAGGCAATAGTAGTTTAGGTTGCATTTTTCAACTTTAAGGTGGAAATCTGTATCTTGAACTTATCTCTTTCCTAATTTAAAGATTGATTGATATGATCTATTTGAACTTTCCTGAAGGTTCAAGAAATACTAGAAGGAGCTAAGGTGCTAGAATGGTTGAGAGAACATGCAGAAGTTCAGTATATAACAAAATGAGAGACAAACACCGGACAAACAAACTAGGAAAGTGAGATTGCGGATCCATTTAAAGAGTTTTCTTTCGGCCAATGTAAGTTGTAATAAAATAAACAATTATTGATTGAATTTTGTACAAAGAACTTTAAGAATAGAAATATGTGTTACAAGTGATGATAAATCTTTTCTTGACAGTAGAAAGCGCTAACAAAAACAGTAGGAAATAGTACAGAAAATCCTGCAAAGAGTTCCATTTGCAGACAACCCATTCCATGCTAGAAAGAAGTTACAAATTCTATTTAAAACGTCAAATCTTTCCAACAACTATGTATGCATCGAAAAACACCGATATATTTCTCGTTACACACATGCTTAAAATGTCAATGTCAATCCCAAAAGGGAAATAAGCAATGTGATATTCAAGGATCTCTGTACTCACTTCTAAATATACTCGGCAGTTAAAAAAGTGGCCTCAAAATGATTCTTTATCAATCTCCATCATTTGTAACACCAATTGAAAGCATGTTTGATAGAATGTACACAGTGAACTTGTCATGTATGCATTAATTGCCTTTCATGTAATATCTGCCCAAGTCTTGTATAAAGAGCCAGCTGCTCCTCAAAACCAAGGTCCCTCATTATCTACACGATAAATATAAAACAAAATGATTCCCGACCAATGTAACACAGACACTTATGATTTAAAGTGTGTTTGGTGTCCGAGACTGACACATATAGTTTACGTTCAATTTCTTCGATTTTTAAATTATTACCAGTGTCGACGTATATGTGTTGGTCTTTCAGAGTTCACAACAAAACATTCGATTGTTTGGTCTCTGGGAAATGTCCAGGGTGAACGAAAAGTATCACGTGGAAACAAAATCCTTTAATTTTTACATGATTGAAAACTATACAATAAATTGTTTAAACAAAAAAACTCACCTGGTCCAAAAGCACATCAATGGAATAGTCATGGGGGACAATAAATGACTGATGGTAAATGTAAACAAAAACTGCCATCACCATCTGAAAAATATGCATAACACGTTTCTTAATAAATACTATAAAAATATGAAAAGAACTGTGTCCTGAATTAAATCATTTCCTGTTAAGATTCAAACTAAGGATTATTCTAGTGCAAAACAAATATATCTGTGTGCAAACCTGGCAGTCCATTCTGTCAGTAAATCCACCATGTCCAGGTATACTGTCACCAAAGTCCTGGATTCATTGTGAGAGATTAATGCTACATTTGGGAGTTTTAAAGTGAAAGGTGAAAAGCATATGATTGCAAAATCAACCCTACTATAAAGATCAAGAACATACCTTGATTTTAAAAGCTCTTTTGAAACCGCTAGCGAAAAATCCTCCGAATGGTGCTATGATGGATGCAAATAGTCCTAGCCACAAGGCATGCCACTGTACTGGCAAAACTGCTATCTCTTTCTCAGGAATCTACAAAATGTTGCAAGATGAAAAAATTAAACTTTAAAGTTGTAAAATTGTCATAAAGTTCAAAATATGAATGCTAATCGCATCAACAGAAAGATTCATCACTTACCCAATGAGAAACAAATTCTGGCATTGGAATGTACTCTGGCTTAAAAATTGGGTCAGGGTCACACTCAAGCCAACCAGTAGATAAATCCTGAATTTATTGCACCATAGATTATCAACAAACATTAGGAGCAAAAATCAAACATGTCCTCTTAATCTTATGTGACTTCACTCAATCAAAATTGTTACCTTCCGTGGACATGTTAACCAATGGAAGCGTCCCAAAAAGTTTGCAAACTGCACAAATTATGGGAAATCAATTATTTTTCCAGTTCGTTATTCCAATATCTTATCAAATAGTTTGCTTTCATGGTGCATCATGTATGATTCTTACCGTAAATGCAGCAATCATAGTTGCAACAGACGCTCCAATAAAACCTTCCCATGTTTTCTTTGGAGATAACTTGATCAGAGGTGTTTTCCCAAAGAAGAAACCAAAGATATATGCAGCAACATCATTCATAGCAATTAGAGATGCAGGGAAAAGAAACCTTCAAAATAATGTTAACATCTTCTGTTATAATCATGATTGAAAGCATGAATAATATAATGGTTGGCAATGACAAAGAAATTAACAATAATAGAATGAATTAATATGTATCAGAAGTCATGTTACCAGAAAATTCCTTGAAATATATTAGCTACCGTGAATGCAGACTGTGTAAACACAACAATAAGTATCATATGTGTCCATGCATACTGGCCAAATTGATATTTGTAGTATCTCTTCTTTAATGAAAGAATAAACCATACAAAACCTGAAATCATACATGAAAAGATTTACTCAGAAATGAATTTATTATACTAAAGGGAAAAACCTGAAATCATACAAGTAAAACACATTTAAAAGTACTAACCTGCAATATATAAGAAGTAACATATAACCATCTGATACTTGATGAGGTTGCTGACAAGTCTATAGAAAAATTTATCTGATGTCACTGTATTCACAAGGTGTTGACTGAGAATACGGCCGTATACGTATAGCATCGCCGTGAAGAAAAAATGCCTGGACATTGTTGTCTTCAAATCTTATCTTTTCTTTTGTGAACTAAACATCATGAATTGAATATTTAGAAATTGTATTATGATTAATAAATAATGATGCTTACCAATTCAAGAGCTTAAACTTAGGGAGACGTTTGTCTTGACTAGCTATTCTCAATAGATTGAAGAGCTCACTAGCCATAAATATTTGGATAACAACCACCATGGCCCAGATGTAAAGATGACCCATATATATGATAAGTGAGACAAATGCTAGCATCCATAGAGATGAATATGCACGTATCCACATTGATCTGTATTTATATTTATCATTTACAAGTAAAATGGTTCCATTTGATTTGCTTATTTCAGGAGGAATCTGGTACAACAAAAAAAAAAACAGAACCGTCAAAAGACAAAATAAAACATCTTCATTTACGGTATTCAGTATATGAATCATCTCCCATGTATATGATTTGAATATATTCGGTAATACAGAAAGATACATGTTAACATTACCACACTAACCTCGTTTGAGCGTCTTCTTTGCCGAAAATTTGGAGTTTTTGGTGAGCTGCAGCTATTATCCGCATTCAAATCTCTCATTGTTGAATTGATGATATAAAGTTCAAATATTTGTTGAGGTGTTATACATGCATGGAGACTGAGAACTCCCCTGAGACTTCAAATGGAAAAAGATTATATATTGAATTACCTTCATTCATGTGAACTCAGTACTCCTCATAAATACTTCAATCACTTTGGTAAATTGAATTGATATCCAAAATAAACTTTTGAACATATATACTCAAAGAATTGCCTAATGCCTCCTGAAATTAGTATTTTAGACACTTAGATTGCCTAATGCCTTTTGAACACATTCAATTTTACTGTGAGATTGAGTATTGTAACTCATTACATCAAAATCAAATATGATCAGAAATTACCTAGTAACAAGTATTTGAGATGCAAAATGTTATGAAACTTTAAACACATCTGTGACTGTAAGCAACATATAATTAAATCTACATTAGAATGTATCATTGAGAGTCACAAATGTACAAAATTAACCATAACATTTTTTCCCTTGTGTTAAAAAAAAAATATGTACTCAGAAATTAATGGGATCCAAATTAACCCTAAGAATGAAATTGTAGAAATGAAAAAGAGTATACGAACTTGGAGAAATTCCTTGCTAGCTAGAACGGTGTAGAGATAGAAAATGAGAAAAAAGATGAAGGAACGTTGAAGATGAGGTTGTGTAATTGGATGTGGATTTGCTATGTTTGAGGAAAACTAAACAAGAATAACAGAAAACATGCAAGGACAAGAACAAGACATATGAGAGAGAACTTTAACTAACTACGAGAGATACGTGAAAGTCTTCATTGACCAATCAAGGCCCCTCACCTCACTCAAACTCTATTATATAAAGTTTTTTATTTTTCATAGTATATACTACTCACTCCGTCCATCTCATATTAATTGTCTGCTTAGAATTGCTCTACTTATTTTTTGTCGGATAACCTAATGTTAGAGTTTTACCATCTTAAAATGAATAAGTAAAAATCTAAAGATTAAATGTCGATTTCTGACATATATAATGCAATATCTTTGTCAACTGAATTATACTCGTGAGGAGAGGAGAAGGATTGCAAGATTAATATTTTTATACTATAAAATACAATCATATAATATCACCACAAAATACAATCATATCCATTTTATTATGGGAAAAAAAAAATTAGGATGAGAGGATAGTGTAATTGTCTAAGGGAAATCGTTCCTTATGCAATGCCATATGCCCTCTATCATGCACCTAATCCAACGGCTTAGGGGTTTTTAGGGGAAAAAAATAGAAAATTGTCTTGAAGAGAGAGCAACAATTGAGATTACAACAGGACATGCCACAAAAGAGGATTTGGTCGAGAGAATGTGAATAGTAGAAAAATAGGGTTGTGTGGACACAGTAAGAAATGATGAATAAAAATTTAAGTGTTTGCATTTGGGATAACTTCCACAAACGTTGTTACCGGAAAACTAGTTATTTGAATTTTTGTGGGTGAAGTCAGTTTACAAAAAGAATAAAATAGATATTTTAAATCATTTGTAAAGGTAAATGGTTAATTGTAGGGGTATATAGTATAATTTCCGCAATAAATAAGTGAAAAGATCCATACATCCAATCATAGTGTTTGTCTCAAGGTTTACCATCAACACATGGAAAAAGGAGGTTAGGAATTTAACAATATCATGTTTGATAAAAATTGTTCTCAAATATTATTTATTTTTGCGATTAAAAATTTTCAAGCAACTTCTAATTTCTTTCCTATTTCTATTTTATATTTTCAACTAAATTAATTTTTAAAAAATGCTCTTAAGAAAATGAAAATTTTACCTAACAAATTTGTGGATATAATCTTCTTCGTAATAGAATTCTCAGGAAAGCTAATTTCATAAACAATTTTTTGGAAATTATTGATATGGAATAAAGCGGCAATCTGGTTCCAACACTTTTCAGCAGAGTCGTCGATCACAAGTATGAAATTGATGATGTTTTATGAGACTGTTGCATACATCTATTGCAAAACAATAACATGTAAACATTTCCAGATGTCGGAATCACTAGCTTTGATGGCGGCAGCCGCTTGGATGGCTTGCTCTTTAGAAGGTGGGATGATATGATCGCACCTTAATGAGGCCGGACCATGAGAGGTAGAGGTTAACGTCACCCGTATGATGGTTTTGATGTTGTTTACGACAAAATCGGAATGAAAATTGGGTTTTGCTGCCGGAGTGGCTTGGCTAGACATTGACGAAGTGTCATCAATGTTATATGTGAGAAAGTGGTTCCAGCCATAGAGATGATGAATAGGGGCGGCAATTTGTGGTATGAATTTAGAGTTTATGGATGGAGAAAGATACGATGTAAGAATGTAATTATGATTACTTTTAGCTAGATATGGATTATCTGCATGCTGCCCCTCGTGGATATTGTAAATTGCTGTTGTTGATTATGTAAGCCAAGATGGTCACTTGTACGATCCCCTCAAAACAATGGTCACTTGTACGATGATTGGAAAATTAATAATTGAAATATACAGATGCATGTGACTGCCTAAGAAATTGGGCATAATTTGCCGGTCAATGCAAGTTCGAAATATACATAAATTATTATTCCCTCTGCCTAGGCCACATGAGCATGGCATGGCTCAACCTACCTGCATTGTCCATTGTCGTTGGCATCTTGAATATCAATCGGCGGAGAGCCATTGTTTGTTCTTAGTATTTTTTGACAATTAATCCCTTAAATTACATTTCTTCAAAAAAGAAAAAATCTCTTAAATTACATAGGCATTTTGCATTAAACCTTTTTTAAATTTGGGTTTGACAACCCGTTAAACCGCTGTTATCACATTATATTGTTATTGGACCATTCAGATCATACTTTAGATGTCAAATGTTAGATCTGATGGCGGTGTAAGAGATCCACACATTGAATATGATAAGTAGGGTAACTATGTCAAATCAACTTATAGAGGGTTAGCATACGCCAGACACAAACTATATTTTTTTGAAAGAAAAAAAAACTGTTAATATGTCATATCGGCTTATATATAGTGGTTTATCATACGTCAGACCTAAACTAGACTAGATTTTTTTTTAATGGAAAATATAGAAGTAGAGGCTTTTTATTTTATTTTATTATAACAAATGATATTATTAAAGGAAGTGGATGTTTGAGATTAAATTATAATAAATCTGTTAATTTTTATAGTAATTTAAAATTATTAATCAGTCTATATTAGTCTTTTTTTGCAATTTTAGATCTGTTACTAAAAATTAAAATTGAAAGTCAGATTTTCTAAAATATCATGTTAAATATCAAAATGAAGTTTTTTAATCTCATTAGTTATTTTTTTTTGTTACTTATGTATTTAATCTCATCAATGTACTAGTTTATTAGTCTATTCAAACATGTTCATATGAACGAGACTTTTAAATAGACTAATAGGTCATATTGGATTTTCAAAAGATTAGAGTCGTGCGTAAAATTTATGCTTATATATGATAAACGACATGTCAAATTTAGACCTTAATTTTTTTTAACAAGTTGGACTTAGGTCTTGCAAAGCATGTCCCACTTATTTCCACTTCCACTTGTAGAAATAATAAGACCATAACATAAGTTTATAAGTGATACATTTCTTAAAAAAAAAAAATGTCTATAAATGATATAGTCCATATATTACAAGTTAAGTTTATTGAGTTGAATTAAACCCGAATCAAATACTAAAAAATTGTTATTAAGCTTTTTACCCTATGTTCATTTTATTTTATCTTTTTTTTTTTTGAGAGATTATTTTATCTTTTTCTGATAAGCAAATGATCGTATTATTAAAGGAAGTATATGTACTTCAGTTGTGCATTTTATTAATTGTATTTGATTCGATGTGTCCCTTTTTCCTTTTCTTTTTCAATTTTGTTTCAATAATGTTCAGAGCTCTACATTTGTTTTTTGTCTTTCGGTTAGCAAGGTGTTGACTTGTTTGTCTGGGAGGAGGATATGGTGGGGGAGCTCATTTTATTGCTTGCTAATGTTACATTGCAGGTTACTAGAGAGGACACATGGCTCTGGACTTTGGAGACTTCAAATGCTTTCAGTGTTCGCAGTCTGTATAATTTTCTTACCCTTCAACCGCCTGCGGAGCCACCAGTCGACGCTTCTTCCATTTGGCATAAGGATGTTCCTCTTAAGGTGGTGGTGTTTGCTTGGCGTTTGCTTCGAGATAGATTGCATACAAAGGACAATCTACTCCGGCGAGGTATCATTCACTTTGACTCCAGGTTGTGTGTGGCAGGGTACGGCATTGTCGAAACGTCCTATCATTTATTTCTTCACTGTAATTTTTTTGGTACTATTTGGCATGTAATTTATAGTTGGCTTGACATCTCAGTGACCAACCCTTTTTATGTACATGATCATTTTCATCAGTTCGGTTTTTGTGGTGGTTTTGGGCAGAGGCGGCGCTCTATATTACAGGTTATTTGGTTTGCAACGGTGTGGGAAATATGGAAGGAAAGAAACAATAGATTGTTCAAAGGCAAAGAGTGCCCCGTTTTTCAGGTGGTTGATAGGATTAAGTCCATCTCCTATATGTGGTTGAAGGCGAAGTACGTCACTCTTCCCCTCAATTTACATGGCTGGTGGCTTAGTCCGTTCACCATGTTGGGCATAGGTTAATAGTTTCTTTCTTTTTTTGTATATCTTTTCTTATTCCCTTGTAAATATTTTTCAGAACTAGTTGTTCTTCCTTTGTACACCTTGTAGTAGGAAGTACACATTCCGTTGGTAATATATTCCATTTTAGCTTCTTCAAAAAAAAAAAAAAATTTTACACGAATTATTACTAACTAAATTCTAACCCGTAGAGTTTCATATATAAAATATAAAATTGGCTATATTATTACTTGTAAAGTTGCATATAAACTCAGAAAGAATCAAACTAAGTGACAATTGAGAGTGATCGACATGCACAATCTCAAAGAAGCAAATTAACAACATTTAGTTTGCATCAACAAAAATGAATATGGAAATCAACAAAAATAAATATGGAAATCAACAAAAAAGACATTCTTTTCAAACAATGAAAGAGAAGTGTTTTTTTTTTTTTTAAAGTAAATTACTCTCTCCTTCCTCTAACGATAATAATATTATAACCATCTCTTCCCATGTTTCAAAACTTACATAACCCTCCATTCAAAGATGTTGAATTATATATTTTGATTCGAACTTATATTTTTTTGTTAAATTTCTTTTAACACTGTTAAATTCTTTTTTATTTTACGAAAATGACATGTTTATTGTTCAATTCATCGATCGGTTTTCTTATCAATCAAAAGAGTAGTAATCCATTGCTCTTAATTCCAAAGCTTCGAAGCAGATCTCTGTATAATCCACCCAACATTTCGAAACTCCAACATAAACACAACAACAATAGCAAAAACACTACAACATTTAGTTTTCATCACAACTTGTTAAAAATTAAGAGAATATATTAACATGGAATGCGATGAAGGCTGATGGGACGAGCGCTCCACAATAGAACAAAGAAGATGGAAGATATGACAGTGAAAAAAGATTGGACAAATAATGTCATTCTAGTAAAATAAAAAACTATTTCACAAGGTTAAACGGAATTTAACAGAAAAATATAAATTCGGATAAAAATATATAATTCCATATCTTAGAAGGGAGAATTGTGTATGTTTTGAAACATCATTGGAAGGGGGTTTTAATATCATTATTTTAAAGGGAAGGGGAATAATTTACTCTTTTTTTTATTAAAGTCAAAAAAAAAGAAGAGAATATTTCACTATTACTACAGTCATTTTAATAAAGAGGAAGGGGGTTTAATAAAGTCATTTTTTATTAACGAATTGAGATTTCTTCGATCCAATTCATATTTGACTATTACTTTTTCCCCCTGCCCATTTTTATTTTTTTTGATAAGGCCAGAACAAATTGAGAATATGTGATATATCAGCTATACTCTAATCTTGTGTCTAATGGTCATATATATTATTAAAAAAAGGAAAAAAAAACTGGGGGGACATAAACCTAACCCAGTAAAAACACACAAATGTGCAGGACAACCTGAACGGGCATTACAAGCATTATAAACCACACATATGAAGCCTCCAATGATTAATTCTAATCAAACAAAGGTCAGCTATCTGGTGTATGAACCAACCGTCAACACAACATAGTCCAAGAACCAACAACTCCCTGCAGCGAGGCAACAAGCAACACAGACTCTTTGGGGTCCAATTAGTCCAATGCCAATCATACGAATGACGAGGATTCCAAAGCAGTCTGAAGTCAGACACAACGACTGCGACAGATATTCAAATAGCATCGACGTGTCACCATATCTCTAAAACCTGCAGAACTCAACATCTCTGGATCATAATCAGCGAAATCAAAGACATGACCACAAGTACGACACCAAAGTAACCAAGACCGGCCTGACTATAATCAAACCAAAACAGGCTGGACACCCGAGTCCACCAAGAAAGGGGAGAAACAGTGTCTTGCTGGTGATGCGGAGGCATCTCTCGTCGCACCACCACTAATTGCAGCTACATCGGAAATAGATTTGGCGTCCAATTTGGAGTTTGTGGGTGGTAAAGGTCGGTGGGGGAGTGGCTAGCAACGACTGTTTTTAGAGAGAAGGGAGAGTACAACGGGGGGGGCGACTGTTCCCCACTTTTCTAATCATGTCACCCTACTCTACCCATTTCTCGCGCGCCCTGTAAATTTTACAAAAATGCCCATGAGTCATTCGGATTTTAAAATCCAAAATGATTTTTCACTAATTCGGATTTTATAATCCGAAATATGCCTATGTATAATCAGCAATCAGAATCTCTTCCATTTCAGCAGTTTTGAATTTTGCTTTTAAAAACAACCAAAAAACAAATTAAAAAAATGCTAAAAACCTATCAAATAAAATCATAAAAATACCAACAAAAAAATTCTAAAAATAAAATAAAACTGATGTAATTTTTTCGGATTTTTCTAGGAATATGAAAAATTTAAAAAAAAGAAAAATGAGTCTAAATGATGCAAATTTTGAATTTTTTCTTTGATTTTTTTTTCTTCTGATTTTCTGTGAAAGTTTCGGAGCAATCGGATCAAGTAGCTCGAATATCGTTTTTTTACTGGGAATAGCTAACAATGACCTAAAACAGGAGGATGATAGTTAGGAAGATTAATATTGTCCTTAAAATGACTATCCATGTTATAAGCATGTTCAGAATTGGTGCTGATACGGTTCAGATTATATAATTTGAACTGTTTTTTCCTTGAAATAAGGTGTTTATGGGGTGTTCGGATTCTATAATCCGAAAAAAAAATCAAGGAACGCACCCTATTTTTTGAGGTTTTCGGATTATAAAATCCGAATTGGTGAAAAACTCAAATTTTCACCCTATAACAAAGGAAAAACTCAATTCGGATTTTAAAATCCGAAAACCACGGGGACATTTTTGAAAATTTACAAGGCGTGCGAGAATGACATAGGGTGGAAAAAGTAATAATTTTCATATTTGGGTTAACCAATGCATGTTGGGCTAAAATATGAGAAGGACTGGGCCTATACTGCAATATTCATTGCTTTTAAATAATTGCTCTTTAGATCCCCGTGTTGCTGTGAGACATCATGTATTTATCGAAAGATATCTTTCAATAATTTCTTTTTTGCCTATTGGAAAATATCTTCCAATGATGTATTTTCCTGCTTTGAGCAACATATGGGATCTAAAGAGAAACCATCTTTCTTTTTCTGCAAATGTGTTTAAAAAAGGCTTGAACAAAACCATTTTTCCTTCTAAATAAATAGTCTCAGCAATGCTTGGATACTAAGCATGTCTATTCTCTAATTATGAAATTTAATGCCTACCGATAATATAATCTTAATTCTTCTTAATTTTTTACACGTCATCAAAATTATAACCTTTTGTGTCTTTTGCATTAACTTTCCCCTATTTTTTCTCTCATAAAAACAAATTAAAACAAACTTACTCGATAAAACACACTAACTTGATCTTTTTTTTTTAAAACAAACAAACTTAATATTAATCTCAATCAAAACAAATATTCCTATAATTCAACTTCTAAATATCAAAAAAGTTAAAAAAAAATAAATTACATGTATTCTCTAATTATGAATTTAATGTCTAAGAAAAATACAATTTTAACCCCTCTTAATTTTTTGACACGACATCAAAATTATATCCTTTTGTGTCATTTGCTTCAACTTCCCCATATTTTTTTCTCTTAAAAACAAATTCACCCGATAAAACACACTAACTTAAACTTTTTTTAAAGAACAAACAAACTTAATCATAATCCCAATCAAAACAAATTTTCCTATAATTCAACTTTTAAATATCTAAAGAGTTAAAAAAATTACAAAATATATATTACAAGGCATATACCTACTTTTCAAAAAATTACACAGTTTCAAGATTGCTTCTTTTCTAAAAATAATTTTCCTATGTTTCTTCTTTATCTTTTTTTTTAAGTAAAAAATATATATTAAATAAAAAGAAATAGATAAAGAGATTGAGGGCATTAGACCTGACTTAGGTACAACAAAAAACGGGGATACCACATAATAAATCAGACCAAGTGGATCGACCCAAATCTATCGTAACAAAAATTCACTAATCAATAAGCGAACCCGTACACAGGAGCGAAACTAGGTTACAAAAAAGAAATGAAAAGTGAACATCTGTAAAAAACAATTAATGGATCGACTGTAAGCACAATATCAAAATTCAAGTGCCAACAACGACTTAAACAAATCAATAAGCATAAAAGCTCTTTCGAACTTGAAGAACCAGAGTGTAGACAAACAAGAAACTTTGAAACCTGCATATCTCAAAATATTTGAAAACAACAAAGAATCAAAGAAGTCAAGCCACCATGTCATATTATAAAATATTATTTTTTTATTATTGTAGATTATTAATTATTATATCTTTTAGAAAGATGACTATAAAAAACACTGAAAATATGATAAATGAGTCACTAAATAGTATTGGTTTTTTAATAATATTGTTGTACAATTCATACACGAGACTCATAACGACATCTTTATCAATAATGAAATATTTACTATTTTAAATATTTCTACATATTTTTAGTTTACCACTTCATAATATTTAATGATTTTATCATGTACAAATTACACTAACCTCCCTTAAGGTCCTCTTAATTAACACAAACACTCTATTTTTTAACTAAACACTAATCTCCCTTTTTTTTTATCAAATTGACAAGCACTTCTCTTATAATATAACACGGTTTAAACTTTGTTAATTCCATTTATTTTGAGCATTTAACTTTTGACCATTTTTTCTTTCCATTTTTCACTTGGTGATTTTTCTCAGTCAAGGTGATTTAATTTTTAAACTCTAATATAATAAAACGGATATACCAAAGATTATTTTCTTTTCATTGATCAACCACAATGTCAATCCACCAAAATTCTTCTCATTTCTATATTCTCCTTTGATCTCTTCTGTAATTGCCGATGTTTGATTCTATTTAGTGGTAAAAATAAATGTTGTTACTGTTTCTCCATTGCGAGAACAAAAACGCATTTAACTTAATTTTAAAAAGAGAAAACAGATACAAACAAATTAAGAAAAAATCTCATTTAACTTATTTGTGAAAAGAGAAAACAGATACAAACAAACCAAAATCACTGAAATTAAATTGTATATTTACAAAGTTATTGAAATGGATAAAATTAGGGGAAATTGATGTGTTTGGAAAATCAGAATTATTGAAATGGATAAAATGAGGGGAAATTTATGTGTTTGGAAAATCAGAAGTGTTTGGCTTATTTAAGAAAATGTCAAGAGAAGTCAAAATAATTTGCCCTTTTATCATTAACGTCGTCTTTATCATTAGTTTTTTCTTATTTTCCCAATTCATATAGTATTGCAATGCGTTTTAATGCACAGTCCCCCACTTCGAATTAACCCGTGTTTGTTGCTAGTTCAAAAGAAAAAAAAAGCAATGGTTTCGTACTAGGTAGGATGATAATGCTGATTGTTCAAAATCAATTTCAATGATAATCAATCAAAAACAACATTCATTAACAAAATCATCGTGAGATGCATTGCTTAAGTTTCAACTATTGCCTAAGTTGCTGCCGCCACCACAAACGTTTCATTGTGTTTGACGACAGCTCCTAAACCCCATTTGCCTTGTTGGGTAAGATTCACATCACAGTTTGCTTTGAAAAAACCTTTTCGATGCTTAATCTATCTTCCATGTCTCTGAGTGCTGTTTTTGTTACTTAAGGAAGTTGTATATGGTGAATTGAATTCCCACTCTTTTTTGTTTGTACATTACTTCACTATGTATCAATTTTGACATAAACAATAAAAATGAAACTCTGAAAGACAACCATTACAAGAACATTTGTGTTTCCTGATAGTCAAAGCTTGTCGGTAACCACAAGATACTATCGAAAATGTAGGATCCTCACAGCATTCTAACGAGCACAGGGGCGCCAAAATCCAAGGCTGCAACAGATCCAAGGAGTGAAAAGCACAGAAAATATGAGAAAACTTTGATCCTCATTTCTTGATCAATTGAAAAATGAAAATTACAACTACAAATTGTACTTTTATATTTAGAGCTTCTATGAAAAGAAAAAAGCTACTCACTCAACTATAACTAATTCTGACCGAAATCGATAACAGAAAACTAACTCACAAACTGGATAACTAAAGCCAGTTATACCGATAACTACACAGGCAAGTATAAACTTAATAAAATACAATAAGTGCCTTCTCTGAAGTTTGCCTGAATAACAGAGTTCAACATTAAAATACCAAGACAACTTTGTTGGAGGAATTCTGGCATGAATCCAGTACCAATAGACACAACCAACTAAAATTCAAAATATTATTAAAATAGCTCTCATGCAATTTCTGATATCATTTTAATATATCTTGAACTTTTGATTGGTTGTATCTTTAGACTATGCGCTCGTGCAACAAATACTCACTTAAATGACCATAAACTTTTGGTGAGGTGGGTATGAAGCAGCACAAAGATACTCAGTTACATTAAGCAATTGTGAAAATCATCTGCAAAACCCACAAGAGACGAGGATTCTAAGGCTGCTGACCAAGAAGAGATGGTCGGTAAAACACATGGCTCTGTGCAATCTTAATACGGTCTCGAGGATCATTCATGGTCTCATCTCGTAATGCTTGAAGTATAGCCTGTACTGGAGATTCCCTGAAGATTAGAGGTCCACAAATCAAAACCACAGAAAAAGTTAGTTACATAACTGGATTTAATTTTGATTTTGCAGGAGTGAATTCCACATAAGATCTCTATTAGTAATAACCCTGCATGTGTAACCCTGCATGTGTAACAGGATTACAATTTAGTGTTGAATTATTGTTTGATTATGTTTGAAGAATAAACAATTGATTACAATAATATTTCCAATTGGTGCAGGAGCTCAACAGTTAGGTAGGATTATAGAAGTCTTATTTGAAGTGACACTGACATGTCTTAAATTTATCTGACCCCAAAGTCCCCTGAACGGTTTTTCGAAGGTTTTATCCGCTTTGGGTCTTGTGTAAGCCCACACAAATCTATCTTTAGTTAAAAGGTGCATTTTAACTAAGGACAAAACTGTGGTCTACACAAGACCTAAAGCGTACGATATCACAGAACAGCGGTTCAACAGACTCGAGGTTGGAACAAAATTCATAAAAGGATTGCTGGAGGGTGTGAATTAATCACTTGAGCCGCTAAAGCTCAAGTTCATCTGTTTTCTCATTCAAAGAGAGGAGCACAAAAAAGAACAATAGAGAAGCGAAAATTATTACCTTAGTATTAGTATCTTATATAACATCTTCAAGATGGGACAAAGCTCGACAGGGGCGACATGCTTTTTTTCTTCAGGATCTAAGACATTTAAGCTGGACTGACTAAGTAGCTCATAGAATGCTTTAACAGCAGAGACTCCCTACAACATGCAAGGCAAAATATAAATTAATTATAAGCAGCAAAGTAGAAACTTGAATGAAATATACTGTCTGAAACGACCAAAATATTTACCTGAATCATCCCCTTGCCCTTGATGCTGTCACCCATTTCAAGGCTCAATTCCCCTTCGGCCAACTTTTGTCCATACCATGCATTACGACCTTTCAACAAGGTTACATAAGTATCAGCCAAGAGAGGGCCTGCGAGTTTCTCTGGTTCTTCTGCCAATAGATGAGTTATAAAAATCATCTCTGATGTGCAGTGAGCAAAGTAGACTGATTTGCTGGTGGCACTTTCGTTCGTTAAAGCAGCTACCATCCCTGTTAAATCGATCATCATAAATAAAAAAGTTACAAGATTTGAAAATGTGAACATTTAACTGCACTATAAAAGAGAAAGAATTCAAAGAAAAGAACATCAAAGCACACATAAATAACATCAAGAGGCACTGTCTGACTCAGACATTAAAGTATATTTCAAATTCTCAACTAATATTAAATCTATTTAATATTCAAAAAATGAGTATCAGAATCATATAAAGTCAAGTCAGTACGAACCAATCATTGAAGCTAGGAAAATAAACACAAGGTAAAAATAAGCACTCCTTTTGAATGTTAGAAAAACTTGTTGGCTGAAATAATCATCATTCTTTTCATACATATTTTACATGAAGAAATGAGAACCATCTGAACATTTCTAACCAGTCTAAATCGAGAATTATTGAGCTCCTTTCTAATAGATAGTATTGAAATTTTTTTAATAAATGAAAACACAGATTCTATGCAGAAGCTAGTGTTCAATGTTTTTCTAATAAACTCTATAAAGTAGAAGGTAGAGTGACAGGGAATTTCTTACTGTACGATAATAAACCATTCCTATCTCTAAAGAGCTCTCAGATATGTTTTCCAGAAGATGATAAAATGAACAAGCTTTTTTAGTGAGAATCATTGAGCTTACAGAAAAAGTAGCAACATCAACCACAATCAGCCTTATCACACTAGGTGGGATCGGCTACATGGATCAAATGACAGTATAATGCAGTCACAAATCATATTTTTATCCACTATCCAAATCACTGACCTTTAAGTCTTTCTTGATAGTTTCTCCTATAATTCTTGGTATTCCTTTACCTCTAATAGTTGAGTTACTCCCCGGGGGGTTGAGTAGCTCACTTGGTTGAGCTAAGGGATTAAAGGAGGTAAGGAGTAAAAGTTCAGGATTAGAATCCTGGCAAGGGAGTAAAATACTAACATAATAAAGAATCTACAAATCTCCTCCACACAAACCCAAATCATCTATGTCGAGATTCAATCATCTTTTCTATAATAGGTGCTACTCCAACTCTCTCTAATGCAATCATTTCTGGCCCTACCTCGTGTAGTTCTTCCATAATACAAGGATTCACTGAACCCCTAATCTCTAACAACCCAAAATGAATTTTCAAACAATGAAATAAGTGTCGTTCTTTTAAGCTAGGCATGTAGAAATTCTCTAAATACTCCACCCATCTAATCTTTTAGGCCTCCCAAATAATATCTGGCAAAACAAAATATAATAAGCTAGATTTGTACATTTGTTTAAAAACAGCAAATAATTGTAAGTGTATAAACAACATTGGAATGTTGGTGTCCTCTTAAATGAAATTTCAACTGCAATTATATCAAATAAGACAGGTTCTATGAGTCAATCGATTCTCAAGAACAATGCAAAATTATCTTTGTTGGCTCTCTTGCGTCAACTATATTTTACCTGCTCCAATAGCATATACATTCTTTAATCCACCCATAACTTCATGAGTAACAAGATCAACATTGTCCCACACTATAAAGTGTGCCTGCCTCAAAAACTTTGCCAGTGGTTTCCTCCATTTTTCTGCTCCACATATTCGAGCATTTGCATATTCTTTGTTGTAAATCTCGGAGGCAATGTTAGGACCTCCAAGATAGAGAATATTTTCAATGGGGACTCCAGCTGCAAAGCATAATATCAAAAAACAATGAGAATCAGAAACTACGTTATCTCGAGCAACATAGACCACAGTATAAAGCAAGTAATGAAACAAAACATAAATCTATCTCACTTGCGCGACTAATCATTAGTGTAGGTGTTATGATCCGCGGCTCAGGAACCAATTCAGCCTCCACACCCTTAGCCAAAGAAATAATGACAGGAACTGTGATTCTCTCTTTCCAATACTTACTAATTTCTTCAAACACCTCACGGGTTTCTGTCGATGGCAAGCCGTTAATCACAATGTCAGCATCCCATACAGCTTCCTGCAAATTCGTCACAACCTTCAAAGGGCAAACAGGTGTATCAACCATATTCAAACAAAACCCATCTTTCAAAATCTCATCTGCATGAAGAACCCTATCACCTAATCTTCCCTCGACATATTTCAAATACGCACAGCGTCTAATCAACCTCCTCAACACATCCTCCCTCGAATTAATCACTTCAAACAAATGCGTAGCCGTGGCTCTATCAACAGCTCTTCCTGGTCTTCTCCATATCCTAATCAAAACCTTGTCTCTAAAACTACCATAAGCCTCTTGTAACATAGCTGTAAACACACTACCCCAAGCACCACCTCCAACACAAACTATTCTCAATGGATCATCATCAACTTTCCCCATTAGGGTTCTAAGCTCATCAAGCTTTTCTTCAAAATTACCATTCACAGTTTGAAGAGAACCATTTGAATATCCATGATGGGTCATCTTTGATCCCAACCAATGACACCACACCAACAAATTACGCTTGCTTTATCAGAATTTGAATACCCAAAAACCACAATCTTCCAAAAACATCAAATTTTAACTAAAAATAACAAACCCCATTAATTCAAACTAAGAAAGAAAGGGAAATGAACAAGATACTAAACATGCATTGAAGAGAAAAAGGATCAAATTTTACAAATCTAAAACAACAATGGAGAGAGGAAGAAGCAACATATGTAAGCGTGAATTCCAAAGCGTGTCAAAAAACAAACTTTGGAATTAGCAGCAACAAGCAAAAAAACTAAAATAAAAAACAGAAGAAACAGGTTACATGGATGGGTGTGTTGTCGTTATGTCCAAGCGTACCGATGTTGAAGTCGTGACTATAACGGAAACAAGTGGATGCAGTAGTTGTTCTGTACCATCTGATCTAAAGTGAACGGTCAAGATCTGACACTGTGTGAAATTAGAACCGTCATATTATATATTGATGGTCGAGATTTGCTATTGTGGCAAACTGTATGAATTTGCAACAACATAAAATTATGAAATCTTTTTTTTTGTCCAATATTTTATCCAAAATTGAAACACAAAGAACTTAAATTACCTTATTTTCCACCCAAATTTAAACTAAAATCCCTAAAAAAATCTAATGTTCTTTTATTCTGCCCACCGACCTTCTCTTCATCCTTTAGCTGCAATTTCTCCTTCATCAACCCTGATTTTTGTGACTCATTTGTCTTCCTTCCACTTCATAGCTTCATACGCTACTCATGACCACTTTTCTGATTTTGATGACATATGATTCTTCTTGTTTTATATTTCGTTTCTTTCTTTTTCCTTTTCTATATTTAGTTTCTCGTTAATTTACTGAGAAATTTTAGGGTTTCTTCATGCTTTTCTACCTTCTGCAACGATTTCTAGTTGCATTGCATGTTTTATCGATTTATGATTTCTTCATCTCGTGATTTGGAATTTCTAGGTTTTCAATCGTTCTCACGTTTTCTGGGGTTTCTTTCACATTCGATTTGTTCTATTTCTTTAAGCTTTTCATCCTAAAAAGAAGGAAAAAATAGTTATTGAAATTCTAGTTCTTGTAGGATAGATGTTCTACGTGATGTCCTGGATAACAAGTACGACAATATAGCACAATAATCAACATACAAAAATAAATTAAAGCGCAATAAAGAAGAACACAAGAGATATGGTAACCCAGATCGGTGCAATGTCACCTAGGGGATTCAAGAGGGGGAGCAAGCTAGGAAGGCAAGATAGAAGAGGAGATTGAAGCTCTAGCTTAAGCTTTTAGGAGATTGAGGTAAGGGAGATATGTTTGATTCTCATAATAAGCTATAATCACTTTTCTAGTGTTTGGGCCATGTCTGTTGTACTTAATTTATGAAATTAATAATCATGAGAGTTAATTTCCGTGCTTAGTATTAAGTGATAATTATGGGTATGTTGAAAATTGTGAAATTAAGTTGTTTATGTGTTTAAACTTATGTTTGATGTTTTGGAATAAGTTGTTTTGATAATTTAGTTTAATTACATGTTTGATTGTTGTTGATGTTATTGGGTATGTATGTATATTGAAATTTATGCAAGTGAATATGTTAAATGTGATGTTTGAATTAAGTTGTGGTTTGTTTGTAAATTTGTGATAAACGAGTCATAATCATGAAAGTGGTGTTTTGATGAATTGGGCTATGTAATTGTGTTGGTGAAGTTATTATTATGATGGGATGATTATGACATTGGGTTGTTGTTATTAACTTGCTTGGCGTGGAATTGAATTAGTGAAAAGAGATTTTAAGGTAAAAATTGTTTTATGAGATTAATTAAGTTAAAAAGATGTTTTGGTGTGTGTTAAGTGTTTATGATGAGGCTTTTGACCTATGTAATTATTTTTGAAAGGTTAGAAGATGTTGGGGTTGAATTAGGGGTTTTGAAAGTGATTTTTTTTTTGTGAAATTCACATTTGAAAAACTGTTTTCTGCATAGTCTGATGCTGCCAAAATCATGAGGCGATTTTGACAGCAACAACTAAATATCATTCTAGGCATAAAATTATGCCACAATTTGTAGGATCATGTCATGATTTTTTGAAATCATTTTCTTCATATTTCACTGTTTTTAACCCATCTTGGTCATCTAGAATTGTGTAGGGTTGCTATAACATTAAAGAAAGACTTGTAGGATTAATAATTTTATGTAGCTGGATTATGAATTAATTATGATCTTGATAAATGATTGATGAGGAATATTTGATGATGTAACATGATAGCTTGCAAATGACTTATGTCCATGATAATGTGATGAATAATATTTGATTAGAAGTTCATATGCACATGATGTATAAATTACCTTGGTAAACATGTTTAATCGCCTTTAAATGTAAATTGTGCTAAATGAATGAATACTAGTGATGTATTAAACTTGGTTTTGAATTGGAATTGATTATATGTTGTGAAATGGTGAAAAATAGACGGACTTTGACAAATGATGGTTTGTGCTAGGTTAACTTGCAAAAGATTGTTGGCTACTAATTAGATGATGATTTGTGATTGTTTTGATGATGAAATTTATTAACTTGGAGTAATTGATTGTTCGTCTAAAATGCTAAAATTGCTAAGTGATGAGATTTTACTTCTTTGTTGTGGTGAATGTTTGATGATGATTTTGGGGAAGATGACTTGTTGATGTATGGATGTAAATACTTGATGATGCAAATGGTGGGTTATTGGTGAATATATTATATGATGGTGGGAATTATATAATATTGAGTTGTGAATTATGCATGAAGGTGAGAAAAACCACAAGAAGGGGGGGTTGAATTGTGTTTTTGGAAACTTCTTCTTTTGCGTTCTGAAGAACCGTTCTCAGGTTCAGAATCTGAAGTAGTTCAGAGTCTGAGTGAGTTCAGAGTCGTTGTGCAGCGGATAGAGTAAAGAACAGAAGAAGAAAGAACACAAGCAATTTTACAGGTTCCTTCCACAAACCGGAAGTAATCCTGTCCTCCTTGCACTTCCAAGGAGAGTTCCACTAAAATGTAATCTCAAATTACAAGTTGCTCAATCACACAAGAAAGAGACTTATCTTTGCTCAA
>Ga0315913_1001398_pt1 | contig 26484 bp, 15 predicted proteins | sample MpolsnodulesMG_FD_207736 | JGI IMG/M metagenome (GOLD analysis project Ga0315913, IMG submission 207736) | Medicago polymorpha root nodule microbial communities from Los Angeles, California, United States - small nodules | ecosystem: Host-associated > Plants > Roots > Nodule | place: USA...
CGCGAGTCGACAATACTTAAAAGGTTTTTGTTATGCTACATGTTGACGAGAGTTAAGAGAGAAAAATGGTTTAGCAAAATCATAAAAACACCCCTTTTATTTGAAAAATAAGTTAGTATTTTATCGTTTCTTCTATGTTAGTGTTCATAGTTATGATGAATGAACACAAAAAATCTGACAAATATAAGACACCATCGTATATGTACTAGTAAAATTTTAACTTAATTTTTTTTTTTAAACTTTTAATATTTTTCTTTATTCTCTTTCTTCTTTCTCAGTCTCAGCAACGAGATCTCCGGCGTTTTTCTCTACTTCTCCACACCACCGTACTTCTCGCCGGCTGTTCTCTATCTACTTCCCCAGCCACCTTCCTCATCTTCCCCGCCGTCTTCCTCACCACCGCACCCTCCATCCTCACAACCACCGGAGACCCGTTCGTTTATAAAATTAGGAAAGCACAGCTTGAGAAGGAGGTGAATGAGTTTTGAAAGGGGGCGCAGAGCTTGAGAAGATGTCCGGAGATGTGGTCGGCGGTGCCTGTCGCATTTGAATGCCAATAGAGTTGCAGCAAAAAAGAAAGTTGAAGAATCGAACAGAGAGAAAAAGGAAATGATGGGAAAATGATAAAATTGCCCCTATGTCTGACTTTGAAATTACAATTGTGTCCTTTCGTTAGTTTATCAAATCACTACTACACTACACTACACTACACTACTACACTACATCACGGTAAAAATGAAGGCGTTGGGATGGTGGCTGATAGCGGTAGGGACGCTCCGATTAGCTTCCGTATGGTTCGGTTTCTTCGACATTTGGGCTCTTCGACTCGCCGTCTTCTCTAACACTACCAGTAAGTATATTATTATTGTTAATTAACTTTTCTCTTTCTTGGAGTACTATTTTACGTCAATTATTCATTCACCAATTAATGGTAGATAGATCCAATGTATGGTATGAGATCTCCTACATCCCAATGAATACAATGTGGAATTGCTTAGGATATCATATCAGTCAACTTGTTTTGGCTAGTTGACTTCACTTGTGTTGGAGATGTATTGCTACGAAAAACAATGAATCTGCTCCTTGTTTGCCTGTTGTGCATATCTTCTGGATCAATGTGAGAAGCAAGTTACGTTTTCACTCTATTCTTGCTCATATGTATTTTGCGTAGATATTTAAGAGTCTTTCACTAATTCAATTTTAGTCCATATGTAATCAGCTTAATGGAAATGGATTCCGCCTACTTATCTAGTTGACAACCTCATATGGTTTGACAGTTTATATAATAGATGGGAGGATACTTTGCATTAAATTAAAAGGTTCCGGGACACAGCCCAGCCATGACATAGAATTCTACTGTCTAGCAATATTAACCAGACCATGAGTAGCATTGTTCTTACATCTACTTAAAGTAACATAAACATTGGCCAAACTAACTTCAAAATCAAGGCAATCTAATATTAAAACTTCACTACAAGAAATAGACAGTCTTCCTTGCAGGCATTTCACAGTTAAGTCATAGCCCGTCTCAATTGTGATATGATCATGTTGGGTAGTAGAAAGTATCCACTGTGGCACCCTCAGTGACAACAGTTCAGCCAGGCTCAGATCGGTCCTGATACTTTCTTTGTGAGCTGCAGCAAACTCCATACAGCCTACTAAATGATCCGTGATAACCATGCCCCACATCCAGTAGAGCCGTCCCTGAGACAACCTGCACCAATGTCGATTTTTTTCCTAGAACTGTCAGGTGGATCCCAGTTTTCTGTTGTAGGGTTAGCAATATCAGAGGTCAGGGATGTACAGTTTGCAGAAATTATTTCTCTAGGTTACTATATGATATCATTTAACAATTCATCTTGAATTTTTCATCCATTGAATCAGTGAAAGTAATTGGAAATTTTGAATCGGAACCCTTTTATCTCTTGATGGAAGTAGGAAATGCTTATGCAATACCTGTATCCGCAAAGACCGAATAATTAAAACAAAAGAAGCACCCACCTTTCATGGTCTGAATAATTTGTTTTTGTTATAAGTAATGCTATGGATAATAGAGTAAAATCAAGCCACGACAAAATCAACCAAATCATTAATAATAGAGTGAAATCAAGAATTAATATTATTCCATTTCGCAATGGCTTAGCAAGGTTGTTTCACTGCATTTCTTTGAGTTTTCTTGCGAAGTTATATTTTCAAACGTTATTCTAATATGCAGTTCAGAATTATGGTAACTGATAAGAGGTTATCATTTGTTGCAGTGAGCGAAGTTCATGGACGCACATTTGGAACTTGGACACTGTTGACCTGCACCCTCTGCTATATCTGTGCATTCAACCTTGATAACAAGCCTCTTTACCTGGCTACTTTTTTGTCATTCATCTACGCGTTTGGTCATTTCTTGACCGAATACCTAATTTATCACACAATGGCGATTTCGAATCTCGCCACTGTCGGCATATTTGCAGGTATGATGAATTTTATTCTTGTGTCCCACCAATTTGTCTAATACATTGTATTATTTTCTTTGATTTTAAACCAAATCACTGTTTTTTTAACCAATGATTCAATATTCAGTTATTTGTTTAATCTGATGTAGTTGAGTGCCTATTTGGATTCACTAATATGAAAAGTAAAAGTGATTTTAGGAACATTGATTTTTATAGTTTGTGTGTTTGGAAATAAAACTATTTTTGCCTCTGAATCATATTGTAATTTGAAGATGAGATTTAGAACTGTCACCTCCAAACACGATTTTAAATATCAAGTTTGTTGTTCAACTCACTTGTAAATAATGTAAATTCATTCAAAATCATTATTCAAACCTAACTATATGCTGCGCAGTTCAGCTGTCTTCTTGAGTTCCGGTTGTGAGAATTATTTGCCAATTTCTGTTTGCACCCCCAATTAAATTAACTAAAAAGAAAGAAAAATAAACAACAAAACTTGTATCCAAATATATATCCTCTACTGTATACCTTCCGGCCCATTATAATTCTGGAACTTACTCAGTCTCACTTATTATTGCCCTCTTATTTCAGCTTTATTTACTCATGGTCATGGATACAACTTATTTTAATATCTAATCTAATCTAGAGTTAATAATCACAGGAACATCAATAGTATGGATGCTATTGCAATGGAATGCACACCTGAAAGTCCGCTCGAAGCCTTCTAATAGAAAGCATTAGCAAGCAAGAGTTATGGGATGAAAGTGCAATGTGAATTGTACTATATTAGAATGTGTTAGGAAAACAAAGAGACTTTGCTCTAATATCTCATCCTTGTTCTTTTACTTCGTTTCAAGAGTAATTCTAGCTGTTAGAATTCAAACTTTTGCTACCCAATTGCTGGTTTAAAAATTGATGGCATTGTGTTTCCTTTTTGGATGCAATGGGTTTATCCATTCAAAATACAAGTCATTTTTGGGTTTGTATGAGATACACAGCATTAAGAATGGACAATTTATTCATATAAGCATGTCATGGAGTAATGCTTCAATGATCATTATGTAACAGTTATGTTCGTTTTCTTTAGAAGACAAAACTGCATCAATTATTTCTGAACTAATATATTGTTTTCGAGTCTATATTGGGGCCAGAATTAACATATTCTGCAATATGCACAGACAAACTCGACCCCTAGTGCTGAGTGACCTGACCACAACATTTCGTTACCTGCTAACCATAACCATTTTTGTTGTTGTTGTATATTAGAGAGTATTTGAATTTGAATCTAAAGGAAGTCAACTATCTAATACTCCAAAGAAAACACTGCATCCAGCCTGGCTACTCTGCTAGTGAATTGGTGGCACTTCCATTTCAAAGCAAACATTGAATAACAACCACACAAGTGAGATTGCAAGCCTTTGGTTTATGAGTTATTTCACTTATATATTGTTCAACATCAATTCTTTTATCCAATGTAAAACTATAACTCACACTTAATGCTTCACAACATAACCACCACACAGGTCATAGAATGTTCATATGATATGTCATAGGACATCTATTCAAGACTCACACCTTGCAAGCATTTCCAAAAAGACAATGCAAAAGCCGACATCACCTTGTAAGCTACATTCAGGACGAACAATTGCCTTAAGTGTGCTTCAGGCGCAACAATTACAATCTCCATATGGCTAAAGACTGTCATGAAAAAAATCGTATTTTTTATGAGATTTCCTTTAAAATTTTAGAGGACCAACCGTGGCAAAAAAAGAACTCTTAATTAATTTTACTTTTCTTTTCTAGCAAAAAAATTATACTAACTACTACCATCATCTCAAAATATTGGCGTCGGTTGAGATTTTGTTATGATCATTTTACAGGATCAACTCAATACATATGGAGGTCTAAGATAAATTTTAATATGATATCTTTTTAAAACCTATTAAGTTTTGTTTTTTAGACCTTTAGAATAAAAAATCATTTATTAGACTAGTTAGTCGATTTTGTTTAATTTTCTAAAAAAAAAAAAATCGATTTTGTTTAATGTTACTTTTTAATTGATAAAAAAACAGTCTATCAATTTAACATTTAGTGAGACAATATTAATTTTTATTGAGATAATATATATATTAGGGTCAAAAAATATTTTTTTGACTAAAACTATCTCCAAAATTACAAAACCACACTCTTATTGCAGAGCTTACGCCGTCTTTACAAAGTTATTTTTTAGAACTGACCATAAAAATTACATAATGCATATTACGAGAAAAAAATAATAATAACATAGTTTAATGCATTTTTGTTGTTCTATTTTTACGGAAACATAATATAATCCCCTCGTTTTTTAGATTTGGGATCTTAGTACCATTATTTCACAAGTTTTAGTTTTTTTTTTTCTCTCACAAATCACAATCTAGTTCACATTGGTTAATTACATTTAACCCTAATAATATACACACACGTAGGAGAGGATCATAATTGTATTCGGATATACATGGCTGGCCCGTGATATCCATGTCGTTCACGAGCGTTCACCATCTTCTTTCTCTTTCAATATGATTGTGTTCTTTGGCTTTGCTTTGCTCCACTAGATACAGAATCTGAGCTATAGCACAGTGACATAGTCTTAGCTACTGCCAACTGGTGATATCTCCATCTCTCCTTACTTAACATTAGCTTCTACAAACTTTGTAAGTTTCAATCCACTGAAAACCATTTAATCATCTTTTACACGTTTTTTTTTTCCGGCATGTTATTAATTGAGATTTGAGCCTTCTATTTTCTCATTTAGGACTCTTAGGGTTGTTTGTGTCTTCTTTTGATTGGTCTGATTATAGAATATGCAGTGGCTTATTTTATGTCTTAACTCTTTTTCCATTTTTAAATTTACACACTTATTCTTTTGTGTTCATACTTCATAGCTTACTTGATATAATGTAAATACCATGTATATTTTTTGATAAATTCGGTTTTAGTTCCCTATTTTAACAAAAGTGAATTTAGTTTTCCTTGGAGAAAAAAATCGTGATTTTAGATTATTATTTTTGGAAATAGCGAGGGCTAAGCTCAGAAAGAAGAAACACTACAAAACAACCATTCGGGGAATAGAACCCCCGACACTATAAACACTAATTTGAGCATAACTTGCTCATAAATAGTCAAAGAACCCCCCACTATCACACCTCATATTTGGCTAAAGCATCAATACTAGAATTTGCTCACGATAGGTATGAAAAATCTTCACTTCTTGGTCAAGCTCCAAAACACGATGAATATGTTCGAAAACCCTCCACCCTATTCTACTGAATCTTGTGCTATTTTTTCAATTATTAACCGCCGTCAATGAATCCATGTGTAGCTTAGTCAAACGAAATCCCCGACCCTCTAAAAACACCCCATAACTCTACAATTACCCAATTTGTTTTTTTTAGAATCCGCCTAACCATTCTCCATCTTCGCCTCAAATCAAGCCTCCATTCCCAATACACAAACCATTACTATTCAATCGAACCCATCCCCTTAGAGGATGATACCACGAAATCATTTCACTTCTCCGAGTGGTCCTCTCCTCAATAACATTCACTTGTCTAGCGCTCTCATAGTGACACAACTGAGTATCAATGTCGACCCATGGCCACTAAGGTCTAACAAAATTTTCACTATCACACTCCTCTGAGATTTTAGATTTTACTCCCCTTGTTACGGCATTGCTAACTTGGACTATAAACAATGGATTTCATAGGAGTATATTTAAATTTGATCAATGCAATTAGAAAAAGAAAGTTGTTACACATTTTGTAGTCCAAACTAACATGAATGAAGGTGGCAATGAATAAGGGGAATGGAATCCCATATTTAAAAATGGAGAGACCAAAGTATTATTTCAAGTTAAAAATAAAGAAGGGGACGACAATATAAACGCATTTATAAACTATGAGAAATTGACACTAATAACTAAAGTTCAATTGTATTTTGCCATTCACAAAAAAAAACTAAAGTTCAGTTGAAATATAAATAAAGTCTACTTAAATTTTGTTCTAATCAAAGGTCAAACTCGAAAATTTTCTACCAATTCGACCTTATCTGAAGTTGTTAGACACTAAAAAAATATACACAAATCTTTTGGTTGAAGATTTGATCACTTTAAATCTTGGTTTGACCAAAATCACAAACCTTGTGTTCACTGTGCCTTACTTTGTTTAATTTATATGTTTTTAATTGCATCCATTCCATTCTTCCTTTACAGAAAAGCAACTACAACATCCGTTGTTGATATACTTGCAAGGGAAATTTATGAGAAAAAGATGTTGAAGCAATCACCTAACCGAAACCCGAGGACAAATGGCTACAAGGTAAAACAAGGTCTTCAAATATTTACTTTAATTGTTGTTGGCATCTGGTTGCTATACCAACTCAAACACTCACATGAAAACAAAATACTTGGAAGAAAAGGGTTGCAGTTATGGATGAAAAAACCCTATGAATTGATGGGTGATGCAAAAGAAAGAAAAACTAAAATTGTCATGGAAGAGGAAGAACCGGAGGATGTAGATGACATGATTGACGAAGAAGACAAAGAAGAGGATGAAGAAAACGAAGCAATAGATGAAGATATGAGCTTGTTCGAATATCAACGACATACTGAAGGTGAGAAAGAAACACAACCAACAACTCAAAAACATTTCAAAAATGTTATTGTACCGTGAAACACTAAGAGACACGACACTAACATGTATACATTTGTAATAATTCGAATATAGTTATCTTATTAGTGTCGGACATGGGACACTGTTTTGAAAGAAGAAAAAAAAGTGTCGATGATAGATAGTTGGACGTTGGTGTACAAGGGTTGTCAATATCATTACAAAGAGAAAAAAACAGGTTATAGATTTGACATTGGAGATAAAACAAAGGAAAACATTCAAAGAAAAGAGTGTATTGATTCATCGTCCAACATTAATCAAGTTTTTAAGTTTTGGATTCTCTTGTGTCGTGCAATCATCTTTACTTCAGTGCTTCAACAATTTTTGTTTATCATTGTTGTAAAAAATTTAAAAGGTTGGGTTGTAGAATTGTGGAACGTGAAGACGACCATGGCGGTGGGAGGTTGAAGAAGAAAAAAAGTGTAAATCTATAAAATAAAATAAAAATGGTTTTTTTTTTAAGGAAAAAATAAATAAATAAATAAAAAATGGTTAGACACCGGTCTCTACCAATGAAACCAACCGGTAACAAGCAAAAGAGTAGAAAAGATTGATGATGTGTCTAGTTATTATTGGAGTGTGTTAGAGAGTGTGCACTAGCATTTCTTTTGTTAATAATATTTTGAAGAATGTCTTTTATATGATATGTGGTCCAAATTTTGAATCAAATACATAAATTCTCGTTGACATAACTTTTTCTTATACATAGAATCCGAGAAAATATTTTTTATTGAACTCATTTCTAGATGCAGCAATCACTTGCCGTGCTCCAAGAAAATTCCATGAACATCGGTTTGGATTTGTCCATGAATGATTACAAGCTTGTATAGCTATGAACCCGGGATTGCAGCATAATCTAAGTATGCTGATGACAAAATTGAATGGCCAGTATCCCTTATAATTGGTACTATAGTGTAAGCAGCAAATAAAGAGTGACATTAAATTACTTTACAGTGTATGGACCAAAAGAGACACGAAGTGAATGCAAATATGCAAATCCACTTAGAAGTAAGAATAAGCTATTTGTTGTCCTCCCTCAATAATAGGGTTTTGAATACACTTATTGCGACATTTTTATTAATAGAAAATTATTGTAACTTTTAAAATAACCATTTTAGGAAGTAATGACACTAATCAAAAGCTTTGTAAGCAAACACTAAATTTAAACTTGAAAAATGGGTATTAACTAACACTAGTCATTAAGGTTAATGACAAGATTATAAAAATTAAAATGTTTATTTAAAAATTAGAGAGTATATGCTACATCAAAGTAACAAAAGTGTAAGGACTGTCTCCATGAGCTGAGCTAAATTGGTTAGGACACTCCACTTATTTACCTTAAAAAAATGAATTTATAGCCGCTAGGTTACTTGGAAAAAAAATGTAAGGATTGTGCGCCAAGAAAATACAAGTGTAACGATTTTTGTCAATAATTTTTATGAGTTCAATAAAAATATTTTCCTTTAACCCCAGTACTCTAAAGTTTTGGAAACTCAAGATTCCATACTGTCTTGACAAAACTTTGTTTTTATTTTATTATTTGAAATCCCAAAATTGAATTTAAACTGTTTGATCAAACAACCATCGATGTTTTAAATGTGTGAGTACAACTAATATCGATGGATATCAAATTATTTAATATCATGTTATTTTTAATATTTGATTTTTAAATTAAATTTAAATTTGTGTGTTTAGCAGTCCTGGTGTTATTATGCCTTCCTAAACCAAAAACTGATCCAACGCAACCAAATCCCACTTCCATTTTATTTACCTTTACTTCTCTCAGATACATAGCTAATTTATGCATCATCTTAAATGTTCAACACTGAAATAATTGTGTCAGCTAAGCAAAAGTGTTGAAAAACTAACTGGAAAAGGGGAAAATGAGACTGAGAGTGAATAATGAGACCAAAAGTGAGAGAAAATAAAAAGTGAATGCAACTAACTGAGAGAATCACCTAAGTCTTTCTCTCCTTCAATGTTAGGTAAAGATATGTTACTGATCCTAAGTTATCAGAATTGATTCATCAAAAAAATCAATACTTGTTTCCGGAAAAGTGATACTATTGTACAAGTTAAGATACAAGTACAGTACATTAATTTAACAAAAAATTAATAATACTCAAATAGTATGCAGTTAGAACTGATAGTAAAAAAATGTGCACTAAATATTTTCTAAGAAAAACAATTTACATTTTTAACACAACCATGATGTTAATTAGACAGAAATTGCTTCAACCCACCAAATCCAACTTTGAAAATTAATTAGTACTACGTTTTGTTCTTATCACTGAAATATTTGTGTCAGCTAAGGTAAGTTTGAATCCAACAAACAAACGTAACCAATAAGAAAGAACACTAGTGAGTAGTAGTAATTAATGAGATCCTACCTAGGCTATAGTATATGTGCTGTTGCTGTCGTATCCACTCTCTATTCCTTCGAGGTCGGTTGCTTTTTAGCTCATATCATCATCCTGATGCATAAATCTTAATCTTGTAGGATACGAAAACACAACTCTCTCTCTGACACACTACACTACTTCTCCTCTTCTTCACTTCTTCTTTTTGCAATGTAAAATCTCATCTCACCATTTCACATTTTCACTTAACAAATGCAATATGCTAGAAGTAATTTCTAATCTCAAAACTGAATAATACATTTTGTCTTTTCGGTTGAAATTGCAATACATAATAATGAAAAAAAGGATAACATAGAGAAATAACAAATGCTTACAAACGAGTCTTGAAAGCAAAAGAAGTCATAAATTAATATGTACTATATAGTAGTTACCAAATATCTACCATATACAAGGTGAGAGGCAACATGCTAAGAGATAGAGAGACAAAAATTAATTAATACTATATACTTGGAGTATTTATTTATTCCAAAATAAATAAATAAGGGTGATCCAATTTTGAGTCAATTAAGGGTTGAAAAAGTAGTCCCCACATTTGCACTTCCAACTTATAGGTTTGTAGTTTGAAAGACCATCCCCTCTTGATGAATAAGCTGCTGAATCATAATGGCTTCTATGGATTTGAACTTTAGATGGTATAATAGGTACTTGAACTGCTTCACAATGCACACAACTTCTACATCTTCTTTCACACTTTGGAGGCCTTGACCCTATTTGAAGTTTCTCTCCTAACATTGATCCATTCTCTTCCATGCCATTCTGCACATGCATAAATATATGTTGAGATATAGAACAATAGAGATATTAAAAAAAATGTAATTTATGAATTTGATATTGTACTACCTTTGCAACTTCATTGAGATTGGAAATTGGTCTTCCTGCATACATAATAATTTTATAGACATGGTTAAAAGTAAGAATATTACAAGTTGGAATATTGAATAGAACATCATTTTGATTGATGAAAACGGATTGTAGAAGCAAGCAAGGTAAATAGATCACCAACCTTCAGCCATGAAAATGGAATGAGTGAAGAAAGAAGTTGAAGCAAAGAGAATGATGCATATGATTATTTGTCTATACTTGTGACAGCTGAGACTCATTTTACTAGTTATGCTCATTTTCTCAGGGTATGTAAAGTAAAGAGGCAGAGGAAGGGAGCAGTTAATATATTGTTTTGAGTGACAATAAATTATATATATTGCTAAAAACTTGATAGAAGAGAGAAATAATAAATGAGATTTGGTAGAATGGAACAGTGAATGTATGTACGTGTGTGGAGGGATAGAAATTAGAAAGAGAGAGAAGGGGATATGTGGCAGCAGAGAAGGCAGTGAAACTGATATTCTGAAAAAGGAGTCCTAAAATGGGTCAGATATTGAATGCCACCCCCTCTATAATACATTGTTCACGTCATATTCAACCAGTGCAGTGCACGACCTGTCATACAACTAATTCAAAAATATACTATTAAAATGAACATGTAATATTGTAGTAATCTAATTTGTAGATATTTGCCGGTACAAAAATTATTTGGCAGTTTCCACATATGATAGTCCATATAAATAATTGCTCCATAGCTTACAAAAACGTGAGTTCAACTTCCGTTATCGGTGTAAAGATTCATCTGATGGATAATATCTCTAAAAATATCTTTAAAAGTGAAACCCAACATTGGTAATTTTAGAAGATAGTCGTTAGAGAGCCTTAACAAAGTCGTTACAGACGACTGACTTCAATAGACTAAATTGGCTATCGTTGAGGGCTATTGATGTTGAAAGGCGTTACAGAACGCAAGGATCATATATATGTAATTGTTGGTATATGTGGACTAGGCGCATACGAGAGATGGGCGAGGAGTCCACCTAGGCTTGCGTCTTGGTCCAATGTCCAGAACAATTGCTATCGTAGGTGAAATCCGTAAAATCACATTATCTTGAAGCAACTAGCTCATTTTTGCTCTAATGGAGCAACTCTTATAAACACATATCGGGTTCACAACTCTAACTCACATATTAATATTTTATTTATATCGAATCTCATCATCTTTTGCCTCGCGGATGTTACTTGTTAAAACAACGATACAATTCACGTTGGCGGACTTCAGTCAATGAACCGATAAAAAGTTGATATTTTGTTACTACACTTGTGATAGACCAGGTGAAAATGTTATTGTTGGAGTTGCTCTAAACACCTTTGTTAATGCTTTATGAGTCTTGAAACATACTCCGATCCTAGTGAGCTCTCGCAATCTAATTTACCAAAATATTACATGGTATTTTTTAAAATTAAAGATGTTTTTAGTCTTGAAACATATCCTTTTATCACTGATTTTAGTTACTCAATATTGTGTTGGGGAGTCCGGAGAGCGTCGGGAGCGACAATGGATTAAACACTAGGACTATTAAGAGACTTAGACACCACATCTCCACCTAAAACCTTAATTGTGGGTCACTAACATCATTAGCCTGATCCATACTAAGATCTCACTCCCGCTCTCCCACCAAGCCTAACCAGGGCTCATATACCACTTGTTAGAAACACCACATTGTCATATCTCCACCCAAAATCTTAAGTGTGGGTCACTGACATCACTAGCTTGATCCACACTAAGATTTCACTCCCGCTCCCCCACCGAGCCTAACCAGAGCTCTTATGCCACTTGTTAGGGAGTTCGGGGAGTGGCAATGGGCCGATACCACTTGTTAGAGAGTCTGGGGTGTGACAATGGGATAAACGTCTAGGACCACTAAAAGGCTTAAACACTACATCTCCACCCAAAACTCTAAGACATTAGGTATATGAGTCGTCTCTCTTTTATATCCAACATTTCTTTCATTTCTAATCGATGTGAGACTGTTAGCCTGTATTTTCAGAAAGAGGATATTTTAAATGCAGTCAAACTAAGGTTGACCTTACGTCTAAAGAAATAAGCGATGTTATTTTTATGTACTTAGTCGAAATTGGACTTGCTGGAAATACTCAAAGTACGTGTTTCGGTTGGACAGACAAAGTACATCGAAAAACGGTTTGTTTTGGATAGAGTCAAGCAAACGGATACTTCCAAGGAGCGTGTGTTTGAAATTCAAATTGAACAGATATCTGTTGTTCGATATTAGCAGTTATAGTTTCAAATCCTATGTAGGTAGTTATTTTCTATTAGTATAAATAGTAGTTTCTCGCAAGAGAAAGATGACACAATTCAATCATACAAAAAACTTACACTCAAACTATCCGCATTCAAAAGAAAAACGAGTCACAAGTTGCAATGTATGAACATGTGTACCAATTTACGTTTAATCAATGCAATTTAAGTTTATTTTCTTAAGTATCTTTGCAATTTACTTGTTTATTTCAAGCAACATCTTTTACTTATATTTCGAAAGTGACTTCGACGAATTTAACTAAGTTAAATTCGATAACTATCATCATAATCTTCTTACTTTATTGAAGAACAATCATGAATTTCTTGAAAAGAGAAAGCACAATATGTCCTTAAGATTTACTGGTTGATCTTGCAAGTAACTATTTTTAAACCAGCGGTTGTTTACCAAAAATCAGTGTAAACAAATTGGCACGCCCAGTGAGACCTTTTGTGCGTTTTCTTTAGAAATTTTTTTCCTTTTCAAAATCTACTTGATCAAAATTGTTGGTTTGTGTTATGTATGCAATTAAGAAGTAAAAAACTACTTCCTGAAATGACACGCCCTCTGAGCCATACTGGTACTTCGACGAATGTCGCTGGCACGTCAGAGACGATAATCAACCCGCCAGCCCCACCGGTTGGCACACAACCAATTCCATCGAGTAGTCCAAGTCCGGCATTGGCATTAACGGGATCAACAATCCTTGCTCAAGTGTGTTCGCCTGCACACACAACGGCTTCGATAACCGTTCCAATTTCACAGGCTATCCCAGCAACGGGAAATTTATCAACCCATAGGTTTATGCCATACGGCATGCCGTCCTCCTTGATGCAAGGTTTGCGCACGAATCCATCCACTTTTTCATAAAATGTATATGTGTCGTTGCCCCATTTATTTGACCCTGCGTTCCTTTTCGAACGCCCCAACAATCATTGACTAACACTTCCTTAGCCGCCTGAAGGCAACAAATAGAGGATAGCGACCATGAAATGGTCAATCAATTGACGCAGCAAATTGGTACGATTATTAACCCGTTAATTGGGATACCAATAATAGTTATCAAGCGTTGTCTGCCTAAATGGAACGGATTGCCAATTTCTTTGGTGCGCTTCCAGTGCGAAATATACCGATGCCTCAAAATCAAAACGCAAGGGAAGTAGAAATCCCTGCAGAGGTCGCAGATAATCAAGTGCCCAGAAATGTGGCACAACAACAACAACCGGTACAACCACAGGCTCGGGAGGAGCCTGAGAGAATTCCAATAATGGTAAATAGACACCAGGATGCAGACCAAGTGGTCATGCAAGCCCGTCGAAATAATTATGAGGGTCAAAACAACATAGCAAATGTAGTCGAAACTTTGTTAGCCCAAAATGGTTTTAACATGGGTCTACATAGGCCAAATTTTGTGTTGGCGTTATCTGAATACGTCTTAATGTCTGAGTTACCAAGAAATTGGAAAATCCCAAAGTTTACTAAGTTTGCGGGGGAGACTAATGAATCAACAGTCGAACACATCGCTCGATATTTGATGGAGGCCGGCGATATAGCGAATAATGAGAATTTGAAAATGAAATATTTTCCAAGTTCTTTAACAAAAAATGCCTTTACCTGGTTCACAACATTGCCTCCTCACTCCATTTTTAGTTGGAATCAGTTAGAAAAGGCTTTCCATGAGAAATTCTACATTGGCCATGCGAAAATTAGTTTGAAAGAACTAGCCAACGTTCGACGCTGAACACACGAGTCAATTGACGATCATTTGAATAGATTCCGACTCCTTAGGCTAGGTGTTTCACTATAGTGCATGAACATGAGTTGGTCGAAATGGCTGCTGGTGGCCTCGATTATTCAGTACGAAAGAAACTGCATACTCAGTACCTTAGAGATATGGCACAATTGGCAGATAGGGTCCGTCAGGTCGAAAGGCTTAAGGCCAGGAAAGCCAGGACAAGTAGGTTTCCAAAAAAGGAAAAATTAGCCTATGTGGACACAGGCGACAACGACCCAGATTTCGATTGGGGGTCAGACACTGTCGAAGACAATGAGATTAATTTGGCAGAATTAAAAGAGGGCCACCTTATGCATGTAAATTATTGCGGCCATCGAATGGAAAGAATCCTGAAGAGCCTAAAAATGATAAATATCCACCTAAGACATATACTTTTGATGTTTCTAAGTGTGATGAAATCTTTGAGCTCTTAGTTGCTGATGGCATAATATTAGTGCCGAAAAATCTAAAGATACCTCCTTTGGAGCAACTGAAAAAGAGAGGATTTTTGTAAATTTCATGGTTTCTTTGGCCATAATTTGTCTCGTTGTACTCGTTTCAGGGATTTTGTGCAGAAAGATCTCGATGAGGAGAAATTGAAGTTTGGAGACAAAGCCAAACAACCAATGCAAGTTGATGCCAACCCCCTAAAGAAGGCTGATTCCATGTACACTGAAATAGTTGATGTAAACATGGTGGACGTTTCAGAAGTGGTGAGTACCGGAATCCCTATGGGAGCGTCAATGCCCGAGGAAAAAGCGCAAGGGGATGCTGAGATAGCTACTGAAAACCATCGATTTGAAGACGCAGTGGTTACTGAAGACCAATTTGCAGAAAAAATGGCAGCGGCATACCTAAGGGCTGAGGAAGATCTCTAACACAAATGCTATGCTCTGCCCCAGGTGCAGTGCGTTATTTGACAAAGAAGCTGCAAAGTCTGTGGAAGGTTTTCGTCCAAAACCAAAGAGGAAAGGGGCATGGGCCGACAACCGTCAAAGGTTTGGCTTCAACAAAAGAGGTGTTCCCTACAGGGTGGAGTCAACAGAAAGGAATACCAACAAAAACCAAAGAAAGACTTTCAACCCTCCTGCAAAATTTCCCACAGACACGTGGGTGTTTTCCGGCGGCAAGAAATCTGGCCATTCTGCTCCACTGACTAAGTGGGTTAAGAGAATTGCCACTACTCCCAACCAGAAAGAAGCATCGAACTCCAACCGATATGCTTACAACAACAATTACAAGGGGAAACACCCTATGACGAAGACACAGTGGCGTAGATATCAACGCCAGAAAAAGGCAGGTGCCTTGAAAGAAGTGGCTGATGTAGGCGAGACCAGAGGAAAACAAGTGGCAGTTTTCGAAATGGATAGTCTTCGAACATGCAGATATGTTTGACTCACACAAAAATTATTATTAATATATGTAAGTATCTTTTATATTTATTACACCGTCAAGAAAAATATAATCTTTTATATTTAATTGGTATATTTATTAGAATATATGAATATCTTTTATATTTAATATGTATATTTAAATATGATATCGTATTTTGATAATATCTTTTAATGATTTGTTTATCAAGACTTTATCAAATATAAAAGATACATTTTTTTAAAGAAAACATAAAAGATACATAGTTAAATATAAAAGATATTTTTATATTTTAATAAATTATACATATCAAATCAAATATAAAGAAACCAATGGCAACATGACAATGACATCATTGGAACTTTCCTTTTTACTCCACTTACCTCCACTATAACTTCAAGATATTGACAAACAACTAAACTCACACAAACAAAACAAACAAGATACACTCTTGAATCTTGAATTTGAGCAGAAAACATGGTTGTAAAAGTGTATGGACCAGCCTATGGTTCTCCAAAAAGGGTGTTGGTATGTCTGTTTGAGAAGGAAGTAGAGTTTGAAGCTGTTGATATTGATCTCTTCAAGGGAGAGCATAAACAACCCGATTTTCTCAAACTGCAGGTTCAATTTTTCTTCTTTTTTTCCTTCAATTTTATTCAACTTAATCAATTATTTATTTTTCATGTGTAACTTTACCTATGTTTCTTATATTTTCAGCCTTTTGGAGAGGTTCCTCTTGTTCAAGATGGTGATTATACCCTCTATGGTTAGCCACCTCATCCCTTTACTATTTTCTGCATTTTTTTTGTGCTGTGTAGTTAATCCCTTATATTTTAAACTTTGGATCAGGGTGTTACATTTAATTTTGAGGTTAAAACTGATTATATTTTCACTGCATGCATCTTTGCTTCCCTTATCCCGATTCATGTGTTTTTAGAGGGTAATCAAGTGGTTAATCATCTTCACTTATGGTCAAATTGTTCTAGAGAAATCAAGTTTGAATCCTAGCTGAAACAATCATTATATAGACTTAACTTATCTTTCGGCTGAACTCAGAATTACCAAGGCCGCTTTCCATGGGAACGAGAGGGTAATAAATTACATATCACTCGATTTAATAGATCAAATAAACAGCAATTTATTCGGTTCTGAATGTATCAAAATTTGTCGAACATTTTCGAATCTGTCTTTTCATAGTCTGATTATGCTTGAAATTCGTCTTCTATTAATTAGCTAATTAATTTTCTCCTCGTATGTGTCTACTACTTGTCGATTTGGTGATAGATTCCTAAAATAAGACACTTTCAAAAATGGTTATGAACTTTCTCAATACATTAAGGGACTATCGTAACATGGCTTTAGGGACCAAAATTACTGCTTATTTGATTTTTGTCTTTAAAAAGTGATTTTGATCTCAAACATATATTGTCATTTGTATCTGTTATGGTGGAATAATTTATTCATACGAATACTAATTTTAAACGAATTTTTCAGAATCTCGGGCAATAATCAGATACTATGCAGAAAAGTACAAGAACCAAGGAACTGATTTGTTAGGAAAGACAGTAGAAGAAAGGGGTCTTGTGGAACAATGGCTTGAAGTGGAAGCACATAACTTTCACCCAGCAATCTACAGCTTGGTCATCAATGTTCTGTTTGCACCATTAAGGGGTGTTCCCGGTGACCAAAAAGCGATTGAAGAGAGTGATGAAAAGCTGAAGAAAGTGTTGGATATTTACGAGGAGAGGCTCTCAAAGACCAAGTACTTGGCTGGTGATTTCTTTAGTCTTGCTGATCTTAGCCATCTTGCATTTGGTCACTATTTGGTGAATCAAACTGGGAGAGGAAATTTGGTTAGAGAGAGGAAACATGTGAGTGCATGGTGGGATGATATTAGTAGCAGGCCATCTTGGAAGAAGGTTCTGGAACTATATAAATACCCTGTGTAATGGTTTTTTTTGTGAACAACATTGCAAATACCCCAAATAAGAGATTCAGTTTGAGGGGGGGCTTGTTCAATGCTTTCTGTTACTTGCTTTGAGAATAAAATGTTTGCTTTCTAGTGTGGTTTGTTATAGACAGTATGTTGTAGGAATCTCCAAACATATGTATGTTTCTGGCAAACCTGATTTCAGTAATAAAATTTGATGTTTGGTCATTTTAAGTTTGGTTTGTTCTAGACAATATGTTGTAGGAATCTCCAAACATATGTAAGTTTGGTGTTTATTTTCGGTGTTCCGCCTATATACAGCGCCTTTGTAGTCTCTGATGTACCAGTCTCTGTTCGTCAGTGGGGATCGAGTTTTAAATAAATTTTGCCATTAAAAATAAATAAAATATATATATATATGTTTCTGTCAAACCTTATTTCAGTAATACCATTTTATGTTTGGTCATTTTAAAGTGCAAATTATAATGAGGTGATTGGAAGAGTTTATTTGGCTATGTGTGTGTTAGGTTTAGCGGCGGTGAGAATTGAGTTTGAGATAATTGATTTTGGTTAAAATTGAGTTAAATGTGAATTGATTTATGCTTGGATATACTTTACTAAAAGTGATTCTTATGAGTTGATATTGTTTGGATAGTTTGAATCAAAATTGATTTTAAATGTGTAATGACAAACTTATCCTTTTAATTGTATTTAAATGTAAATATCTTATTCTTAACTTACCCAAAATCATAAATGGATTAGGTAAATATGACAATTGGTTAGGTCCTTAAAATAAAAATAACAATTGGTTAGGTCAATATGTGACCACCATAATAAAGTATGAGTAACCTTTTCGAATTTGGGTTGACTATAGTCAAGGCATTCACGGAATCAATATTGGTCGATGCATTTTTCAATGCAAACCTTTATATTTTTTAAAATGGAACATCTATGGTGCAGTCAGAAAATTGACTTTTTTGAAAAAGTTACTTTTTAAAAACCTAACATATGAGCTTGAAATGTGAACCAAAGAACCCAAAAATTTCTTTACAGGACCACACTAAGGTGATAAAACATGACTATATGCACTATTCATGTAAGATGTTTTCATCATTTTTTTTACTAATATGTAACGATAAATAATGGCATATAAAATGTTAAATTTGTCTCGATAAATAATTTTAAAATATAAATTTTTTAGAATTTTTGTTAATAAAAAATTAAAAATATTAAATATCAAAATTTTGCATACAATAAACTTCGTCAGTAATTTTGAGATTGAAGGGGTAATTATGTTATTTTATTCACTTACACATGTCAAAGAAGGTGGCGTTGATAGTTGTGTAAATGCTCAAATTTTGTCAAATAAAATGTAGTACTCGTCCACACAAATGTGACGTTAATAGTCAGTTTGGTCTCTCAATGTGTAATGATTAGTCACAATAGTTTTTCAATGTATTAAAATTTTAAAATAGTCTATGAATCTGCATTATGTTAGTCAAACTAGTCTCTGACGCTAAAATAATCTTCCAATATTCACAATAACTCTTTTCATATAGGTACTGAAATGAGAATAAGTAAATACTTGCAAAGACTGATATAAGATATAATAATAAGTAAGTATATCGAATGACTAATATGACAATATTAATGAAACATTTCAACATTAAAGTCTATTTTGACTAATAAAGTATATAATCAAAAATTATTTTAAAGAACTACTATCACTGCTCAAATTTTCGAATATCACCTTTGTTCTTTTACTTTTGTCAAATCTTTCTGTGATACCCTTCAAAGAAGTTGGTCAAGGCGCTGTATTGGAAAAGTTGCATTCTACGTACTTTACAATGTTAGTGCCTGTTTTTTTTTTTTTTTTTACGAATTTGATTTGACGTTCCTCCCCTTTAACTTATGCGTAATCCTTTTAGTGCTCTTGGATCTGAGAAAAAACAATCATGTTGTCTATTATATCTGCCTACTATTTCTTTATGTTCATTTTAAGTTGCACTTCATTTATCCTTCGTTTCAATACGTTTTACACAGCAACTGATACACAATTCAACAATTAATCTACTAACCTCCTCAAAAGAAAACAATTAATCTACTAATAAATTTTTGGTCAAGTAAATATTGACAACGAACACACTTGGATTCAAACTGAATTTTATACTGTAACCAAATTTATTTTTTTTGAATTTTATACATATTATTATAACTAGCGGAAAACGGGCACTACGTGTCCATCTATCTCCATTTTTTTTTATTTGTATTGTCTTATATTAATATTTTATGTTGCTTGTAGATTTAAGTTTTTAAAATAATATTAGATTCTTTTACTAAAAAATTTTGAAAAAATATTCAACTAAAAGATATTTTGCTTATTTTAAAGTGGTTGATGGCATCTCTGTCAATATTAACATGTAATTGGTGTTGAGATTGCTAAAGATGTCGTCAACCACTTGCTTACAATCAAGTTTGATAGAGACCGAAGAAAACCTCAAATTACTAAGCTAGTTTATCGCTTCTTTTAAACATATTATCGCTTCTTTCCAAAGCAAAGGCATCAAAGTGTTGCTCTCTATCGGAGGCGGCGTTGGAAGCTATTCTCTCAACTTGTCTTACGACACCACGCAGCTTGCAAACTACCTATGGAACAATTTCTTGGGTGGCACATCATCTTCAAGACCATTAGGTGATGCTGTTTTGGATGGAATCGATTTTGATATTGAAGCTGGTGATGGTGAATATTGGGATGAACTTGCAAAAGCACTTGATGGGTTTAGTTCACAGAAGAAAGTTTCTTTGTCAGCAGCACCACAATGTCCTTACCATGATGCTTATTTGGATTCAACTATTAATACTGGTTTAGTTGATTATGTTTGGGTTCAGTTTTATAATAATCCTCAATGTCAATACTCAAATGGAAACACTAACAATCTTGTTAATGCTTGGAATCAACGGACTTCAAGTCAAGCTAAACAAGTGTTTTTTATGTGTTCAATTTATAGGTATTTTGATAGATAGAAGTTTGTTATATGATTATATCTTCTTTTAAAGGGGCATGAAAAATTCTTAAATAGACACAAACTTAACAACTCATTATTCTTCAGAAGCAGTTCAAATAGATGGTACGCACAATGTGTAAGATCTTCTTGCCACATTTTCTGGTGTTGAGAAACAAAAGAAGTTGGACATTCCAGGCTCTAGCATCTAGCAATCCAAAGCAAGCTTTGGAAGGAAATTTTGCACTCATCACTCACAAACCGGATAAAAAAAATTCATTTGGAGATTAACATAGAATGTTATGCAAACAAGAAGCAACTTATACAAAAAAAAAAAAAAAAGGTTTGAATTTAGATATTACATGTATTTTTATTACTCTTGTACTGAAACATCAAACTACCTATTCGTACCTCCCAATTTCGGCTTGAATTAATCGCTTATGTACTTTTGAACATGTAAAGACATATTTGGTGTACAGATGTTCTGCACAACCCCGTGAAAATTTTGGTTTTGCAAGGAGCTAATGCCTCTTTAAACACCAACAAGGTTGTTCAACAAGAGGCAACAAAATCAATTTGTGGACTGGGAGGCCAGGTACAGAGGCTACATTATCATGCAGAGGATCTGAAGTGAGCATCCCTTGTACATGTTGAGTGACATATCAAAATGAAAGGAATCTATTATTAAAAGGATAAAACAAGTGTTTTATTTAAGCACAAAAATCCAAAATCACTAGTATTACGGTGACCAAAAGCATATATATATATTTTGCTTATAAGCAAATAATGGTATTAAACAATGTGTATAAGGGGTACTCAAATCCTTATATGCTTTGTGAACATATTAAATGATTACAACACCGATCAGAAAACACAAAACTAGATTTAGGCCCCCGACCTTCCAAAAAATCAGCGAAAACGCCCCTAAACACAATGTTGCTCCTCAATTGCCAAATACCCTGATGTAGCAAGCCAGATAAAATGTTAATTTTCATACCCTTCTTTCTTTGATTTAGCTAAATTACCAAAAAGAAGAAAATGCTTCCACACATCATCATGACTAATGTTTTCCAATCCCAACGAATCGAAAACATTCCTCCAAACATTTTTAACCGGAGTACAATTGAAAAATAAATGTTTCGAATCTTCCACCACAAGAACACTAAACTGTGAGGACTTGAAATAATACCTCTGATTGCCAAAGCAGCCTGAGCTGAAAGTTTATCAGGTGAATATATAATGCCATATAATATCAACTTGTAAAAGAAACAGAAAAATAGACATGCTCTCCCTTCCCCTTAGTAATGGGAGTAGAGATTCCACTTCTCCTTAGCAATGAAAGTAGAACTTCCACTTTTGTGTCCCATTCAATCATAAACAATGAAAGTGAAAATTCAACCTAAAGATATAAACATTCAACAAACTAAAATATCACTTTCAATTTTTATATCTCTTAACAATAAAACACAAAGCAACATTGACTGAATGACAATTGCAAAGAGAATAAAATCAAACACGATTTACTAAAGCCAAAGATCCGGAAGCTTAAAGGTACTACCTCCTATCTCAAATATAAGCAAAAAAATATATAAAAAATTGAAACGGCTAAACTTTATGATAGGCGCAAGCCCAAACACAAGACAAGCTAGGTGCGCAACAAAATTACGAAGCGAGGTAAAACCCTTTTAACACAAAGTAACAGCTCTTAAAGAGAAGAACAAAATAGCTGCTAACCCCAAAACCAATTGACAGGCACAACAGCAGCCCCACCCGAGCCAAAACAACACACCAACAGATAAATCCCTAAATGCTAAAGAGACCCCGACAAAAAGAAACACTGCCAGCGAAAAGAACGCACCACAACAGCAGAGCAGCATTGCTCAAACTACGGAAAACAACACCTGAACTCTACAGCTAACCCTCCTATACCCGAAAACATCACTACCAGCAGAAGCACATCACCCCATATTCAAACAATCCACAGGATCCCAACTACACTCGTAAAAAAAATACATGTAGGAATCTTCAACCTACTTAAATTCCACCTCCAAGACACAAGCTTCATCACTTCAAAAATTGTGGAATGCCAAATAAACCAAAAACCTTGTCGGATTTTCTTACTTCTCAATTCACCACTCAAACACGTAAAATGCGCAAATAAATTATGTGTAATAAAATTGATACCAATCCACCTCAAAACTTTAGATTACACATCTGAGGCTACCTCACAATTGAAAATCAAACAAGTTTGAGTTATCCTATGAAGCATGGATACGGACACCGAACACCAGACACTGACACCATTAATAATTACACCATTAATAATTACATGATTCAGTGTAATTACAAGTGTAGTGTTGGACACAACAAGTGTCGGACACTTGTACACGCCTCTAATCCGAGGAGGATGTATCTGATCAATTTTTTGACTAAATACATCAACTTCGTTTAACTTTTTCTTTTCTGCAAATATTTGAGACCAAGGTAGTATACATTAATCAAAATAATAAAAAATTGTACAAATTTCAAACAACAAAAAGAAACCCTTTGTTTAGAACATAAACAAATAATAATCAAATAATTTTCTGATTCAAATAACACAAAAATACGAAAATTAGAACCTTCAGGTTATCATCACAAGGCTGAAAGGGTCATAGCGAATTGAAAGGGTTGTGTGAGAGAGAGAAGAAAACGCGAGCTACAAAAAGAGGAACGTGATTCAGATTGAAAACTATTATGAAAAGAGAACATCATGGGAATGATTACACCCCTTTTGATTCAGATTTGCTATTACTATCCACATGTTAGTTCCTTTGTTCTTGTAGCTTCAAGCGTTTTCTTCTCTCAATCGTCATTGCCGCTTTCTCGCTACCCTAATTCTTCACTTACCTTCGTTCGTTACCCTCCTTTTATATTTTCTCTTTTCCTTTATTTCACTCTAATTGCGGAAATAATAAGTTATTAAATTAATTAAAATCAAATATATTTAGAGACCAAGGCTCTAATAATTAAATTCTTTCAAGAAAAAAATTTCTAATGATAAAAATAAGTTCCTAGTAAATAAATACAATTTTTTTTTGAATAAAAATACAAATTTTTCTTAAAAAGTCATTATCTAATCTAAACGGTAAATAACATAAAAAAATAGACATTTTTGTAACTAATCAAATATAAAAAATTGGGCTCCAAATAATTTACCACAAATAACAACTGGGCTGTCAGTGCTTAAAATTTGAGCCCCTAAAAACGGGAGACATCGTACATTAGAGTTGGTTGTACACCCTTTAAGCCAGGTCTGACTATGGTGTAAAATTAACTTTTTTTAAAATGCGTGAAAAGAAATTATACAAATGGATTCAAATATAGAAATTTTGATTAAATAATAATTACACTAACTTTTAATAAAAACTTATTTCTTTTTGTTGTTTAACGAATGTCTCTAAAATACTTTTTACCATCTCCAACTTTTAATAGTATCAACTTGATTTCCCTAAAAAAAAAAAAAATAGTATCAACTTGATTGAACCATCCCTAAAAAAAAAAAAACTTGATTCAACCAAACCTACTTATTTTTCATTATTTTGATTCAAATTTTGTTAAAAACTATTGTAAAATTGATTCGAATCAATTGGTTTGGATTTATTTTCTTTCCAAAATCAATTGTTACACCACTAATCAAGTTAGTAAATTTTACACTAAAATATTAATAATACAAAAATAACAATCCAATTAATTATTTTAAATGAAACTTTTATATAGCAAAAAAAAAATCTAATTTTATTTTCTATAGTGCAAACCGTAACTATAGATGTTTTTGCGATAAATAATTTTTGGAAAGTGTTTTGATATAATCTTAAGCAAAGTCAAAATGTGATTTGTATTTCATTCAACTTATCGTTTAGTTGAGAGAAAATATATGATTGTGTTTTGAATTTAAAATATCATTTTGCAAGAAGACAAAAGAAAGAGTAAGTGTATGACTGTTGAGTTAGAGGGAGTATCACATTTTGTGGAAAACAATCACACAAATGGATTGGACCGCGTATCTTTACCCAAAATTTTGAAGTATTGAGTTTATGTATCATCTCGCTTTTTTATTATTCAACATCTCATTTTCAATCAATGTGGAAATTCTATCTCATATCATAGCTCCTTTAAAAAAAAGACCATGATTTTTTCATCCATATTAGATCAAGCGCAATTACACGAGTTGAACACAACAACTTAACCAAAAACCTAGACATATTTTAGTTTATAGAGCTCTCACTTATATACCATTCAACCTTCATTTTTATAAATAATGTGTTTCTTCTTACCTCACATTAGCCACAACATTATAAATCTCTAAATAACTTGAATATTACAAACAAAGTTAATAAGAATATACATTTGGTTTAGTGATCAAAATTTTTTTGGTTCATATATTTATTGTTCGAAATTTCTAATACACAAACCCTTATCCATTGAAAAACATGAAAATTTTCAACCGATAAAAAACAATTTCACATGGCCAATATTTAACACAAGTACACAACAATCCTCGTCATTCATTTCTTAAATAAATAAATAAATCCTAGTCATTCATGTACAATACAAGAATACAATACAATATAAAGATATACTTATACTGTATTGTATGTTTGTATTGTACGATACAATATAAGTATATAACCATTTCCGCTCGATACAATATAAGTATATAACCATTTCCACTCATTATGACTAGCTTAATCAAAGTTTATGCATTGGTTATAATGAATTTGGACTCAAAATTCTCTAAGAAAAGTTTTGAATTTGAGTCTTACGGATGGAAAATGGAAAAAATGTAGTCAAATGGAAATATCCCACTAAAGGTCTTCAGTCTAAACCAAACAAAGATTGAGCATCGTCTTGCCGATGATTTTCAGATCAATAGCATAGTTTTCAACAACAAAAAAACTCCTAACCAAAATTAAGTTCAGGTAAAATCTCAACAACTTCAAATTTTTCAACTAAAAATAAAAATGGATCTCCCAATGCCCAATATTTTACCCAACGATCCTCATCAAATATGTACAATACAAGTGGGCAATTTAAATCTATAGTATCACAAAATTTGAATAATGTACTGCTTGTTCCAAGCAATCAGCACTGCATTGGTACTTAATGGCGAAACATATATATCTCTTATACCTCATAGAGTAATGAGATGGACAACAACTATAGATATCAACACGACGCCACGGACTGTGGATGGGATGAAGATTTCAAATGAGACAATGCAGTATCGCTTTCTTCATTCTCATCAAAAGCAATTGGTTTTCCGCAAATATCTTTCCTGTGAACCAAATCAAAAAGACAGTATTATGAGAAACCTGTGTGATTTAGTGGGACCAAGTATCAAAATCGCGAGACTCATTAAAAATGTGTTAAACAAAGTGTTTGAGTATGCTTAGCACTCAACACAAAAATAAGTGGTCCTTTGTCAAATGATAAATTGCTTATGTATATGGATATTCTGTGACCAATAGCAATAACATTTTATCTTCAACGTCATGCTAAACTCAGGAATTCAACGTTACATAAAGGACCGTTGTGTATATTGTTCAGTATGAAGTATTTTAGCAAAAAAAACCGCATCAGAAGTACAAACTTCTGAATATCGTTATAACTTTCAAAGGCGAATAGAGCTCACAAGCAAACAACAGTGCTTTTATA
>Ga0315913_1001410_pt1 | contig 26403 bp, 14 predicted proteins | sample MpolsnodulesMG_FD_207736 | JGI IMG/M metagenome (GOLD analysis project Ga0315913, IMG submission 207736) | Medicago polymorpha root nodule microbial communities from Los Angeles, California, United States - small nodules | ecosystem: Host-associated > Plants > Roots > Nodule | place: USA...
ACGTAAGGTCTCATGAGATGTGGAATTTGTGAAATGTATGGTATTTGCAAATAAGGTTTTGGTTTTGAAGTAGGAGTCGAAGCTTGTGAGCGGGAGCAAGTGCCAAGACGTGAACCTTTACTCTTTGGAACATTACTTTTGCCATGTGAGCATTGACTATCGGGATTTTGAGCATCAATAGTCACCCACCTAGAGGGGATTCGACCCGTGGACCTCATTTTCGGTGTAGACTTCACCCTTTTAGGTGCTCCCTTGGTGGCCACTTTTTTCGGAGGTGGCTTTAACATTGTCTCCTCTAAAAATCCTAGTTCACGCAACTTGTATTTGATGAAGAGTTTCATCTTGTAAGGGGCCCTCTTGATACGTTCTTGAATGGCATCCCATTCCTCCGTAACGGAAAAATGTGCATCAACCTCTTGTGCAATTACACTTCACATTCGCCAATGAGGGTGTATTTCATCCAAAAGAATAGGCAATTTTTTCTTTCTCTTCTCGGCAAGAATACAAGCACAAGGTAGCCCGAACATTTCCATTTGCACACAACCACAATCTTCTTTAGCAAAGCTGAATCTCCTAGAGCGTTCAAATTCTACATTGATGAAACCCAAAGCGGCCTTAGAGACATATCCCTCCAACTCCGAGAACAATTTGTTTTTTTTGTATTTGTGTACCATGACGGTTATGCTCTTCCCAAAACTCCCTTGTATCTCACCAAATTGGTTATTCAACATTTTGTCAATTTCATCCCAACATGATGTCAAATCTCTCACACTACTTCTTAAGTATCTTTTCAATTGTGCATGAGCCGATTCAACAATGTTGGTGGTTCTACACACTAGATGCAAGTATTTATTTGTCCATGCCCTCACAAAATGTTTCTTAAGGGGCAAAACGGTTTCCTCAACATATTTAACAAACAATGTAAACGGTCCGCATACCTCATCTTTGAATGTCAACCATGCAATTGCAAATGAATCCTCCGAAGGAGAGTTAACCACATCTCTCCAAGCCCTCACTATTTTCTTAACAAGCTCACAGTGCTTGTCATCATCCGCTTCCTTCGCATCTTTGTCAACAACTTTTGCTTTTGAAGGCTAGGAATTGACTCTACAATCCGTGACGCACCTAGATTTGACATTCTTCACAATATGAAAATAGAAAAGTACATGGTCCATTTTAGGGAGAACATCGGCAACGGCTTTCATCAAAGCGGGGTCCCTATCGGTGACAATCACCTTAGGCATGTTGCGTTTTGAGGTCAAAAGACCAACCAACATCTCAAGTGTCCAAATGAATTTATTCTCTCTTTCAAAGGAAAGAAAGGCAAACGCAACCGAATAGGTCATTTTGGAAGAGGTGACACCAACAATCTCAAATAAAGGCATTCGGTAGCTATTGGTTTTGTAGATGGAGTCCATGACCAAAACGGTGGGAAAAGTGTTCAGCATATCAATTGAATCCGGATGAGCAAAGAATAAATCTTCAAGAGTGGTTTCTTCGCTATTTGCTCTTGTGAAATAGACATATTGATGCTTCTCCAACTTTGTAATCAAGTATTGCAACTCTGTCTTGTCCTCTCTTTGCCCCTTGCGCTATCTAGTTCGCGCATTATACACTTGCTTGATGAGTGTCAAACTTTCTTTGTTTTTTTCCTTCAAATATGTGAGAATATTCCTAGGCTTTGCCAAGATCTTTGTCATGTCGATAACTCTTTGCTTCTCCTCCGTTTTTAGTCGACCCGCAAGAAGGTGGCCGAATAACTTTGGCGCCAAGAAATGGTTGTGAATTCCACAAAGCATTGCAATCCACCAATCTTGAGTTTTTTTTATCAAAGAAGCATTTCAACCTAAACGGACAATTACATTTTCTTGTGCATGTGCCTTCAAGCTTCGGTTTCTTCCTCGTTTTAGGTGGTTTTTATTCACCACTCCTCTCACATTGTATCGTCATGTATGGCGTTATTGTGCTAGATTTATCTATAGAAATAGTAAATTTGGCCCTAGCCGCTTGTCGACGAACCCAACCAAGTAATTCTTCTCTATCTTTCCATCTTTCAATTGTTGTTAAAAATGACCCGGTGTTTGCTTCAATAACACGAACACCGGTAGGTACCGGTTTACGATTTTCTTCAAAGTTACCGGTGGGTACCAGTTTTGATTGGTTGTTCACAATGTGAGCTTCAACTTGAAAAGGAATTTTCACTTTAAACTTCACATCATTGGTTGGTTTGCCTTCGCCGGAAGCTTTGTTTTTGCCCAATTTCGGCTCAACGCCATCCTCCGCCATATTTTCAACCATGCCATTCAATGTCTACTCAATAATAAAAAACCAAGAAAAAATAAATAAATAACTTGTGCCGCAAGCAAAGCAAGTAAAAAAAGTGGTGCAAAATTTCAAAATCTGGGCATCACAGTAGCATGAGTTAACACACGCTAGTGTTAACCTTCTGCGTGAGTTAACTCACGCTCAGCCCTATCACCTACTGGGAAAAAATGACGTAAGTTGCAGAAAAATCAAGAAAAAAGGATGAGTTTTGACGGTACATTACCTGTTCTTTGATGCTTGATGAACGTAGAAACTTGCTTCCTGACGATTTGCAATGATTTGGAACGAAGATTTTGACCCAAAAATTCGCACTTTTTGGGTTTTTGGAGGTGGAGGGAAAGAAAAAATGGAGCTTTGTGGTTGCCTGCTGGGTTTTGAACGAAAATAGTACCCATTGTGAGTTAACTCACGTCGCGTGACTTAACTCACGTAGCGCATGTTAACTTACGCAGAGACAATTCAAACATTTACTTTGAGAATGAGCATAACCATTTGGGTAAAGAGCAGAATTCCCTTGCACCTACATCCTGCGGGTGATGATATGAGAGAGATTAAGAGAAAGGTGGACACACACGACAACGGTTATAGTTGAACAACTAGCTATATATAACTACAACTATGCATAACAACATATCTACATGTTGTCTTATTATGATGAAAAAATTGATCAACATGCATCTATTATGTCTTCATCTAGGATTCACTTATCGATTTTTTTTAGGAGAAAGGATTCACTTATAGATATATAGGATGTTGGTTTAATTATTATAGATTTCTTTAAATTATTTGGAGATACCACTTGACAACACTTAATTCTTTGCTAAAAGCGTTGTCATAGCCTACCTTTTAATTTGACACAGTGTTTTCTTTAGAGGTTGTTGAGAGCCAAAAAAATGCCACGGCACCCCAAAACGACGCTGTTTTAGGGTTTATATACGACTCTGCTCTTCAAAGAATCGAAGAAGGCTTGAGTTGAGAATCTCTCCTTATTGATAAGTGTCAAATTTACTTGTTTTTCGATATATTTATAAGACATTTTTTAATATGAATGAATAGAAAACACAGAAATATCCAAATTTAATGTACATATTTAAAATTTAGGTTTTATTATAAATATAGTTACTTTACATCTTTCCTTGTGATATAGATTGGAGACTTGGTACTCATGTATGGATAGCAATTGAAGAGCATAGAGCCAGAGAAATCATGAAAAATGGACTGTGAGCAAATGACTAGCCACAAATAACTTAGGAATAAAACAAGGTAAAATTACTAAACGACCAAATCAATTTGCTTAGCCAATCAAGGTGGTTTAGTGACTCTCTAGAGAAAAACTGAATTTACTTCATGGCGAAGCAAAGTCAAATCGCTTGAGCAACAAAGCACTAAGCAATTTTCCACTAACACATAAATCATAAACAGTAGCTCAACTCATTTTGCAAAGGATCTTTTTGACATTTTTACTGAGACATACTAAGAGAAACGCAAGGGAGCACAAAGACAACAAGGTAGAAGGCAATCAACTTGGATGTTATCTTCATATGTTGGGGTTAAATGTCGTTAACTATGAATCATTTGTATAATTTTTGAAATGGAGATTATATATATTCTTTTAATTCATAATAACAATGTTTTATTCTTTTTTTATTAAATGTTTTTATGAATAGACGACTCATGAAAATAATCTTTTGATTTAACTAGTTTTGAAATAGAATTTTAAAATATGGATCTAAAATAATTCATTTGTGGATGGTAATTGTTAGGAGTAGGGCTAGGTTTACGGTTGCAAACCACTGTCGGATCATAATGCTATCATATAGGTTAATTGAGTGGAGAATCAAAAGTTAATTGATATAGTAGATCTTTTGTCGTTTCTCGGGAACGAAAATGTACGAAGAGCGACAAGTGAATATATCTATGGATACTTGAATGTATATAATCGATATCAAGTATACACTAGAAAAATAGTTAACATAGTATAATCTCAACAAGTTTACTTATGTATCAATGTTACCACTTTTTATCACATTAGTTTATGCACGATTAAACCTACCAAAACCCTACTTAGAACTATAAAACAGTCGAATGGCAAAGATATACCGCAAGTATTTGTCGATACTATAATTAGAAATACTTTGGTACCACTACTTATGATCACATACGCATGTGTGTTGTGATTTTCCAAGAAAGGTTAAGATGATTTTGTGTCCCGGGCATCTTTTTTCATTTTTCAAGAGAAATGTTCTTAACAAAGATGAAAATTGTATATCTTCAACACCGACACTTGAAAAACATATGACTCTCAAATCATTAAGATCACAACGGCTCTACTAGTTAGCATTTTCCTATTTACAATTATGGCTAGAATGATTTACAAGTCACTTCATTCAAGTAATAAAACGATTTTGCCTATACAAAGTTTTAATATTGAAAATATTTCTATCAAAGTCACTGATAAGTGATAAGGACATGCACTTTAAATTTAAATAATATACAGCAATGCCTTTATTCTTATCTCAAACTTTAGCAAGAATCTCTCAGTTGGATTATAATTTACATAAAATCAGTTGATTTGAAATCTATAAAATTAAATTTTTTGAAGGCATTTTTATATCATCGGTTCAAATAATTACTTCCAGCACAATGACAATGTTGTTGAAAAATAATTGTACTCATAATTTTAACTCATGTATATTTACTTTTAGGGTCAAACTAAAGCAACTAAAAATTTCAAACAAATAACGAATATTTATCTGCTTTCTTCCCTATAGTTACATTCAAAAGCTTCATGGTCTAGTGGCTGAATCCTAATAATAGTTTCTGGCACTGGCAACATAAGAGGCGGTGCTTCCGATCCAACAATCTTTCGACAAGTCTCAAGGAGGCACTGTCTGCACTTGGGGCATGATGAATGAGCTTTTAGCCATTTGTCGATGCAACGAACATGGAAACCATGATTGCATTTAGGCAAAATGCGCACCTTTTCACCCTTTGAGAACTCTGAGAGACATATCATACACTCTATGTCCAAACTTGGTAGTTTCAACTCAGTTGAGTAGCTCACTGTGGGAAATGTCTTGAGAGCTTTCTTCTTGATTCCTTTGTTGCTACTAGAACTCGAAGAAGAGTCGTTGATGATGGCTACGTTTAAGGCACACCTTACAATGGAGTTTAATGCAATTGAGCAAATAATAGCACACAATAGGACAGCAACTATCATCACAACATTTGATTCAAACTCACGAGCTCCAAAATACGAGTTAGTTGAATTGTGGTTTTGTGTGAGAACTGGGGAGTTGGTTAATGATTGATGATCAACTGGGTTTTGGAATAGTAACCTTCTTGTGTGGGATTCCACAAGAAGCTCATGGTGAAGTGGTGAAGTAAAGGAAGTAGAAGCATACATGTTTTTGTTGTGGAACTAATTGATGAGTTAGTTAATTAGAGCTTGATTAGTGTTGTTATATTATCCTAGACAGGGGACTATATAGACGTTAATATGGTAGAATTGATGTGGTATCTGGCTTTTATGAAAGTTTTTATTAACTAATATATATACTACTGTATTAGCATTTGGTGCCTTCTTGCTGGTTAGTTATAATATTCTTTAGGATTGTAGCTGTTTTAATTTTTTGTATATCTTTTTGCTCCACTGATCACTATGCCTTTTTGTACATTATTTAACTTTAATATAATCTGGCTTTATAATCAAGTAGGGTTCATTTTAATTCCACTTTATGCCGAGCAGAGAGGGTGGTGTGTGAAGTGAAAAATAGGGTCCATTTTAATACCCCATTTTCTATTTCATAATATTTGTTGCTTTTAAGGAATTTATACATACCAAGAAATCAAATAAATTTTGTTATTTTTGATGAAATTATGTGTGTTTTTTCTATTATACCCTTAACCATTTATTATTTTATTCTATTATTTATCTCTCTACAATAAATATGTAAGAGTATTATTGACAAACCAATAATTAATGTTGCATTGAAACTTGAAAATGACAAGTATTGTAAAACAAAATTATTCTCCAAAATCGACAAGTATTGTGAAACAGAGAGAATGTCACAAACAACTCTAAATAAAGTGTGTCTAAATAATTAGTATTTATGGTTGTGACATATTATTGTTTTACCAGCAATAAAGAGAAAGTAATTGAATGATGTGATTACACACACATAAATTGAAAGAATTAAAAGAGAAAGTAATTGAATGATGTGATTAAATTTTTTCTCATTTATTTATCTACATTTATGTGAATACGTGTGCCTAAACATTTTTAATTTACATTAGTGTTCAAGTAAGACTTGCTCCGAGCAAGCTCATCAAGGAATAGTAAAGAGATGAGTCGATAGTACAAAAATATTTTCTAATGTTTTTTCTTTAATACAAAATTCTAAGGTTAAAGACTTCACTACTAGAAAAAACAAAATTAACGAGGAAAATTAGTGACGGAAAAAATGAAATTCCTCACAAATTTCTTGATCGCAAAATTTAATGACGGAATTAGAGAGGGATTTCACATTTTCCCTCATTAAATATCCCTCACTAATTTTTGTTTTTTTAGTAGTGTTTAAAAGGACTTTATTCAATGTCTCATATTTTGGGTCCCTATGAGAGAAGGGAATTGAGCCAAGTGGACAAGTTTGTAATGGCCAACGGGAAAGCGTTGAGAAAAAGGTCTATTGTTTTTTCCTTAGCTTGCAACGTACTTTTGTCTTTTGGTACTCATGCAAAGCGACAAGTTCAGGTTCAACACATTAACATCATCAGCCTTCAATGGATTATGAACAAGTATTACGTCCCTTATTCAAAAAAAGAGAAAAAGAAAGCTAGTATTACCTTATTCAAAAAAAGAAGAAAAATAACCAGTATTACCTACTTCCACGTTACAAAAGCAAAAGTGAAAGAAGATTGCATATATATCTTTTATCTTGATTTCCATATATGTCATTGTTTGAGGATATCTTCTCAACTAAATATATAGTAGTAAGATAAAATCAAAGTATCATATACATGTTTTTGATTGATTATTTTATATTTTTCTTTTACATGGAAAGCACTTTTGAATGGAAGTTAATGTCATATTAACACCAAATCATGTAATTTTAAACATAAAAGATAAATAGGTATCTTAATTTTTTGAATAATTTGAATACATGATATGTGTTTTTGAAATTAATTAAGGATATATATGTTTTTAAAATTTATGGATCACACCTCATTTGTTAAATTTATATTTGAAGTATCGATTGTGAGATTTTGTTTGAAAAAGGCCAGGGTTCCACTTGAAGCATATCTTTACTGCAAAAAAGAAAACATCTTACTCTGAAGTATATCTGAAAACTTAAAATAGCTTGTATCTTTTTTAGAAAGGAATTCTACTTGTGCCAAATTTCAAACAAATTCTGGATACTGATTCTTTACAAAAATGTTTTGTTTTATACGACAGATTGTCATCTTAATTACAAGTGTCATTGTTTGCATTTTGTTAAAGAGTGGTGGCACTTTCCCCCAACATAATCTGAACCATAACGATAGCTGCTAATTTATTTACACTTGTATCAATACAATTCTTTTTTATCGAGGGATGCACTTTACAGAATAGAGTGTGGAAATATATATATATAGGGCCCGTTACCATTGATTAAAATTAGATGATTGCGATTTGGTTACTTTCATTATTTTTCATGTATGTACATATATTTGCCAAGTATTCCATCCTTTGAATTGCGCACTCATTCACCTTAGAACAGTTCATAAATTCTTTGATGATAATTGTCGTATTCTCATTAAATAGAGAAAACTGAAAAAGAGAATTAATGGGTGATCTAAATACCAAGTCATAGATTTATCAAAAAAAATAAAATTATTCCTAGTCATAGAGCACAATAATATTAAAATTACAAAGTAAGTGTGAAGTTAACAAGATAAAAAAAAAAGAACGATAATATTCCTACTTTGTAGTTCATTTGTGTTATCTTCTAAGATCTTGTGTTCGATCTTTCTTTTTGATTTTTCTGGCTTTGTTGGGCTTCTTTTACTTTCACTGGTTTGGTGTCTGTCATCATTAAGATTAAAAGGATAAAACTTGTTTTTTTACCCTTCAAATGCCTCACTATTATTAAAAGATAACACTTAGACACATGACCTAGAAAAAAGATAACCAAAATTGACCTATAAAATATTTGGAAAATTCTATGGTGAAGTTATGAAAATGACTTTTTTGGTGAAGTTAAATGGTCAATCATTGAACATTTGTGTATTTAATTCATGCCACATCAGATTATATGGTGTATTGCACATTTGCCTATAAGGTGTGTCATTATATCTTTATTTATTGCAATTGCATCCCTGATTAAATTAAAATTAAACATAGATTCGTATCTGTGAACTAAGATTGAAATTCCTCTTAATATTTTGTATGAGGGCTGATTTGTAATGAAGTAAAATTTAGTTTTAGAGTAGTCCACCAGCAGGACACTAGCTGACATGACATCGGCAGTTATACTATTGAATAAACAAAATAACTTTTAAAAAAATCAGTTTTCTAGTTTACTGTAGAAGCCCCAAAATATTTACCCAAGGAAAATTAATCTTCTTGATTTATATGAAAATAAGTGCATTCTTCAAAGCGTATCTTACATGACCCATGAAAATAAAAGAGTCATTAGAAAATAAAACTTATATTAATAGACCTTAGCCGTTTATCGTAATCTTACCGATCTTGAATGATTAATATATAAAGTTACTCACATAAAATACCCTATGCACACTAAAAAGTTGATTAAGTAACCTTTGTTAGTGTCAATCTCTCTCTTCTCTCACAAGATGCAGGTACAAAGAAACAGTCACATTAGTGATATCCAACAAATCAGGATATGGATGCAAGTAAGTGGTATCACTTTTAATGATAAAACCATGACTAAAATTCTTGTCTTCCGCGGTTTACTAATTCACTATGTGCGCTACTCCATTCAAATATGTTATTGCGAAGAAGCTAAACAAATCATTAAAAACAACATCGCGATACGAATCCAAGTAGTGGTACTTGTTAATTTGTATTACTACCACATCCAAGATTTATAATCACTTTGTGCTCCACTCCATCCAAAAAGAAAAGGAAAGAATAAGCCAAATAGTATTATTGGATTGCATATCAAATTTAGCTTAAACATTTTGCCAATTTGATGTATTATTGTCATTGTTAAATACCCTGGTTTAATTAGGAGCCACGACTTCTTAAACCAATTAAATAAACATATTGCGATCTAATTATAATACTAGTTAAATTCAAACTTTAATAAAAGCAAGATACCATATCCTATACCATATTATATAACTAACCTATATATAGTCCTCTATCTAATATAACATACCAACAACCCTCAAAGCTCTAATTAACTAACTCATAAAATTCCCCAACAAAAAACAATGTATGTTTCTACTTCCTTTACTTCACCACTTCTCCATGAGCTTCTTGTGGAATCTCACACAAGAAGGTTACTCTTCCAAAATCCAATTGATAATCAATCACCAACCAGCTCCCCAGTGTTAACAAACAATCAGAATTCAACAGACTCAAATTTTGGAGCTCGTGAATTTGATTCAAATGTTGTGATGATAGTGGCAGTTCTATTATGTGCTTTTATTTGCTCACTTGCATTAAACTCCATCATAAGGTGTGCCTTAAGGGTTTCAAACGTAGCCATCAACAACGACGACTCTTCGTTAAGTTCGAGCAACAACAATTCACCTCAATTGGTTAACAAAGGAATCAAGAAGAAAGTTCTCAAGAAATTCCCAACAGTGAGTTATTCAGCTGAGTTGAAACTACCAAGTCTAGACACCGAGTGTATGATATGTCTCTCAGAGTTCACAAAGGGTGAAGAATTGCGCATTTTGCCTAAATGCAACCATGGTTTTCATGTTCGTTGTATTGACAAATGGCTAAAAGAACATTCATCATGTCCAAAGTGTAGACAATGTCTTCTTGAAACTTGTCGGAAGATTGGTGGGTCGCAGGTGCAACCAATTGTGTTGCCTGTGCCAGAAACTATTATAACGATCCAACCACTAGAGCCTGAAGATTTGGAGCGTAACTATAGGGAAATATAAGCTAATTATGGTCGAGCAAGAAACATTTTTTGCTCTACTTTGACCTCAAATGTAAAAATACTTCAGTTGAAGTTATTAATTCATTTTTTCTAATAAGATTATGGTGTAATTAATTATTTGAAGTTTTGAACCAAGATAATACATATATATTGTCTTGAACAAAGAATGAAAGAAAATGAAAAACTAAATAGTATAAATTACCCTAGTATGTTTTGTACCTATAATAAGTTTATTAAAAAAATATAGATTAGTCAGCCTATGCTAATTAACTTATGCAGTCTAATATCGATGAACAAACTAGTAAACATGCATGTCCTATGTCTTCATCTAGGATTTTCTATGATGATTTAATTTTGGAAATTTCTCTCGAGGTCTGTCGATTTCTTTGGGGATTTTCAAATAGCTAAGCCCATCAAACTAACAAAAATTGTAATTTTATCCTTGAACTTGTGATGGATACAAGAATTAAGGTATTTTGTTTAGTTGACCATTAGAAAAGAGCTTCAATTTAATGGATGCAAGGACTAATGATGCTAAAATAATTAATCGCCTATTTTGTGCTTATACTACTAGTGTTTAATTGGTTTCGGCACAAAATGGATGATTAGTTATTCTCTATAATAACACACTTTTGTTGAAACAAATTTTACAACACACAATAGAAGAGGGCACACGAAGGGGGAACTATGGTTTTTGTGTGGAGTGTCTTTTCGAGATTTTAAAGTTGGGAAACACATATTAATCATCTTGGGTAGTTAGAAATCATTAGTCAAAGGATTCAAGCAAGTTTTCTCTAGTGAGTTCTTAAGTGAAAATCATCGAGGTTTGAGAGAGGAAAGTATAGAAAGGAGAGATCGCTCTTGGTGAGAAATTGAGAATTTTTTTTTTTTGTCACTTTGTAATTCTTTTTTGCACATCTTGTTAAAACTCATTGATAGTGAATCAGAGAGTTGTTCTCTCTCTTAAACGTTGGTCTATTTGGTTTGAATTGGGTAAGCAATCTTGCTGAGAAATTGAAGTGTATGTGTCTTAATTCTTGAAAGACCGGTCACTTCATAAAGGATTATTCCAAGTTAAGGGAAAATGATGATTCGGTGCAACTTGCTTCAGAGGATGGTTATGAGTGGTGATGTGTTAGTGGTTGTAAGTTAGGAATCGGAGAAGAGTTGAGTTATGGACTCTATATGTTATTATCACGTTTGTCCAAGGAAGGGATACTTTGAGACTTTGGAATTGAAAGGAGGTGGAGGCATTCACCTTGAAAACAGTGAAGCTCGTAAGGTCCAAGGTATGAACAATCTCTTTCACAAGACGTGGGTCAATTTGGACGGAGTTGGATAAACAATCTCAATGTTTATCTCTTTACTCTCTTTATCTCTTGTCTTTAGTTAGATTGTATTGAATTATCATTTGCTTAAAATTATTTACCCCTTTTGTCCCAAAACAATTGACCTAGTTTTCTATTTCACAGGTACCAATTTTGATCTTTAATATCTTTAATCAACTATTAATAAAAAATATAAAAAGTTTAATTCTGAAAATATTCTTTGACAAAAATCCAACAACATCTTATATGAAACCATTTGTCTTTATATAATGGAAAAAGTTGGTCCAAGTATGTCATGTGAATAGCACACAAGGTTAAACAAAGTTAATTATTTTGAGATGGAGGGAGTATTTTTGTTATAATTGTTATTTGCCCTATTTTCTAGTGAATTCACAACTATTAGACTGCATGAGTTACATAAGATCCCTTCAACAAAAAAAAAAGAGTTACATAAGATGACTAATCTAATTTTTTATTTTCTCTATAATCTTGTCGTATATACAAAATATAGCAGAGTAATTTGGTCTTTTTATTTTGTTTCATGTCCTTGATTCTTTGGGAAAAAGAAAATGTTCAACCAAAGATATATGCATTCTCTCGATTTAAAACATCAAATAGTTACACTAATCTTATTGAAAAAAATGAATTCAAAACTTTAACTAAAGTATATTTTTACATTTGGATCCTTATAATAATTTCTGGCACCGGCAACACAATTGGTTGCACCTGCGACCCACCAATCTTCTGAAAGGTTTCAAGAAGACACTGTCTACACTTGGGACATGATGAGTGTTCTTTTAGCCATTTGTCAATACAACGAACATGAAAACCATGGTTGCATTTAGGCAAAATGCGCAATTTTTCACCCTTTGTGAACTCTGAGAGACATATCATACATTCTGCATCTAAACTTGGTAGTTTCAACTCAGTTGAATAGATAACTATAGGAAATTTCTTGAGAGCTTTCTTCTTGATTCCTTTGTTGACCAATTGAGGTGAATTGTTGTTGCTTGAACTCGAAAAAGATTCATTGTTGTTTGAAATCCTTAAGGCACACCTTATGATGGAGTTTAATGCAAGTAAACAAATAAAAGCACATAATAGGACTGCAATTATCATCACAACATCTGAATCAAATTCACGAGCTCCGAATTTTGAGTCGGTTGAATTGTTGTTGTTTGTGAAAATAGGGGAGTTGATTTTAACTGATTGATGAACAATTGGATTTTGGAAGAGTAACCTTCTTGTGTGAGATTCCACAAGAAGCTCATGGAGAAGTGGTGAAGTAAAAGAAGTAGAAGCATACATTGTTTTTTGTTAGGAAACTTGATCAGTTGGTTAATTAGAGTTTGAACTTTGAAGGTTGCTGGTATGTTATCTAATACAGATGACTTTATATAGGATGGTTAATATATTGTATAGGATATGGTATCTTGCTTTTTTTAAAGTTTGAATTTAACCATTATTATTTTTTGGTGCCTAGACCCCAGTTGCTTGTTACTTAAATTGTTAGTGACTATATGAATAATTAATGCACTACAGGTTTAACTCCCATCTTAAAAATTGTACTGATCTGCATCATCCTCGTACATGACACTATGTGTGTGTAATATATTATGGTCGCCCCACTTTCATAGATAAACCTTATTGGAATATTTTTAATCAGTTTGTAAGATCTAGTTTAAGTAATAATATTAAAATTGTTAGATTGGACTTTTATCGTGATTATCTAGGTTAAAATATGATGTCCCTCATTTATGTGTGTAGATTTTTAGATGATCGTTGGTACTTTGTCTGCTCATAAAAACGATGTTTGGGCCCGAAACAAATTAAATATTTTATTACATGATATATTTGTTTTTTTACAATCTTCATGCAAGTTGTTAGATTGCAATATGTTTAATTAATTGGTTTAAGAACTTGTGGTTCCTAGATCATATTGGCACAATGCTTAAGCTAAATTTGATATGCAATCCAATAATACTATTTGTCTACAGCTGTTCGTACTTTTATACGGAAAGTGCTTGTGGAAAAAGAGCTTAATACTTTTATTTTTGCCTTTTGTTTTAATTGATTTGTTTAGCCTCTTGGCTTTGCTGATAACATAATGGATGGAATTACAAATTAACAAGTACCACTATTGGGATCCGTATCGTGATTTGTTGGATATCACTACTTTTATAGTTTCTTTGCACCTGCATCCTGTGAGAGATAAGAGAGAAATAGAAAAGTGAACACTTACACTAGGCTCCAACTAATTAGTCATTTGAGTTGTGATCTCATCACTAGGTTAAGTCATAACAATTTGTGTGTTCATTGATAGTTGGGGTACACAAAGAAAAACTTATAGTTTGAATTAAGATACACCACCAAATACTGATAGATAAGTATAGTTGAAAAAAATAAAAAGTGCTACCATCGAGTTAGTGATGATAAGGTGAAAGTTGTCGTGAACATTGTCTGCTGTAAATAAAGTTTTTCATATTTTTATCTGTAGTGGCTTCGGACAAAACTCACATCAATAATGTGATGTGTGGAGCAAAATAAAGGAGAGAAAAAACACAATGCCCCTTTATCCTAAATTTGACCTACAATTGAGGGAGAGAGCAGTTCTCCAATCCACTATCAAATAGTTTCTTACAAAGAGATACAATAGTTACAAGAAATTAGCCTTCAACATAAACCCTAATTTCTACCATTTTTTTAGTCTTTGTCCTTAATCAAGGATTTAACTCATCACGATGTTTAGATTTTTTTCCAACCCTATAGTATAGCTCAAAAGTATTCAATTCCTAGCTTTTGATCTCCTAAGAATATCTCGTTTTGATAACCTTAGTTTGCCATACACCTCGGACATGGCAGAGGCTCATGCACTTACACTTAGGAAAGGTTCTGACCTGGCTTTTTCTCTACAGCTATCTTCTGTTTTTATGTATGAAAACAGATTCATCTCAGGTCTTGAAAGCTTTTCATAGTCAAAAAAAAGTCGTCTACAAATCGCAGTCTGAGGCCTATTGTTAGTGATGTGCAGCAACTCCTAATGTCCCAGCTGGTCGGTATAAAGGGTGAACAGATTAGCCAATGCTTCGGCCGTCAGGCATGGGACTATAGTGAAAGGCTATCGGAAAATACATCAATGCACCTCGTACATAAAGTAGAACGACATCATTTTTGTGTGTGCAAACGATGCGATTTCAAGGCATATACAACTCTATCATCTTCAACATATATATTACATAGTGAGAATATGGGATTACATGTGGATGGGAGCTGGTGGTGGGACACCACTAACATTACAAATGTTTTTAATAGAAATAGAAATTAGAAATGATAAAACAAAATTGGTTTTATGATTTCAAGACCGTAAGCGCAATCTGATGAATGAAAACAAAAATCAGTTACATATTTGAACCCTTATTTTTTTTTTTGTTGCAAATGTTAGTTCTTAGTTGTTAGATTAAATATTTCTCGTTGTTGTAGTTTGTAGTTTGAACCTATGACCTCCAACTCTTTTATACATATCTCATCTTTTGATATATTAATAACTTGTTGGCTGATTTCATCGGAGTAATTTTTACTTTTGATCTATTTTATTTTTAATTTCCTTCTTGTTTCTACAACAAAAAAATGTTTAGCACAAGTTATACAAGTTATATGCATTTTCAGTTCAAAACTTCAAATAATTACACCATAATCTTATATTGGAAAGGAAATGCAATGAAAAATTTAACCTGTGTATTTTTACATTTGAGGTCAAAGTACAGCAAAGAAAGTTTCAAATTGTAATACATCAATAAACCACAAAATTGGTTATGGCTAATTGGTTTTTGATTGGAACTTCCTTGCTCACTCAGGATAAATAAAGGCATTAAGAGGAGTAGTTAATTGTTAAGTTGTATTTCTCTATAGTTACGTTCCAAAGCTTCGTGCTCTAGTGGTTCGATCCTTATAATAGTTTCTGGCACTGGTAACAAAATTGGTTGCACCTGCGACCCACCAATCTTTCGACAAGTTTCAAGAAGACATTGTCTACACTTTGGACATGATGAGTGTTCTTTTAGCCATTTATCAATGCAACAAACATGAAAACCATGGTTACATTTAGGCAAAATGCGCACCTTTTCGCCCTTTGTGAACTCTGAGAGACATATTATACATTCTGCATCCAAACTTGGTAGATTCAACTCGGTGGAATAGCTCATTGTAGGAAATTTCTTGAGAGCTTTCTTCTTGATTCCTTTGTTGACCAATTGAGGTGAATTGTTGTTGCTTGAACTCGAAGAAGAGTCGTTGTTGAGAGCTACATTTAAAAATATTAAGGCACGCCTTATGATAAAGTTTAATGCAAGGGAACCAATAAAAGCACATAATACAACTGCAAGTATCATCACAACATTTGAATCAAATTCAGGAGCTCCAAAATATGAGTCGGTTGAATTGTGGCTATTTGTGAAAATACGGGAGTTGATTTTAAGTGATTGATGATCAATTGGATTTTGGAAGAGTAACCTTCTTGTGTGAGATTCCACAAGAAGTTCATGGAGAAGTGGTGAAGTAAAGGAAGTAGAAGCAAACATTGTTTTTTGTTGGGGAATTTGATGAGTTAGTTAATTAGAGCTTGAGTTGTTGTTATGTTGTATCTTAGTTAGGGGACTATATATAGGGAAGTTTAAAAATATGGTAGGATACAGTATCTTGCTTTTACTAAAGTTTGAGTTTAACTATTATTATAATTTGGTGCTTAGACCCTAGTTGCTTGTTACTTATTTTTTTGATTGGCCTATTTGCTTGTTACTTAAATTAAACCAGTTACTATATGAATGCACTACACTATTAGCTCTTATCTTAAGAATTGTACTAATGCATTATATATGTGTGTAATATTATATGGTCGCCCACTCGCCTAGCCACTGTATTAGACTAGATAATTGGATCCGTAACAAATCCCTTTTGCTATATGAAATATTTGTTTTGTTATAATGTTCATGCAAGTGGTTAGATCATAATATATTTGGTTTAAGAAGTCGTGGTTCCTAATTAAAGCGGGGTACTGTAAATAGCAAACAATAGATCAAATTGACAAAATATTTAAGCTAAATTTGATTTGCAATCTAATCTAATCTAAAAAAAATACTAGTATTTTGTGCTTTTATGCGCAAAGTGCTTGTGGAAAGGTTTTTTTCTTCTTCTTTTTTAATATGTTATTGATTGATTTGTTTAGCTTCTTGGCAATTTGATTATAACAACGTATTGAACGGAGTAGTGCACATAGTGATCAGTATAACCGCGGAAGACAAGAATTATAATAAGGTCTTGGCTTGGTTAATCCATTAAAAGCAACACTTTTGGATATATGGCAGTAATACCACTTACTTGGATCTGTATCTTGATGGGTTGGATCTCACTAAAGAGAGAAAAGAGAAAGGTGGACACAGACGACAACGGTTAGTTGAACAGCTAGCTAGATATATATATATATATAACTACAACTATGCATAACTAACATATACCAACATGCACGTTGTCTTATAATGATGAACAAATTGATCAACATGCATTATATCTTCATCTAGATCCACTTATAGATATAGGATGTTGGTTTAATTAATGAAAAATGCTATTAGAACACATTTTTTAAGACAAATATGAGACACTGTTTTTTTTTTCTTTCTTACATCGTTTGTTCATTAATCTGGACTTCAATCGGATTAATTTGGCTCGAAAGGGCACTTTGGCTTGCTGATGTTTTTTTAAGGAGCTGTTGGACCTTGGATCGTTTCTGTGTTGGTAGACGATTCATATGCCTACCTTGATACGTACTTTAAACACTCACTATGCGTATTTTTTTGCAGTTCGGTTTCGTATCCACACGTGGGTTCGCTAGGTTGTATGTAGTAGTGTTGTTTAGAGGTGTTTTCTTTATCACATGTGTACTAATTTGTTGTATCACCCGTTAGGGTTTGAGTTGTGATTTTCTGGATCTGGTTCATGCCACCCCATCTTGTACTTCCTTTTTATTTTAATTCAATTTCTACTTTGCTTAAAAAAAAAACGTTCTTTTTTTTTTACACAAGCAAACTCAAGGTGTTTCATTAAAACAATGTGGAACTAAATAAAAAAAATATCATCATAAACTTAAGAAACTGTCATGTTGCATTCCGGAGTCACGCTCCCATACCTATGCTTGGATCAAACACAAAGATTGCCTCATTTATGTTGCATTTGACATATCCTTATGGTCGTCGTTGTCATCTGATATTACTCTTGATTTGGCTAATAACGTTTTCACTCGTATTGATTTGATACACCCTATGATTTTAAAAAATCAAAAAAGTTCTTAATATTATTTTTTTTAAATGAAAATGATATGTTTTTAAATAGAGATAAAAAAAAGGTTTTGTTGCATTGACTCAAAATTTGTTATGTTTTGGAAGTTGACAATTGTAACACGTTTTTTAAGGCAATTAAGTGTGTGTGCTACTGGAAGCAAAATCGTGGCGTGAATGTAGGGCTAGAAATGAGCTGAGTCGAGTCGAACCTGTCTGAGTTCGACTCGACAAGAATTGGTTCGACTCAAGTTTAAAACGAACCTTTTTTTCAACTTGAGTTTGGCTCGTTTAAAGTTCACGAACAACTCGGTTCGGCTCGTTTGCTCGAATTACATATTTCAAATTTTTTTTTATTAAAAATATGTCTTTAACATTTTTTTTAGGGAGTCTTTAACATTTTTTTTAAGGATGTCTTTGACATTTAAATAAAACACAAAAATATAATTTAAATAAAACTACTTTAAAAAGGTAGTCGAACCTTATATCTACTACTATTTACTACTGTAGCAGTATGTATAGTATCAGTATAGTTTTTACCTTATCTCATGCATTGCTCTTATATATATACACCCTCCTCGCTAATATTTTCAAACCTGCCCGATGTGGGACTATTCTTGTTCACATGATTGTTTATAAACCTTCATAAGGTATTAACTTTTTAATTTTTTTCCTCTCTTTAGTATTACAATTATTGTTGATTTTTATTCAAAATAGTAATTAGTAATAATTTCTATGAAAAAGTGCATAATTATTAGAAGAAGCTTGTAATAAATTACATATTATATAAAAAGTATATATGTGTGTATATATATATTTCGAGTTAGTTCATGAACCAAACGAGTCGAATTATACTTAGTTCAAGTTCAACTCATTTATTTAACGAGCTTAATTTTCAACTCAAGTTCGACTCATTTGATTCGCGAACCAAGTTCAATTATCGAATCGAGTATTAAATTATTTTCGAGTTGATTCGGTTCATTACCAGCCCTACACGAATGTAATCGTAGCAAGATTTTAGACAAAGATGTAGTACAGTGTTGTGTACTATCAGTAATGTGGCATGATTTAGGCAAATTGTGTCACATTTTCCACTTGTTTGAGCACTATTTAAGGCTTCATGGTTCATTTTTTTGAGGAAGAGCTTCAAGAGAGAGAAACTTCGGAAATCAAAAGAGATAGCTTTAGGGTTGAGTGTCTTTAGTGGTGGGTTCTCTTGGGTTGGGAAACATTTGTAAACATCTTAGGTGAGTAAAATCATTGAGTCTTTTGTTCTTGGAAAGAGATTAGGAAAATGGTAGAAATTAGGTTTTGTTCTTGGAGAGCTTGTTGAAGCTAATTTCTTGTAACCATTTTGTATCTCTTTGTAAAGAACTCGTTGATAGTGGATTGGAGAGATCAATCTCTCTTACATAGTAGGTTATTGGTGGACCGAACTTTGTAAACAATTATTGATATGTTTGTTTCTCTTCTCTCTTTATCTTTTGCTTATGGTTTTGTGTTTTTTCACTTGGTTCCTAGATTAGATCTATGTTGTTATATTTGTTCGAGGTTACTTTGATATTTGTTATTACTTCCCTTTTGCTCCGCACATCGATCTAAGTTTATTGGTGTGAGATTTGACTCTGAATTCACAATAGGTTTTATTATTACTTTATGAATTATGAATACGAAGAAGGAATAAAGTTCGTAAATAGATATAGTACTATTGACAATTCATTAGTTTTCCTGTTAGAGACCGTTGAGTCTTTAAATTTTTGTTAGTGAACAATATATCTCGAGTTGGTAATTGTGTTAAAAGACTACTAGTATATGATTAGAAGATAGATATAGTACATTTTTCATGCAAGAATAAGTAGGTCATTAATTCCCAAAGTATAATCAACTTTGTGGATACAAGTGTACGAGTGGACCATGGATATATTGGGGAAAGCATCTTGAGCCCCTCTTTCTTTTTACCCCTTCACTCCTACAATGTTAGGTTTCGAACATCAACATGTTAACCATATGTCTCCTGGTTCAAGCAGCAACCAACGCTATTTCATGATCTTCTGGCATGCATGGTCCAAGCAAAGTTGAACCCGGTACGTAAGGGATAAGTACGTACCACCATTCAAATGTTGTTTTGGCTATTGAACTTGATATGAATTTTCTTTCTCAATCACAACTCAAGACATTAAGAAAGGGTTTTTAATTAGTTTATATTTCTCTGTAGTTTCGTTCCAAAGCTTCATGCTCTAGTGGTTGGATCCTTATAACGGTTTCTAGCACTGGTACAACAATTGGTTGTTGTGACCCAACAATCTTTCGACAAGTTTCAAGAAGGCACTGTCTACACTTGGGACATGATGAGTGTTCCTTTAACCATTTGTCAATGCAACGAACATGAAATCCATGGTTGCATTTAGGCAAAATGCGTACCTTTTCACCCTTTGTGAACTCTGAGAGACATATCATACACTCTGTGTCCAAACTTGGAAGTTTCAACTCAGCTGAATAGCTCACTGTGGGGAATGTTTTGAGAGCTTTCTTCTTGATTCCTTTGTTGGCCAATTGTTGTGATGTGTTGCTGCTCGAACTCGAAGAAGAGTCGTTGTTTAGGGCTATGTTTGAAAACCTTAAACCACACCTTATGATGGAGTTTAATGCAAGTGAGCAAATAAGAGCACACAATAGAACTGCAAGTATCATTATAACATTTGAATCAAATTCACGAGCTCCAAAATATGAGTCTGTTGAATTATGGTTTTTTGTTAAAACAGGGGAGTTTGTTAATGATTGATGATCAACTGGGTTTTGGATAAGTAACCTTCTTGTGTGAGATTCCACAAGAAGCTCATGGAGAAGTGGTGAAGTAAAGGAAGTAGAAGCATACATGTTTGTTTTGTTGGGGAAGTAATTGATGAGTTTAGTTTATAATTAGAGCTTGAGTTGTTGTTGGTATGTTATCTTAGATTCGGGATTATATATAGGGAAGTTATATGATATGGTAGGATATGGTATCTTGCTTTTATTAAAGTTTCAAATTAACTTGTATTATAATGTGCCTAGGTACTTAAATTAAATTAGTTGCTATGTGAATGCACTACAAGTTTAGCTCTTGTCTTAAAAACAGTATATATATTGATGCATAATTCCTCAAACATGATCCTTTATGTGTATATAATATATTATGGCCGCCCACTCACCTAGCTAGCTAGCTAAATCATATTAGAATATAATTGGATCCGTAAATAATACTTTTTGCCATATGAAATATTTGTTTAAGTATAATCTTCATGCAAGTGGTTATATCGCAATATGTTTGGTTCATGAAGTCATGGTTCCTAATTAAAGCGGGATAATGTAAATGACAACAATTGATCAAATTAATAAAATGTTTAAGCTAATTAAAAAGTTGATATCCAATCTAATGTAATCTAAGTAATACTATTTGTGTACAGCTATACGTACTTTTGTGCGGAAAAAGTGTTTGTGGTTGTGGAAAGGGTTCTTTTTCTCGCTTTTTGTTTCTTTTGCTTTTTGTTTTTATTGATTTGTTTAGCTTCTCTTGGCAATTTGGATGAAGTAGGGCACAAAGTGAATTAGTAACCACGGAAGACAAGAATTTAGTCATTGTTTTATCATTAAAAGCGATGCTTTTTGGTGCTTTTGGGATGTAGCAGTAATACAAACAACAAACAAGTACCACTTACTTGGATACGTATCTTGATAGGTTGGATAACACTACTGTTATTGTTTCTTTGCACCCGTGAGTGATAAGAGAGAAATTAAGCCAAATTGGTGGACACAGACAACGGTTAGTTGAACAGCTAGTTACAACTATATATGCAAAACAACATATCAATGAGATAAGGAGAAATAAGATTAGCTAGCTACCAACATATGGTTAACAAGTTAAGTGATTAGGGTTTCGATATTTGACTCTTGCGAATAGTAAAATTCAAATGAGAGTAGATGACTTACCTTGAATCCTCAACAGACTTTCTCAAGGTGATTACTCATGGTTTAACTACTCTTGAGACCTTTTTATTTTTGGGATTTTCAAATAGCCCATCTAACTAAAAAAAAACACTTGTAATTCATTAGATGAATGTAAAAAGAAAGAGCGAATTGTAATTAAATTTCTTAACTAATTTCTTTTTATTAGGCTTATGAGCTTTTGAATAATTAGTAAATAGATCTTGGATTTTAAGGACTCAATTAGGAATTATTTAAAAATTAATGAACCTTTATATAATTTTAGTGAAGAAGGACCTAATTAAAAATTACTCAAGAGTTTGTATGGAAGGGGTACCCAAAATTATTAGAGAAATTAGAAATTTAAGTAGTTCAAATTCTTCAATTGAATTCCTTTTAATTTTTTTTTTTGCTTGGATAGAGTTGTTTTTTCATTCTTCAAATTTATTGGACTACTTTTATAAATTTTACATGTTTTGGGATAAACTTTATATAAATATATGCAAGGTCAGGGTTTGAAATGAGAAATTATTTAAAGGTGAATTTCTAGTCAACAGGCTATTTGACAAAAATAAAATGTAAATACATAATAAAAAAAGTGATTTAAAATGAGAATTTAAAAGATATGGGTCAAATTTCAAAAAGTTGGGGGACCAATATCAAAATATGAAAAATTATAACTAGTTTGTAAGAATTTAAAAAATTTAGTGACCAATTTGAAATATTTTTGGAGCCAATTTGCGATTTTTGAAAATTTATAGTGATTAATTTGTAATTTTTTAAAATTTATGGGATCACTTTTCAATATATGGAAAATATAGAGATCAATTTATAAAATTTAAAAAATAAATAAGGACTAATGCCTAAACTTTTTAAACGTATATGAAAGAAATAAATATAGGGATCAATTTGTATGGAGTAATGAAAGAATTTTTTATTTTTTTATGAGAGGAAAATACTTATAGCATTTCATTACTTAAAATGTGTTCAATACATTCTGGTATTTCAACCAAAACCTGGAAACTAGTTGATAAGGTGGCCTCTTGGCCGCCTTAGCTAATTCATGAGCAGCCTCATTTGTTTGTCTCCTCACAAACTCTACACTTGAGTTTACATAGTAAGACCTGAACAAAATTCTACAATCCTGAATGATATTGCCAAATTCGGTAGCATCATGTTTATCGGATAAAAAACTATCAACTACCCTCTTTGCATCAAGCTCAAAATCAATTGGACCAAGATTAAGAACATGGACCCATTCCAAAGCAGATAAAAAACCAAGAGCTTCTCCTACATGAACTTCTCTCAAGGGACTGATCCACTCAGTTTTAGCTAGAACAAAGGATCTTGTATCATCCCTTATACAAACACTTATAACAACTTTATTCAGACGTTTGGAAAATGATGCATCAATGTTGCATTTATAACGACCTTCAGCTGGTTTTTTCCACGTTAAATTATTCGGATTACCTTGTAAAATAGAAGGCGGCTGAGTAAGCAATTTTGCTGCCCTCCAATAAAAAAGTTGGGACTTCGCACGAGCTAACACGAAGGGCTGCACATCTGTTACGTCATTCCAGACCTTGTTATTTCGTTGTTTCCAAATGCTCCACATAATGCAACAAAACTCAGTTGCATCTTCTGCACATAACGTCTGCAAAGCCTGAAAAATTATTGCTGCACTACTCGTTTCCTGAGATAGAATATTGCAAATTTTTGAGTAAGATTCCCACATATTCCAGACATTGCAACTACTCGAACAACAGAAAAATAGATGCAGGTTGTCCTCCTCATTCACATCACATAAAACACAGTTTGGTGCACAATTCACACCCTTCTCTTTAATACGCATACGCGTAGGTAAAACATTTCGACACAATCTCCATATAAAATTCTTCACTTTTGGTGGAGCCTTAAGCTTCCAAATCAGCTCCCAGGCACCTTGTTCCTTAAAATGATGAACATCAAATAATTCTTGCATACAAAGATGATACGCACTTCGCACCGAACATTCACCATTATTTTCCTTCATCCATAGAAGCCTATCTTCTTGAACAGAAGGATATAAGGGTGTTTTAAGCACATGATTCACGATCTGACTATTAAAAATGGACTGCAGGAATGGAACATTCCAAACTTTTTCCCTGGTAATATGCAATCTGATACTTTTAAGTTGTCAAAAGGCGAAGGACCATCATGATCAAGAGTAAGGTATGTATTACCCGCAATCCAGTTGTTATTCCAAACGGGGATTGAAGCCCCATCACCTATTTTCCACCTACTGCCAGCTTTGAGCACAAATTTGACATTACAAATACTCCTCCAGACGAAGCTTGGCTTATGCCCCAGAGAAGATTCAAAAAAATTACAATTTGGAAAATAACGAGCCTTATAAATTCAAGCAATGAGAGATTCAGGATTAGTTAAAAATTTCCAACCTTGTTTGCCCAACATAGCAATATTGAAAGTTCTTAAAACCCATACCTCCATCATTCTTGTGCATAGATAATCTATCCCAAGACATCCAATGAATCCCTTTTTTTTGTGCTCCTGAATGACCCCACCAGAAGGAATTCATCATTTTCTCAATCTCATCGCAAAGGGACGAGGGTAACGTAAATAAACTCATGAAGTAAGTGGGAATAGATTGGAGGACAGATTTAATTAAAACTTCCCGACCTGCTTTCGAGAGATATTTACTACTCCAAGAATTAATCTTCTTCCAGACTCTGTCCTTGATGAAGTTAATAGTTGCCTTCTTACTTCTTCCTATCATAGAAGGCAAGCCCATATACTTACCTGTTCCCAACACAGCTTGAACCCCAAGAATATTAGCAATATTATTATGATCAATACTGGAGACATTTCTACTGCAAAAGATCTCAGATTTCTGAAGGTTTATAGCTTGACCTGATGCTTTCTCATAAGTTGCCAAAATACTCTTCATTTTCAAAGCTTGGGAAGAATTTGCGCGGAAAAATAGGAAACAGTCGTCCGCGAAAATAAGATGTGATAGAATCGGAGCATTAGTACAAATCTTGACACCATTAATCTCACCTCTTGCTTCTGCCTTCCGAATAAGTCTGGATAACCCTTCTGCACATATAATAAATAGAAGGCGAGAGAGGGTCACCTTGTCTGAATCCTCTGCCTGGAATAATCGGACCAGTAACATTACCATTAACCAACACAGAATAATCCACTGTTCTTATGCACATTGTAGTCCAATTAATCCATTTGTGTGAGAAACCCATCCTCCACATAACCCCTTTCAAATATGTCCATTCAATTCTATCATATGCCTTACTAATATCAAGCTTGAGAGCAACATCCCCGATCTTACTTTTAACCTTAGATTTCATATAATGGATAATCTCAATATCAGCCATTGCGTTGTCTAAGATAGATCGACCAGGAACAAAGGCTGATTGACTTTCTGAGATGCATTTGTTCAAAACTCTTTTAAGTCGATTGGCAAGAACTTTCGCTATAACTTTGTACACAACATTGCACAAGGCTATAGGTCTCCAATCCTTCATGGTAGTTTGTGTTGGAACAAAGGGTGTTTCGAAAAATCACCTCTTGAGTTTTGATGATAACAAGGTATTAAAAATTATCAATTGGAAATGCTAAACATTTGTTCAAGTGTACAGGATCCAAATCAAAGTACTATTCATAAAGATTCTGATTGAACAAGTCAAAGAGCAAAGGAATTTTATTGAAGCTAAGAGCGTATGAAAGAATGCGTCTGAAAGATATGCGTCTAAAGAAACGAGTCTGAAGAAAGCGCTCCTGAAGACACTTCATCAGAAGCAAGCTCATCAGAAGCAAGGTTATCAGAAGCGTCTCATCAGAAGCCACTTCACCAGAGTTGACAAAGTACGGTGTACGACCACTAACTCTGCGCATGCCTCTGCAACCACCAGCTCTGCAACTTGTCTCCACAACAAGACAAGAATAACAATAACTTTGTTGTAGACGTTGTTCCGTCTCAAATGGAATGGATTTGAAATTAGTTCTTCATAGGACAATTATCAAATCAGGGAAAAGATCAATGGTGAAGAATCAAAACTTCAAGCAAGACAAGTTGATGTAACGACTTATTCTCAACGTCTCTCAAATCCTCTATATATAGGGATAAAGACTCGGAGAACAAACACACATATATAGAACACGACAAGCAAAAGGTCAATACTCTCTGTGCAAAACGTCGTAATCACATCAACAACTTAGAGAATTCTTACAATAGTTCATATCTTAGAATTCTCAAGTGTCTAGAAAAACAGAGTCTATTCTGTTCGTATTGTTTTGTGAATACCTCTGATTGTATATCAAGTATTCAAA
>Ga0315913_1001412_pt1 | contig 26379 bp, 15 predicted proteins | sample MpolsnodulesMG_FD_207736 | JGI IMG/M metagenome (GOLD analysis project Ga0315913, IMG submission 207736) | Medicago polymorpha root nodule microbial communities from Los Angeles, California, United States - small nodules | ecosystem: Host-associated > Plants > Roots > Nodule | place: USA...
AGATCAAGTTCAGGGTCAGCCATCTCTAATTCAGAAAGCTGCGTTCAATTTGGCGGCACCGATGCTAGTGATTTGACAGGTTGGACAATTGCTGTTTGCTGATTTCATTGAAATTTGTTTCTTCATAACCGATCATGGCAGCATTGTCCATTCAGTTGAAATACTATAGATCTTGATGACATCCTGATTTGTTTGAGCATAATCAAGAATAATAAAATGGGGACAAAATGAAAAAGAAAATTTGTCAAATTGCAAATGAACATATAAGGCCTTTGTTTCCCTAAAGGAAGACAAGTTATCCTTGCTTCAAAGTTCTAGCTGTGCATTATACAATCAAGCTGCTATTGTGATTAAAAGAATCGACAAGTGATTTAAAGGATTTTCTAAATGAAGGTCAAGTTGTGTCTCAAAACAATTGCAATGGCACATTTAAGTGTGTGTGTGTGTGTGTGTGTGTTTATTCTTTTGATGATACTTTTTTCTGAGTAAAATGTGAAGATTTGCATATATGAGGATACTTGTCAAGAACTATTTCTCTGTTATTGTGCTAAATTTTAATCTACTGCAGCTCAAAAACAGGTATCTTTGTTTCTTTAATAAAAGCAAGTAACTCTAATAACAATAGTTTGGTTAATTTAGGTCCTTCTCGGTCAGTGATCTGGGATACTGCGGGGCCTTCAAAAAAGAGGACATGTGGCGGTCGTCTGAAGCATTCTTCTGTTGAAAAGCTCACACAAGACTTGTGTACTATTCTCCATGAACAACAGCAATCCTGTTTTTCTGCTTCTTCTGAAGAGGAACTTCTTTATGAAAGTGAAACTCCGATGGTCTCTGTTGAGATAGGACATGGAAGCATGCTTATTAGGCATCCTAGCTCTATAGCTCGTGACGAAGAGTCTGAGGCTAGCTCTCTTTCAGTTGATAATAAGCAATGCCTTATGAATGAGGAGTATTCCTGTTATGGTTCAATTCCCATGCTTAGTGATTACACTGGCATGAATTTCTCTTCTCAAGGAGTTGCAAAGGTCAAAAACTCTGCTGGCCAAAGACTGCAACAGGAGCAACTTATGTGGTATGTTTCTCTACACATGTTTTTAGTCTTCAATTATTGCCAGTTAGTTATGCAAGAATATCAATGAATATAATAAAATAGGGATTTAATTTATATAAACGGTTTATGTAAAGATTTTTTACACTATCAATCAATCATAATTGTTATATCATTAAAAATATTTTACTTCAATCATAACCTACTAGAGTTACACATATGATTGGTTCTGATTTGTCGACAATGTAAAGCACTTTGAATTGATAGTATTCTCCAAAAGTGGTACAAGGATCTGAACATATTTATGAATAGTCTTTGTACATGTTGCTTAGTAAAGAAATATTTATATCACAGATAAGCCTGTGGAAATTGTTTTGGAGAAGTGATGATAATTGTGAACCTTTAAGACTTAATACTTGGTCCTTTTTGAACTTTCAGGGACAAGTCTCAGCTTGAAAAACTAGAAGTTCTTGGAAACCATGTTTCATCGCTGTGCTTAATAGATTTAAATGTGAGTTGCATGGGTATTATTTTTTCCTTCTTTTTATGGATTGTTAGGCATAAGTTGACAACCCAGGCTTGTAGTAAGTAATAAAACTGTTTTTATTCAAATCAAATATTCTATCCTAACATGGTTTGCAGCAGTGTTGTTTGGCTTTAGTTGTTTGACATATTAGTATAATGTGTTTTGGTATCTTTTATTAAATTATTTCATGCATTACTCTTGGGACTTTCTGGATAGCAACTGAATTTTAAATATGACTTTGAATACTGTTTTGGAATAGGCAGTATTTGTTTAACATAAATAATATGATCATGTTTTTGGGTCTTGTGTTCTTGTCATCTTATACAAACACATTTATAATTAGGACTTAATCTGTAAACTCTGTTAGTGTAATTTTGTTTTACACATACATTCAATCACATTTCATCATACAGATTTTCGTGGAGATGTATTAAGAACTAACATAACAAAGTTTCATTATGGTTTGATTTAATTGGATGCACACATTTTACACCATCAATGCATAACAATTTATCTCTTACAGTTATATATTAGCCGGTAAAGCTTCATGTCATATCTATAAAATTACTGAATTCTGAATGCAATATCTGTTATGTTTGGTTAGGATGTAGTGAACTATGACGAGTTTTCAAGAAATTTGACAAATGAAGAGCAGGAGCAATTACTGAAGTATCTCCCAGTGGTTGATACTGCTAAATTTCCTGATAGGTTAGAATCTGTTCACTTCTATTTGATCAAAATTTTATTGATATTTATCATAGAACACTCTTTTGATTTTGTTTTGTAAGTTATAGTTCTTGAACACAAGTTTCAATTCTGTCTTTCTGGAATAGGGTTATTGACCGGTATTGTTGTATGTGCAGCCTTAAAATTATGTTCGATAGCTTTCAATTCAAGGAGGAGTTAACTTATTTTCAGAAACTTCTCGGGGAAGGTGTCTTTGATATCTCTTTCTTGGGGGCTAACCCTGAAAACTGCAAGACGTCTAAAAGGCTTGCATTGTCTAACTTGTCAAAGTCAAAATGTGTAGAACACTATAATTTTCTCAAGGTTTGTGCTGGATTATTATCTAGAATCATGCTAAGGCTTTTGTATTGATGATTGAATTTATAATGATGCTTGTCAGATATCACATCTAGGGGTGTTTGCAAATAGAATTTGTCAATCTTATTGCTCTTATAGATGAGATGAGAGACAATCAAATTTGACTTGAGATACAATTGGAAAACTCCTGAATAAATATGGATGATATGAAAGTTTTCGAGTAAAATATAATTTGTATGTAGTTGGTTTCAAAATTTGTATCTGGAAACTAGTCCTATCCTTTTTCATTTTTAAGAGTTAGTTTTGCCAGTTTAGATTGGATTAGTTCAACTCTAAGTGCATTCTTCTACGAGTGCAGAAAGGTGGAAACAAAGCTGGAAAACGTAATGATATGGAATCTCCTGCCGTGGCATCAAGTAATGTTGCGAATGTTAAGAGATTGCGTGTCAGCCAAAATCAAAATTTCCCAGGTTAGCTTAAAATCTCCTGTCATCAAGAAATAAAACCGAATATGAAAATATTACAAAATGTTGAATATATGTCGAGCCTTTACATCAATGCAAATTATTAAAATCTTGTGTTATTATTATCAATTGCTAACTAGAGCTTTTCACAATTTATCTAAAGAATCATCCATCTTACAAATTTCAGAATTGAAGACAACAATGAGGAGTCCCAAAAGGGTGATAGTAAAAGCTGGCACTGGCGGCAAAGAAGCTGTAGATGGCTCTAGCATCAGTCCGAAAAGCCTATTTGCATTTCCTCGCAATGGTGGCTTGCACATGCTGGATTCTTTAAACTTCGTTGATGAGAGTTCGGATCAAGATCTGCTGCTAGAGTTTCCATCTAACAATTCTTTTCCACAGGCAGAGCTCCTGCTCCCAAATTCTAGCTTGGTTGCTCAAGGAAGCACCAGTAGTAGCTCAGTATACTCGCATGTTACTCGTCCTTGAATAATCTTTACTTGGTTATACCTGGAAGAGTATTTACTATGAACATAATTTTATATTTGGTTACGGTCCACATGTTTTGCTTGTGTCTTAAACACCGAAGCCCTTGTACAAGAGATACAATGGCTGTGCTTTTGTTTTCTTGCAACCTTATTGAGCTTGGATTGCCAAGGGATGCAAGTTGGATGGGCTTTTTTGTATAGGTTGATGATAGACTGTAACATATATATAGCACGAAATGCAGAGTGATATTCTCCAGAGTTTTGTATGCAATTGTAGCTTTTGTATGCAATTGTAACTTATATTTTGTGAATTATTAGACACCCTCTTTCCACAGAAACACCATTCATCTGAAGAAATAAATGGATGAATTTATGAATGGATAGGGAAGAACTAGACAATTATTGGCTGTAATTTACTTCCAAAACATATGACACTTGATGTGTTTGGTTTTATGGTAAAGAGTGTCAAATGATTTGCTAGGTATGTAGAAAATAATTGTACATTGGTCACGAATGTGTAACCTTGGTTGTGCAACCTGTTTGTTGTGTCATGAGCCAGAGCAAAGATTGTGAGGTGGTGAAGAGGATAGTTAAAAGGGTGAAAAGGAAATTAACAAGCAAATTATAAGTTTGGATAAAGAAAAATAAAACTAGTACAACTTTAAATTATTTTAATTTCTTAAAAGAAAAAAACTTATAATTATTTTGATAACAAAATGATTCTAATTTCATGTCATCGAAGTAATTAGTATTCTCCCACTAATCTAAAACTATATTAGTCCTCCATAAGTTAGCATCTCCTCGTTCATCATGTTAGGTTTGAACAATAGGTGCAGAAAAAAATCCGTACGTAAATTTAAAAATTCTTTATCAACAAGCACTTTAAGAATTGGTAACCATGACAATAAAAATTTAAAATACTACATCATGTTATGCTCTTTATGAATTGGTAACCATGACAATAAAAATCCTTACATAAATTTAAAATTCTTTATCAACAAGCACTTTATAATAAATACAAGACTTTAATGTAGTATTGACTCTCCAAGTGGGGGCAAAAATCAAACGATTGCACGGGGATGACGAGACGACAACAATAATGAAGTGTATGACTAGTTCTGCCTTTACCAAGAATGAATTTTGATAAAATTGATTTTAGTTAAAAAGTAAGTCGAAGCTACCAAATTCGTTTAGGTTTGGATGGATACATTCACAATAAAAGTGATTTTTGTTAATTCATATTATTTGACTAATTTAGGTAAAAAATGTTTTTGCATGTGTAAGTATCAAAATGGATAACTTTATTTAAAACAAGATATTTCATTTCCTAGTAGTTTTCTTTCCCTAGTAAAAAGACATGATAGCCTAACTGAATACGCAAAAGTGATTTATGTTTTATAGAAATTTTAATTGAATATTAAGAGATTTCCCTATCAACAAAAAAATCCTTTAAAATCTTTCGATATCTTAGTCTAATACACTCCTCTAAGAGGGAGTCAACTAGTTGTCTTAGAATAGTAAACTAGTTTAATTTAGAGTTTGGCAACCCTTACCGGTATATAAAATTACATCTTCCATTCCACCTTAGATGTATTTGGTGGAGGTATTGCAGAGGTCTATCTCAAAATATGACTTTATATACACAGGCATAGTAATTTAGATCACAAATACACATTTCATCAAAGTTTGGAGAATGCGAGTTTACCAAGTAAACAATGTCAAAAAAGAACTATACAAACATCCTATTGAATTTGATAATAATGCCACTTTGTTATATTCCACCTTAAAACATTTCTGCAAATATTGTGACACGTGACTAAGAATTCTTTCAAGTTCATAAGCAATTAAACAAATGTTGGTGAATGGCTTTATTACATCTCCAACCTAGTCCTAAAGGTACCCACACTGAAATTTTGATTTGCAAGTTACTAACTCCACAGAATGCACCTAGAATCTAGACATTATTATACCTTTAGTTAGGGGTGTGTGACAAACAGAAGCAGTTTAGTTGCATGCAAACTATCAATGGTTGCAAACATATATCACTTTGGCCTTCAGGAGCTTCAGAGTTACATGCCTTGACCAGCAAGACACTATATTATTGGCATATATATCCATCAAATCTTGTCACCCTGCTTCCATAAACCCCAATGCGGAGTTCATGGATTGTAAAAGCTATAGGTATTGCTGGGACTGACCTAACAGAAAGGGAATTTTTCTGATCTTATGTTAAAAACTACCTAAAAAATCTTTAACTAGAACGAATTCCATTGGGAAAGCTACCTTATGTTGAGGATCCATCCTTCTTCTGTTGAGTTACCAACCTACCCACTCTGTAAGCTTTTCCAGATACTTTTACTAAACCCATTAAAAAATAAGACTACCAGTTCAGGAACTTAATGTTATATATGAGCAGGGGTGACAATTTACACAAATACACAAGTCATGGTTCCTCTTGAGACTTGTGCATTTGGAGCATTATGCCTTATACTTAACAATTCAATCACTTGGGCATCATGTGTTGGATTGGATCCTACAGATAATGAAGTTTTTTACTTACAGAAAATGACACAAACCTCATTTCAGTTGAAGCATCAAAGAAGCATCTTAGTAAATAATAACAACAAAAAATAACAATTCTATGAAGTTTTGACCTGCAGAAAAATTTGGAAATATAACCAGCTACAGGAAGCATATATAAAGTTAGATCATAATCACAAAGGTGGTTAATATTAACTCAAGTTCTGAACCACAGTGACAAATGTTAGATACCATTCAAAAGACGATCGAAATTAGAATCACTACCATACAACATCATAGTTAGTTAACATCAAAAGACAAGCGCCACATAATCAATTGGGAATCCTCAATGAAAGAGCCATCATTATCCTCAAACGAACAAAAAAATCAATCAGCTTCATTTCCTCTACTCCTTGTCATCGAAGTTGAAGAGTTGAGATTTCATATCCTCAGGCCACCAACTTGGACGAGGAAAAATAACACCAGAACGCTTTGCAGTTTCCAACACAGTAAGACCATCATCTTTTTTATCAGCTGTCTCTGCTAGAAATTTCAATACATCAAAAACAGAAAACTTCTTTTTCTCCTCAACCCTCTGAGATTCCGATCCACTTGCAGTTTCTTTCTCCGAAAGACTTCGGATTGAGTCTGGCAGCATATGCAGCAACGGTTCCTCACGCATTTCAGAATCTTCTCCAACCTCAGCACTTGACCTATTCCCCTCAACCAAGTTAACATTCCCACCATCTTGAACAACTTGAGTTTCAGCATTTTCTTCCTCGTGCATTCCAGAACCTTCTCCGACCTCACAACTCGAATTGTTCCCCTCATTCAAGTTAACATCCCCAGCATTTGGAGCAATTTGAGTTTCAACATTCTCCTCAGGGACCGAGTTTTCGTCCATTGGAATTTCTCTGCAAGAATCATCATCATTCACAGCATCCACATTTACTTGTTCACCACCCAGATCATTTTGTTGAGGCAGAGAATCTTCTTCAAACCCTAATTTCAATTTCTTTGCCGGAGACTCACCCAAATCAGAAATATCCCTTTCCAAAACCCTAAATTCCTCAGAAACAACACCACGCGAGTTCTCCAGAACAAAACCAGCATCAATTTCATCCTTCAACTGACCATCCTCCTGAGAAAACCCTAAATCGGAATCCTTTCTACAATCCACAAACTCCGGACTATCAACCGAATCAACGAAGATCTGAGACCCAGCGTCGGCCTGGTTAACAGCACAGGGAGGAACATCGACGTCGGAAGAGTGAAGTGAAGCTTCCTCCGGCGGAGTGTGAAAGACGTCATGGGTGTCGGGAGCAGAGAGCATGACGACGGAATTGGAGGAGGTTGGGATATCGGAGTTAGCCTGAGATTGCATTTCGTGGTGGTTGTTGACGGTGGGGGTGTGAGTTCGATGAACGGGGTGTGTTGTAAGTAAGAGCTGTTCGTTTTTTCCCTCCTTTTAGTCTGTTTTGTTTATATTTTGAATATTGAAAAATGACCTGTTAATTAATATATGTTTTTTTAGTTGGTTTTTTTGACAAAAAAAGAAATTGTTGTGACTTGTGAACTTGTTTGTAGTAAAGAGACCGAGTAAAGACCAACATAATAATCTGAATAAATATTTGAGATCCTATTAATCATTTGATTTAAAATTCAATCTATGAAAACATATTTGTTAGAAGAAGTCTCAATTTTCTGCACTAGTGCATGAAATATATCTTTATTGAAGATAATAATAATGAGTAAACAATTAGTTTAGTCTCTAAATTATAAATCAATTTTGAATTTAATCTCAAAAGAATTTTAAAAAAAGTTTTGAAGGTATATGAAATTTATAAACATCTTCAAACTATATGAAAATTTTAAGCGTTAGACTAAATTGATGAATTATATTTAGATATTTAATTAAAGACTAAATTGGAGAGTTTATCATTTAGAGATTAAGTGTGTGTTTGGTTCAGCTTTGGACAGAATTGATTCTGATAGAATTGATTATGACAGAATTGATTTTGAGAGAATTAATTTATGTTTGAATACAATAATGCAGAATTGATTAAACAAATTGAATGTTGTTTGAATAGTTTTTTATCAAAATTGTTTTTGAATGTATAATTACTAAAATGGACATAGCTAAATTCAAGTAAATGTTCATAGTTGAATGTATACGTAGATCAATACTAAATGTAGATATATTATTTAATTTAAATAAATTTTCTATATATTAATTTAAAATATAATAAATACGATCATTAAACTAATTTATTTTTTTTACAAAATATTTGTTCACATATTTTTTATTTTTTGATAAAATATATTTAAGTTAAATAATACTAGAGTTAGTTGCCAAAAATGATAAAATATAGCTTAAAAGAAAGGTAAAAGAAAAAAGACAGTAAATCTGAACGGGGACATCGTAAAGGAAAATCCAAAATTTGGTAACTCATGACCATAAACATTTTTCGGGGGCTAATTTGGTTCGTTAAGTTTTCTGATTAAATTTGGTTCATCAAATTAATTACAAAGCAAAAAGAAGGAGAATTGATATAGGGCAATAAAGGAAAATAATAAGTTGCAATAATCAAAATATAAAATTTAATGTAGAATTGATTCTAGGAAAGCTAAAAGTTAGAAATTGCAGCTGTAAGGAGAATTACTTTTGAAGGATAGAATCGATTCTTAAAAGCCAAACCAAACACCATTAAAAACTCAATTTTTCACTTTTGAGGTTTGTAGAAGTGATTCTTGAATCTGAAAAAGTGTATGACATGATTATAGATTTATACAAATTTGGGGAGTATTAATTATTATATTAAGCTTGAAGAAGAAAAAAAAAAGTGTATGACATGATTATAGATTTCTATCTTTCGTTTGCTTTCATATTTCTTTTTGTTGTTTTCTTCATGGTTTTTTTTACTCAATTTATTTTTCAATGTTATACCCTTTGCAAGACATACCTACCATTTCAAGAAAAGAGTATTGTATATGCTTCCTTCGTTTAAAGTAATTCTATTGAAGACATGTTGAACACTAAATGGCATATCAAACATGATTATGAATTTACTTGTAATAACATCAAGATATGTTTGCATTGCAAGCCAAGTATATAAAGTATAAAGTAGATTATTAATAGAGTACTAGTGTACTACATTTATTTTATTGTTTGATACTCCATTACAATGAAGTTTCAGATGGAATGAAGGGTACGTGAATCCCATTTATTCTAGTTACACTTTTTGATATAACATCAACAGTTTTCGGGATCTTCAACAGCATTATTTTTTTTGTACTAATGAATTAGTAAGTCTGAATCTTGGTTGAATAAGTAGCACCAGCTTTCCAACTTGAAGGTATTGCGAACTTTGACTCCACCCAATTGATCCCAACATTGCTACTCACTTGAAACCTCAATTTGATTTCACCTTTGGGTGGGTTAGCATAGTCAAATACTGCCCCATACGACCTGCGCATGGACTCCCATTTGTGCTGTTCTTTCTGCATCATTCACACAATTTAACTGATTATAAGTACTTTCATCTTTCATGTTTCACTAGAACAAATTTTAGATAGAACTCAAAATTTATATATATGCACTAAATAATATAGTGTACATTTCTTATATAGATTGTTCAATAATTTATCATCATTTGGATGTTCTTTAAGATATATTTTATAAAAGTTTTTCAGCTATCAATTAGTTATAGTTTAATTTTGCCAAACAGTTCCCAAGTACCATACCTGCCACATCTCAACAGCATTGACATCATACGTTCCACCAACATAGAGGATCACAATAGCAAAGTAACCTGGGTTTTTACTGTGCTCATTGATCTGGTATACTATATTGTTGCCTTTAAATGTACACGAGACCCTTTTGTATTCAACATCCAATACTCCATATTTCTTCAGCTTTTCAGATGCAGCTGCGTTGCGTCCCAATCCTGAGAAGGCACGTGGACTCATTATGAAGTCAGTTCTATCTCCCTCCCCATAGTCCGTTACCACCACCAATGCTCCATTGTCATCACAATACTGTGGTATTTTGCACTTCACCTAATTCATGTATATATCATCATGTTTACGTGCATTTTGAAAAAAGTTAAACAAATATTTATTAATGTAAATATACTTTGGCAGATTAAACTTTCCATATAAATGATGTGAAACATTTTTAATTTCACTAAGGTTTGTTGAAATATTGAAATTAAAAATGAAGTGAAAGTATATACTTGATAGCATGCACCACAGCCTCCACCATTCTTCCACAATTTTGCAGAAACAGCTGTGACACTGCCATCATTGACCGTCTTTCCATAGTCTCCAAAACCACAAGCTCCACCTAATTAATATAAAAAATTTAAGTATATATCAATTGAACAATTAATCATATATATATAGTCTAGTTAGAAAGGGAGGATTATCACATACTTGGAGTCCCATAGCCATCAGAGGTGCCATAATAGGAAGCTCTGGATTTGGTATAATATTCTTTGCAATTACATAGTACTGGAAACAACAGAATAACACAAACAAGGCTAAATTGATGCTTAAAACTAAGATCCATGCCTTAAATATACAATAATGTAACACAAGTTATCAAATGTGATGATTTAGATTTTTACTTTGAAAGGTAGGCAATTAAGAAGAGAATGCTTTTATGAGATGTGAAACAACGATACCAAGATAGAAGTATTTATAGTACAATCCTTTGGTCAAGATTTATGTATATACCAGTGATAATGAAGCCACCGTTTTCTCCAACTTTTGTCTAGCTAAATTTGTCAATTGTGTTTATCCAATATTCTACTGCTACAAGATGCATAGACCATAGTTATTTTGAAATTTACTTTGTTTAATAGTATACAAGGTTAATTTATATTTAATTTTCAAAAGTTCGTTTGCTGGGTCAAAATCAAAGGCTTGGAGCAAACAATAAACAGACTTCATCAACATTTGAATAAAGAAATACTCTTTTTTCTTTTTTTTAGAGAAATAAAGAAATACTCTTGTACATAGATAGAGACATAGAAATGTGTAAACAACCGCGGTTGATTATTATTCAAGATTGCACACCTCATTTATTCAAGAATTGTAATATTTTACTTTTGATAACTAGCTATGAGGGCTGCTAGCAATGTTTTTGCTGCAATTCTCCCACAGGTTCGTTACTTAATTAATTAATACCTACCAAATTGTGTCAAAAAGTATCAAAATATTGTAATCATACTTTGTGTTCAATAAATAAAAAATGATTTGTTTCATGTAACTACAACTCAATTGATGATTGTAAAGACATTTGATGTGTTGAGATTCGAGTTTAAATCCACAATTCTTCACTTATGTATATTGTATGATTCTTGCTACTCAGCTATTTGACAAAAAAAATATAAAAATGAAAACATTATATTTAAGTAAAAATCAAATGGATATAGCTAAACAATATGTTTAGCCCTTAAAATGAATAGCTAGTTTTAACTAAAATGTAACTTCATTCGTTTATTTTGTAAAATAAAACTCCATTGGTCTATTGTAATGATGAATTATATGACTTATTTAAACTTTAAAGACCCCACAAAATATACTTCTAACCAGATTAACAATAATACCAAACTTTAAAAAAATTCGAGTCATATCTAAAACAAATCATAAGACATATAACAATTTAAGCTTGAGCTTTGTATTTTATGAACTTATCAAACATATTTATGCTAATTCTGGTTCGATTAGCAAAACCATTTTTCGCACACTTTTATTAAATTAAAATAAAGTAATTATTATTAAAAAAAATCATCTTAAAATAAATTTTAGTGAAACTTGGTTTGAGATTTTAACTCCACACAATAATTAAAAATACGATCAAATCAACCTTGTAAATCACACTTTAAATTTTTTTATATATGTACCAACTTTAAAAGAAGCATAAGAAATTCTACTTATTTGAGGAATTAAACATGAGGTCAAATATCCTAATTACAATAGATTAACAAACAAACAATAGATTAGCATATTGGACCATAAAAAGAGAATTTGAATTGTTATCATGATTTCAATATATGAAAGCTGGAAATATATGATTTTTCAAACTAATTATATATAGTATATCAAGCCTTCAATCAGCTCAAAATAAATTGGCACTTCACAGTAACATGAAACTGATAAATATCTTGATACACCAGCAACATCATTTGATGTTCTTCAGTAGCACAATTTATCAAATGTAGCATCTGTCAAATACCTTACATCTGCTTCACAACTTTAACGGACGCAAGCAAGCATTCCCACTAATGCCTTTCGCATAATAATTTGTCAAGATTTCTTTCATAGTAATATCCCTATAGATTGGAGGGTTTTCTTCTGATAACAATTCCTTTATTGGACCATAAACTTTTGATGTGCATTCAGATGTAGTAAAATTCATAAAGAAGGTCGCTACAGATATTCTAGGACCTATATTCCTTGACAATACCCGGTGATTAACACTGATGAACGTGTCATTCGTCATTAGCTGCACAAATAACAAGGAACTCAACGAATATATGATCATAAAGTTGTGTTAATAGTCTGACATAACTCATAAGTGTTTAATAAAATCATTGTCCTAATAATTTAAGATTCGCGGACAAAGAATGTCAAAACTCCATACTGTCACCTGTCTTTCTTATAAATGAAGGCAAGATCAAATTTGAAACAGAGATGAACCTAGTTTGGATAAACAGTTTAATCAAGTGCTTATAGCATAAACGTCTATCATATAAGTACTTGTGTTTAAACTTTCTATAACAAAGGAGAATATATAGTCAAGCTATTTTCATATAAGTTGCAAGCTGCTTTCATAAGATATGAAAATAAGCTAATAAATGCTTTTAAACATGTCATAAGTTGTTTATATAAGCTCTCTCAAGCAGTCTCAGAAATTCTTATGCTATTAGATAAGTTAAATAAATCAGTTTAAACACGCCATGAGGCTCCAGTCACCCCTTGCATCTACATAAAGCAAATGCTGCTTGGTGGTGAAACACTGAAGGCAAAATTAGCTCAGAAAAAGGTACATATGCATATGTTCAAACCATCCATACTTTAAATTTTGATGATTTTATTCACTTTTGCATTAAAAAAATTCTTTCTTTAGAACTTTATATGACCTCTACATCTTAAACTTATTTAAAGCTGTTCTTTGAAAATCATTTCCATGAATAAGTCATTTTTATCTCAAAACCTAGTATGTTTACAATGCATAACAAACTATTACAATAGTTACCTGTAGGATATCCCCAATATTTACAACAAGAGCTCCATGCACCGGAGGAACATTGACCCATTGATTCTCGTGAAGAACTTGAAGACCACCTATTTGATTTGAAGAAGTATTGTCATGAAGGCACAATCAGTGTGTTTTGCAATTCCCATAGTTAGTTCTGGTTCAGGGCACTGTGGATAGTATTGTCCCATGATATAAAGTGCTTCAGCACACTCCATTTCATTAAGGTAAGAAAGATCGAGGCCAAGAGCTTCTGACAATAGCTCAAAGATCGTAACACCCAATGTTTTTACTTGCTTTGAATATTCAGCCACAATATCTCTACAAATACACAATTATTTCAGTAAAAACAAAATAAAAGGCCTACTATTGATATAAGGGAAAACCACCGTTTTGGTTCCTGAAAATGTAATTTGATGTCACATTGGTCCCTAAGCCTGACTCAGACGAAAACCAATTGAATCCTCCACTCTTCCGAGCCTCGCTAGTTATGAAGCATTTTACAATTAAGAAGTTATTTTAGGAATTAAAATAAAATACAATACACATAAAATCAAATAGTAGTAGTATTGAGGCTAAAAATGATTAAATATTTCAACAAAGAACTTAATTATAGGTCAAGTCTCAAACTGAGGTTGCTTCATGACTTGGCCTGGTCTCTTGTGCTGGATTTTGATTCAAGTCCACTCCCATGTGCAATTCAAGATCTTGCATGCCATTTAGCCGAAAGCCACCAAAATCTTCTACTGTCCTATCCACAGTCCCTCTCAACTCATTCACATTACCAAAGAGATTATTATGATCCTGATTCTGATTATTATTAGCCCCTGCTATATTCATGTTCAACCAATCATTTGAGAGATAATCATGGAAGGGAACTTTAACTCGACCTTGTTCTATTCTGTAAGAAAAGAGTGATTTATGGTTCACCCTTGAGCTTTTGTTTGAAAATCGCATGCACAATTCGCTTTGTAACACTAAGCATTTTCTTTTACCAATGGACACTCAGCATATTGACATGAGTATAGCTTATCAAAATCAAACTCACTCTTCCTCACCTCATTCAAAACATGAGCAGTACTAGAACATTCACTTTCTGATATCTTGAATCACTTGTTAGTGAGTTGAAGCAATGCATGTTCTTGGTTCATAACTTTGGACCAAGTTGCATATCTTTATCTGTCATCTTATCTTGCAATGTCTTGGATTAAGTCACTAACTTTCTCACTTTGTTCACATCAGGAGAAAAGTGTTTGATGATTGCAGCCAACACAGAAACTTTCCAAGCCTTTTTCAAATCATGAGGTCTTTTATAAGGAAGAGGGCCATGTTGTTGTGCCAAAATATATTGTACAAAGTGGAGATGAAAGAATGAAGAATGTGAATGGCCTTGGAAGGATGTTATGTTAATGGAGAGAGTAGAGGAAGGAACACTTTGGGAAATGATGAAGAAGATTTTACATATACATCAGCATGCTATTTGGTCGCAAGGTTAGCATTTTTGACTGAGTTAAGTCAAGGACTACAGAGAATAACAGATTGAAGAGAGGAGGATTTAATTAAGTTTTTGTCTGAGTCAGGGATCAATGTAACAGTGAGTTACACTTCCAGGCACCAAAATAATGGTTTGTCCACTGATAAAAAGCAGACATCTCTTTAGAATATCATGTTGGCAAATCAGACAGTTTTCAGACACCGACACTTCTTAGACACGCTTTAGACTATGCTTGGATACAAACATTTATCACCATAAGAGAACCTATCGGTAGATTAAAAGATGTAAAAAAAAAAAAAACCTAAAAACGGAATAGTAGCACAGGAAAAAGCCGAATTGTGATTGGCAGTTCACGAGCGGTTTAGTTCAGTTTATCAATTGTCCGTCTCAGTTCAGATTTTTTCGGCTGGCACTGTTTAACAGTTGGGTTGTTAGTTATTTTAAACAATCATAATGATCTATTTAGGGGTTCAGGTTATGGTTTTTTCCCCAACAATCCTAATTATCAGTTATGATAGAAATTTGGTACAATTTAGTTTACAAAGAATCGGTTCATTTCGAAAATTTACAATTCGGTTTTATCCGATTCAGTTCAAAATCACAGAACCAATTCAACGAAATTTTATACCAGTTCAGTTCGGAATGAACCATTAACAGTTCAATTTATTTACCTAGCTGTTGTACCGGTTCTTTCGGTTTGGTTGCCTTTTTACGGTCATGGTCAGTAACAAACTATATAACTCAAAATCCTTTTTAATGACAAATGTGACAAAAGTATTTTTCCTAGACAAAAAACGAGTTTTTTAAACAATCATAAAATAGCAAAGTACTTTAGTATTGTCAACTTATTGCATAGAATTGAATCATTCAGCAAAACCCGAGTTCGATTCCTACATGAAACAGTTCTTGGCCAGACTTTACATACCACCCGGCCCAACTCCAGATTACTAGGACTCAATTCCTCTAGGAACCCTTTGGTTAACACCAAAAAAAACTTATTGCATAGAAAGATAAATTAGAAGAGTTTTGTTAGAAACATTACCTACATACTGCTGGTATCTCTTCTGGATTTGGAAGATCAGGATTTGCAGCAAAAGCGATTGTATCCCTCCAATTAGCAGCCATGTCCCTAAACAACTTCCCATTAGAGAAATACCTAACTTTCTTATCCTTATCTCTTGAGTAAAAGGGTTTCTTAGCTTCAGCATCTTGTTCATGAAACCTACTAATTCCATTGATCATCTCATCCAAAACATGAAGTGGAATACCATGATTGATCACTTGGAAAAATCCCCAGTTCTTGGAAGCATTCTTGATTTGGTCAACTAGCTCAACTCTTTTGATGTGTTGAAGATCTATGATTGGGATGTTGGTGAAGCTGGATTCATCAGTAGGTGAATTTTGAGTGGATTGTTCTAAGTTAACATGAAAAATGGAAGGTATCTTTGTTATGCCAGAATCTAGTATACCTTTTACACCAGTTTTGGAATCATCAAATGCTTGAACTTGTGCTTTTTTTAAGTCACTAAATGATTCTAATGATGCCATAGTTTTGGAGCTGTGGATATGAACAATTGAACACAACTTACCTTTAAGATTTGTAATAGAGTGCCAGTAATGATTGTCACTTTGTCTATTTTTTTTTTGGATTCAATTGGTGATTTATTCATATGAGAATACTGAATTTCTATGAATTAGTGGAGTATCATATTACAACTGGATTAAATATGATTATGAAATTCTATCTTTTGTTTTGTTTTGTTTTTGTTGTATTTTTTCAATGTTAACCTAACACATACCTTTTAATAATAATTCTATATCATACCCACATTTAGGTTTCATCTATAAAGTCAATTATTATTAAAAGTACTACTGTACTACATTTATTTCATTGATTAATACAATTACAATAAAGTTTCATGTGGAAGAAAGGTACATGAATCCCATTTATTCTAGTCACATTTTTTTTTATAAAACAACAACAGTTTATGGGATTTCAAACTGCATGTTTTTTCTATTAATAAAGCTGAATCTTGGTTGAATAAGTAGCACCAGCTTTCCAACTTGAAGGTATTGCGAACTTTGACTCCACCCAATTGATCCCAACATTGCTACTCACTTGGAACCTCAATCTGATTTCACCTTTGGGTGGGTTAGCATAGTCAAATACTGCCCCATACGACCTACGCATGGACTCCCATTTGTGCTGTTCTTTCTGCATCATTCACACAATTTAACTGATTATAAGTACTTTCATCTTTCATGTTTCACTAGAACAAATTTTAGATAGAACTCAAAATTTATGTATGCACTAAATAATATAGTGTACATTTCTTATATAGATTGTTCAATAATTTATCATCATTTGGATGTTCGTTAAGATATATTTTATAAAAGTTTTTCAGCTATCAATTAGTTATAGTTTAATTTTGCCAAACAGTTCCCAAGTATCATACCTGCCACATCTCAACAGCATTGACATCATACATTCCACCAACGTAGAGGATCGCGATAGCAAAGTAACCTGGGTTTTTACTATGTTCATTGATTTGGTACACGATATTGTTTCCTTTGAATGTACATGAGACTCTTTTGTATTCAACATCCAATACTCCATATTTCTTCAGCTTTACAGATGCGACTGCGTTGCGTCCCAATTTTGAGAAGGCACGAGGGCTCATTATGAAGTCAGTTCTATCTCCCTCGCCATAGTCCGTTACCACCACCAATGCTCCATTGTCATCACAATACTGTGGTATTTTGCACTTCACCTATATCATATGCATGTCAGCATTGGAAAATTAAACTAATTTTCATTCAAATTGTAATAAAAAAAATGAAGGGAAAGGGAAATTTTACTTGATAGCATGCACCACAGCCTCCTCCATTCTTCCACAACTTTGCAGACACAGCTGTGACACTGCCATCATTCACTGTCTTTCCATAGTCTCCAAAACCACAAGCTCCACCTAATTAATATAAAAAATTTAAGTATATATCAATTGAACAATTAATCATATATATATATATAGTCTAGTTAGAAGGGGAGGATTATCACATACTTGGAGTCCCATAGCCATCAGAGGTGCCATAATAGGAAGCTCTGGATTTGGTATAATATTCTTTGCAATTACATAGTACTGGAAACAACAGAATAACACAAACAAGGCTAAATTGATGCTTAAAACTAAGATCCATGTCTTGAATAATGACACACAACAAATTATAAAATATGCAAATGCAAGTTAAGAGTGACCAATGCAATAAAGAAAATGTATATATGAAGGGATGATTTTATTTTTGTTTTGAAAGGCAAGCAACTAACAAGAGAATTAATTAAGCATTTATGAGATGTGAAGTAAAGATAGCGAGACATAATTGTATTTATAATACAATCATTTTGTCTAGATTTATGCATACCACTGGTGATGCAGCCACGGTTTTCTCCAACCTTTGGGTCTAGCTCAATTTATCCGTATATATAACTTAATATTATCATATAGTAATTAATTGTCAAAAGTTTGTTAGCTGAGTCAAAACCAAAGGTCGTGCAAACAATAAACAGCAGGAAGATTGAGAATGTGTATAGAATATATGCCAGACTTGATCATCATTTAAATAAAGAAACATTCATTCCGACCATTTACAAACAAAAAGTTTTTGTCCATAAATAGTATAAGATTATCTACAAATTTTTAAATGTATTTATTACTCTTTTTTAAATATAATTTGTCTTGGAATATGAAAAATTTACATTGAATATATTTGTAACAAATGATAATGTACTAATAATCACACATATTTAAGAAAAATTTAATATTCAAACTAGTTTTCTTAATACTTGTGATTTTTGTAAAATTGTCTTATAAAAAGGGACGGAGGGGAGTAATCTTTTTTTTTTTTTTTTTTTGTCAATTGAGAGGGAGTACTTGTAGACAGAGAAACTGAGGTTGAAACATCGTCGAGTCGAATTCTCGATAAATTTCAAGCACGAAAAAATTATATAAAAAAGAAACGTCACAACTGTTGTACGCTTGAATACTTAATCAAGAAATTTGACACACCCAACTAATTCAAGAATCATAGTATTCTCCCATAGATTCATTAATTAATTAATATTGACGAACTAAACATATGGTAAACACACCGAGTTTGTTCGAGTCAAATTTTATCGAAAATATGATCGTGATAAGTTTAATATGTCCTTGTTTAATGATTTTAATTTTTATTAACATTAATCTTAGGGGAATTAGATTGGGACCGCTTATGAAAAGTTTTGGGTTCGAGTACAGCTATGAGTATGAAAAAATGTGGTTGGAAGGAGAAACTCCAATAAAAGTGTTAGGGTTTCCTTGCAAAGATTGATAATAAGTAAAAGTGATGAATACTTCCCACATGGTTACCAAAAAAAAAAAAGTAGAATATGACTTAATAGGACTACATATTATATCATGTTAGTATATTTTACTTGTTTAGGGTGTGTTTGATCGTCAAAGAACGAAATTGATGAGAGATGGTGTGAGAAGAGAGAAAAAAGATGAAAAACAGAGTAGATTTGTTGTATTGTCTAGTATAAGATAAAAAAGTGTTCACTGTTTTAGTGGTTTATGATTGAATGTTTGTTGTTAATTCATTGTTGTAGACATTAAATAAAGGACAAAGGGTAACACATTTTATTTTATTCAAATTCCATGTAGTCTCGGATATATGGAAAGTACATGAATCCTTATTTAGACCTTAAAGACAAAAGAACATCACTATCAATCAACACATAGTGACATACACATACACAAATAGAAACAAATTAGATACTGGCTCCAATATTATGCTCTTGGGATCTCAGACTCAAAAGTTCTTTTGTTAATTATTTCTAATTAAGCTGAACCATAGTGTCATATGCAGCTCCAGCCTTCCAATCACTAGGGATGGCATTCTTGGACTGCACCCAATAAACACCTGCATTTCCACTCACTTGGAACCTCAAGTTTATTTCACCACTTGGAGGATTGGCTGAGTCAAACACTACTCCATAAGCCCTCCTCATTGGTCTCCATTCTTGGCAATCTTCCTGCACAATATTCACAGCAAATAACATTTCATGCAATGTTTTCGGTCTCTTAGAACCAAATCAAACCAAGTTGAACCGCGTTGGTCTATCGATTCAATTTTCTTCAAGAAAAAATTGATGTTATTCATTGAACCATAATCTAGACATATCACCGGTTTGATCATCGATCTGATTTTTAAAACATTGATTTCAAGAGCTAAATTAAATCGTGAGTCGCAGCTTAACAAACTAAACTAACATGACAAAAATTTATACTTCAATCCAATAATATAGAATGTTACATAAAAATGTGTGACTATGTGTGTGACCGATTAAATGCAATGTATATAGTAAGAGTATATATACCTGCCACATCTCAACAGCATTGACATCATACATTCCATCTACATAGAGAACCACAACAGCAAAGTAATCAGGATTTTTGCTGCGTTCATGGACTTGAGCCACTATGTTCTGGCCACTGTACATACATGCAACTCTTTTGAATTCAATATCAACTACACCATATTTGAATAGCTCTGCAGATGCATCTGCATTGCGTCCCAATTTCGCGTAGCCTCGTGGACTCATTATGAAGTCTGTTCTGTCTCCTTCACCATAGTCTGTTACCACCACGGTTGCTCCATTTTCATCGCAGTATTGTGGTATTTTACACCTCACCTGATGATTAAACAATCATCATCATTCATAGTTAGTAAATAAACAATTAGTGACAATAAATAGTTTTTCTTATGTAAATAAATATTTTGTAACAATTATGGTTGAAAACTACCTGATAGCATGCACCACAGCCACTACCATTCTTCCATAGCTTAGACACACCAGCAACACTGCCATCATTCACTGTCCTTCCATATTCTCCAAAGCCACAAGCTCCCCCTAAAATATATATTTGAATTCACAAATATCTGTCATATATGTAAAAGAATTTGCTCTAGAAAGAGTGTCACTTACAATATAATTATAATTAATTTGTTCTAATTGTACCCTTGAATTAATGTCATTTGCGTTCATGATAATGAAAACAAACAAATGATTAATAAGGATATTTTAGTAAAATCAAACATTTCTTTTCTTTTTATTATCTTTTTTTAACAAATGTAAAATTGTCAAATGCGATGATTATTGTGCGACATAACAAAAGTAATATAATGTCACACTAGCAAAGTGAACATTTTTAGGTGCATACAGTTTATTTGTTCAAACACATGACACAAATAAAAAATTAAATATCAAGTTTAGGTTGAAGAGGAGGATCATACTTGGAGTCCCATAGCAATCTGGGCTACCGTAATATGTTGCTCTGGAGTCAGTAAAGGATTCTTGTGAGGTACATAGCTGAGGTAAGAGTATTATGATACAAACAAGGCCAAGTTGGTGCTTAAAAGTGAGTTCCATGTTCAAATGACAAATACTCAGATTTAAGAGTGGACTAAGCAAATGAATTGTAAAGTATATGAAGCAAGAATAACAATCAAAGGTATACAATTGGCTTTATGAGATGGGAAGCTAAGATATGGGATGGAGTCATATTTATAGTACACATGCCATACTTGGAAGTACATGTAGTAGTCTACTTTTTCTCCCATTTGAGGACTATTATATTCTACAACAACTTTCAACTATAACCTGGATGGTTAATTAGTTTAAATACGTGGTTAATTAGGTCTAGTCGATGGTTAATTTTCAACTCATTAACCATATACTTAACGTAATTAACCATAATTAGCATTATTAACTACGATTTTTAGGTAATCAAATATATATATGATATTTAGAACTATTCAAATTGTGTTCAAATATACGTTTTCAAGTGTTTAATTCAAATTGTGTTCGTTTTCAAGTGTTTAATTATATTCTTCAAAAACAGTGTTTAATTATATATATATATATATATATATATATATATATATATATATATATATATATATATTAAACACATGTTCAGATATGCACTTAAAAAATGTGAGTTGTCACCTTATTACAATGGCAAAATGTAACATTATCTTATTAATACAACAGTTTACTATAGGAAGATCTCAATAAGTACTTGCTACTCAAGTTCCACTCAACTGCTATGTTTAATGATTACAAGAGGTGATACTAAAAACAGAATAAGATTAAAAACATGGACAAACATATCCCCAAACCCAAAACGGGAAAATATGAATTGCATTCATGGCATTGTAAGAGTTTATTCATAAGAACTTAGTTGGAGTTCTAATATTCACCCAAAAAAATTATAACTTAATTGGATTTATCTCATCAAAGTAAAACTTATATTAGTTTTCTCAAAAAATAAAACTTATTTTAATTTTTAAAAATCAAAACTCTAGTCAGGAATTTCATCTCTTCTCACATGTCATATTTTTTTTATAGGAAATACTAAGATACGCCATAAATTTTAATAAAGTTATTTACTTGTAAAATCTAATGAAAAATAGTTTTTTTAGTTGAGAGGTCTAAAACCAAGACTTTAGTAGTCTTATCTTTGAACCGTCATGATAGTGAACCAAAAGCCATAGTTATAGTGTGTTGATATATAATACAAAAGGTATAGAAAATAGTGATGGTGGTAGTAATAATAATGGTCGCATTTAATCCCTTCATTTTGTACCTGCCGTCAAGTTATAATGAGGTGTATGCTTGCCAAATAGAACAAGAACTGGAAGTGGTCTCTCATTATTATGCTATTTTATACGTGTTGGCTAAATTCAGTTATTAAGTTTAAAAGTGAAAAAAGTGAAGTATATTGGAATTGGAGTTGGTGCTTCTTAACCCAAGCCGTCCATTTGGTGGTTCCTCCCTTCCTTTGATGCCTGAAGTTGTCAACAGATCTTTGCCATGTAGCTGTTGACATGTATTCAAAACGCAAATGCTCCACTAAATTCAATCAATAATTATACCATTAGAAGCTCTTATTCTACTCACACTACTATTGCACTTGGGCACTACTTTAGGTAACTACTGTAACAGACTATTTGGCAGTGCTAGGTATACTCTCTTCTTCTCATTACCCTTGTATTCCGACAACTTCTTATAAACATTGTGTTTTGTTTACAAGATGAGGCAAGTGTTATTTCATTGAAATTTAAGATAAACTTTTATGCAGACACTTCATATATCGAGCTAAGGTACTCTTCCAGAGAAGACCCTCATTGACTGTGTGGAAGCAACTTAAACTTGCATTGGTTAAACTGAAATTGAATATATTTCATTTTGTCAAAAACAAAAAAAAATGAAGCGAACCATTTTTAACTCAATTAGCGCACCAAAGCTAGTCTCTTATGTCCCTTCCCACCTCTTGAAATGTGTTAACTTGGAATTTTCAACTTTTGCCAAATGTGGCCATTGCGTTTGTTCATGTACTGAGAGTTGAGACAACAATTTGTATAAATTAATATTTGAATGAACCAGAATACAGTTATGCAAGGAGTCTATTCCTACTGCCTTTTCTCAAGGGAGGGAAATACAGTCTATGGTGTTATAAACATGGAGATTCCAATTGTGCAAATTAAGTGTACAAGTGCTTGGCATGGTTGTATTGTTTGGCTGCTGATCTCCCAGATCCCTCATTTTCGCTGATCCATTTTTCCACACAAATTTCTGTAGTCATGAATCATGATAACAATTCCATTAAAAAAAACATTATGCCAGCCACAAATTTACACAGGCCCCGGCTTAAAAAAAAAAACTAAAATAAATAAAGAGGTGGTGAGAGGAGACAGAGGAAGTATATCGTGTTAAAAAATGAGGGGTGATAGTCACTACAACGACGACATATTTCGACGTCACTCTCCATCAATGAAATATACGCCTTAAATAAATTATATCATGAAAATATACATAGTCGGGACTATTAAGACCAGATAGTGTAACTCCGATGTCTCCCTCACATCTATATAAAACATATGTTCTGAAGCCAGCAGCCAACTGACAGGTGATGAAACTAAATCAAGCTAAATACAAAGGGATGTAAACAAATGGCCATGTGTGAAATATTTGTAAAGCAAATGCAAGATGTAAACAAATATACCAAACAGCCCAAAGCAAGTAATTGTGACAATTCTAAGTGTCCCTTCTGGTATCTTACTTTATCATTAGGAGTTGGTGTGGGTAAATAATGAAATCTTATGGCCATGATAAGGACAGGTGTTTGCTTTCTTAATTGAGAACCTACTTATTTATTATGCTTTGCACTGAGTATAGTGGAATAAAAAGAGAATAGACATGACGGAGGTCATGGATGTCACTTGCAGTAGGAATTACTATTTATAGAATTTAAGAGTGAGAGGTTTGTTGGGAGCATGATGATTTTCCCAAAGAAGCTCAATAAATTAGAGCTTAAGGAATTCCCTTTTACACAGACATGAATCATTAACTCATGGTTGGTGCAGTCATTAGACCACTTTCAAATACCCATTATATACCAGCAACTAGCAAATGCCAAAAGTATAATGTTAAGTGAATGGAAAACAATAAAAACCGGTAATCCTAATAGATCAATCCTGGCTTCAAATGCATCAAGTTTCGAGACATCACAAATGACCAGGCAAATAATAATAAAGAACCACAAGATTTAGTAAATGTTGGTTAATGGGGAACAATTACTCTATTAGTGAGATGAATTCATTCAATGTTGAAGTTGCATTAAAAAATATTTAAGATAATGACACCAGATGTACTTTACCTCAACTTCAAGAAAATAGGGAATTAATTTCCCAGCGGTCAAATAAGCTGTGCCTTTTTAAGGTCAGAAACAACTCCACGATCCTTAGAGCCCTTCTCATTGTACAACACCTGCAAAAAGACCGTATATTTTAGTTTGCTTAGTAAATAACAGACTCCAAGAAAAAACCATCTAGGATGGAAAATACCTTGTCTATGATTCCATACTCAACAGCTTCAGTTGGACTAAAATACTTTGGGCGCCGAACATCAGCTTCAATCTGCTCAGGTGTTTTTTCGGTGTGCTTTGCTAACAAATTAACCTTGAAATAACTCAAACAGTGTGCATGTCAGTTACCATAATAATAAGTAAGATGGTAACTTAAATTAGATTAAAGTAAACTAGATGATTGTTGTTCTAACCAATTCTGTCTTCACTCTAGTGATTTCTTTTCTTGCAAGGTTGACGTCTGTTGCTTGACCTTGAAACCGTGCAATAGGCTGCAAATTGAAAAGGGAAACATGGTTGGTGTTTGGAAAAGACAACCGAAGACATAAAATAAACTGATTAATATTATTAAATGGTTGAGATCAAACCTGTCTTATCATTATAGTTGATGATGGCAAAGCAGAACGGTTACCCTTTGCACCAGCAGCCAAAAGTAAAGCTGCCTCTCCCCAAGCGTTGCCAACACAGAGAGTAAAAATAGGAGGCTTGATGTACCTGTACCAGAATTACTTGGCTAAGTTTATTAATACAAACTTTCTACAGGGACTTCTGCAAGTTGAAAAAAAGTTATACAATAAAGAGATGATATGCATCTTCTTTGGAGGTGGGGTTCTCCAGTGATGAGTAAGCATAATTATTCCATTATTAAATATTTGACATTATGTCCAGTTGTCCACTTGAAAACTAACAATAGATATTGACATCATATTTTTAACATGTATGGGGAGAATGTGAATCCAGAATACAAATAAAATAGAGAAAGAAGGTGAGCAGTATGCAAGTGCAAAATCTCCACCAAATAACATGTCTACGGCACAGCAGGACTATGACAGGCGCAAATAAACATTTTCGAAGACAGATCAGCATTTTGTGACGGAATAGAACACTATTATCTGTTATGCCTAAAAATAAAGAAAATTCTAGAAAAATACAATTTATCTTCACTAATAGATCTCGTTCTAAGCTCATTCTCGTGAGTTAAATATATGCTTCATAAATCATGACAAAACACAGACAACAATGACTTTAAGAAAAGCAATAATTTAGCAATTTGCCAGTCAGTTGAAGCAGTTTAGCATTTTCTAATGACCCCTAGCCAGTATAGAGTTTAAGGCCCAACAAAAGTATGATAAAATAAAATAAAGGACAAGGTCATAGAAATCAGAGATGATAACCTCATCATATCATAAACTGCAAGTGCTTCAGTCTCATAACCCAACTTCTCACCTCCCTGAAAGAAGGAAACAAGATACTATTAAACAAAAGGATCTTTTCATGGAAACTTGAGCACCATTGTTTTAGTATCTAATAAGAATTATTTGTGGATCTTTCTGCTTGGCAAAGAAATGGAGCAATAATTAACATGTCAGTAGCCAGAGGCAACAAAAGATCAAGTTTCTACTTAGGACCATCAGGAGGGATGAATAGATCGTAACTCAAGGAATGAAACACGGATCATAGATCCTACCAATCCGAGCTAAAATACAGAATAGTATAAAATTATACTTACACTCAGTAAATAATCTTTAAATCATAATATTAAACTAAACTTCAATTAAAAATAA
>Ga0315913_1001424_pt1 | contig 26326 bp, 25 predicted proteins | sample MpolsnodulesMG_FD_207736 | JGI IMG/M metagenome (GOLD analysis project Ga0315913, IMG submission 207736) | Medicago polymorpha root nodule microbial communities from Los Angeles, California, United States - small nodules | ecosystem: Host-associated > Plants > Roots > Nodule | place: USA...
ACTGCCGGTGCTTTGAATGCGGTGGTTTGAGTGGTGGTAGAATGCGTCAGAATGTCTTCTTGGAGCGGATGGGGGGTGTGTACCTGCAGGCACTCCGACGCTCAAGTAAGTAGAGATCAGAGAGTGATGGTTTAGAGGAAGAGTTAGATTCTACCTTGGGGACTGCTATGAGTCCCCTATTTATAGAGGTGGAGAGCTGCAGAGCCGTTGTAATGGCACACCTGGCTCTGGCGGTTACGAAATCGTGGGAAGTGTAACCGCCAGTGAGTTAATTGCGGGAACGTGCAGAGAGACATTGTGGTTCGTTTGAACCGGTCTCGCTCGCTTTGTGCACCCCCTTGTGGAAAAGGGGTGTGTCGCAAGTAATCTTGCCAAACGTGGTGTTTGGGCTTTGGATTGTATTGGGCCTAACTAAATGGGCCAAAAGTCCTTTTGGCCGGTCTAGAATAGTAGCTCCCCAAGTCGTTGCTCTTGTCGAGGAGTGATGACTTAAGTGCGGACATTTTTGGTTGTTCGTGGTTGGCCATGAAAAGGAAATTCGCTTTTATGTGCTCTCTGCTCGAGAGTAAATCAATCTCGTTTGACGGATGTGAAGACGTCTTTGAACCGGGGAACCGTTTGCATTGGTGGTTAAGAGTGTCGTGAGGATTGTGTGAGCAGGTGTATGGACGCGCTCGCTATCCTCCGAATCCCCTTTGTTCCCTGACCAAGCGAGTTCGCCAATGGAGTGGGTTGCGTCCGGCATGTGAGTGCTCGGTTGACTTAGGTCGGAAGGAAAGATTCCCTCGTCAGGAAGTTTGGTCGATTGTTATTCCGCAATTAATGCCCACGTCTCGAGGGAAAGATTGAGGAGACATGACCTTTGGTTTCTGACTGACACGTGTAAAGGCTATTGCAGTACTTGAGTACCTATAGCCTGTAGAGTGTTCTTGGTTTGTGTTTCCAAGGTGTCATCAGTGTCGTTGATTTAATCCTGACGTTTAGAGAACCACTACAAGTGATCAGAGCCCTTGGATGGATGATTTGATTTAATCAGGACCGTAGGCATGCTATTTGAGTGGAGAGTTGTATGTGAAGGGCTGCACCAGATTCGGGCCTCGCGACCTTTGGGAGGTTTTATGAAATGAGTATAAATAGTTCAAACGTTTGTTTGGAACATTACAACATTTCATTTTCTAAGAAACTTAGAAATTCTTTCCAAGAGTTCTTTCAAAGGCGAAGCATTTCCGAGTCTTCAACTTCTCACTTCCAGCCCAATTCATCCATCGTAACAGGTAATGCTCTGATGATTCTCCTTTCCCTTATTTCATACTTGGCTTCTTTAGTTTCCTGTTTAAGAAATCGTAGAAATGTATGCTTTTTAGGGTAGAAGTTACTCCGACTCGGTGATTTCTGCCGTTTGTTACGGTGGTTTCCACCGTGTGCAAGAAGTTCTAGGATTTGTTGTCTGTTTTCCGTATTTGTTTTAGAAAAACATTGGCTATAGGCTTTTTAGTTTTTTAGGGTTACGCCTAGTTGCATGCTCGTTCGTCGTTGCTCACTTAACCGTTTGAATTACTGCCATGTTATCAAAATCTTTTGAAAACCTCTTGAGTCAATCAGACCTGTTGGTTTTTAAGGAGAGATGAGTGTGATCTTTTGGGTTGATCCTCTCTTTGCTTTTTCCTTTTCAGGTTTGATTATGACAAGTAACTTAGGTAGGGATAGTGGAGCTGCGTCCGAGCACTTTTGGATAGGGAGAGAAACCCTAGAATTGGTTTCGTTTTTCTCGGCTGATGGTGTGGCGAGAATCCCGCGTTGCTTAATTGGAAAGAAAGAAGACTGGGAGGTCCTCCTCCCCACCTCTTCGGATAGGGTTTGTTCACGCTTTTCGTTAAATCGCATTCCTATGTATGAGGCTGTCTTCCAGGAGGTGGGCTTTAGGCTTCCTTTTTCTTCTTTCCAAGTGAGTGTTTTCGAATGGCTAGAGTTATGCCCTTCTCAGCTGAGTCCAGACTCTTTTGCATACTTGATAGCCTTCGAGCAGCTGTGTCGCTTCCTACGCCTTCCGGCTACTAAGGAACTGTTCTTCGTCATCTTTACCATTTAGCGGGGATTGAATAAAGATGGCGGTCACAACTGGGCATCCTTTCGTCAGCGTAAGGCGTTGTTCGAGGTCTTTAATAGTGAGACCACGAAGTTCTAGAATAGATTCTTTTTGGTGAGACCCCAGACTGAGGTTGCGCTGAATAGCGTTCTGAAGGTGGTAGAACGCCCCCATGAGGATGCTGGGGTTGTATTATCGCGCGTCCCGCGCTTTCACTTTTGTTGGAGTCAAGACCACTTCAAGCATGAGCTTGCTATGTATAGATACAAGTTTCGCCTGGATTCTTGAGTTTGTGGGCTCCCTTTCTCGATCGGAGGTGGTCGATGAAGATGGTAAGCCTGTATTGGATTCGCGGGGAATCAGGTTACAAAGCCTCGCTTGATCGATACCCGCTCTTTAGTGCTTTCCAAAGATCCTATGAGTCTCTTAGGTAGGTCCGGTTTGTTACTTTTTGTCTTCTGTCTGACTTATGCTTCTTACTAATGGTTTTCTTGCTTTTCTATCTGCAAGGAAGATGTCCCACATTCGTTCCATGGTGAACAAAGCCAACCAGAAGGTTACTGGCCAGAGTAGCAGTGACAGGAAAAGAAGTGAGCAGCGGGATCGGACGGCAGATGCATGGTTTCCCATTCGTGTGTCTAAAGACCCGGCGGAGGAAGAATAGGTTCCTCTGAAAAGAAATAGGATCGTTTCTCTTGACAAGGGTAATCAGGTCCAAACTCAAGCTTTGGTCCCTTCTAAGGTTGTTTCTTCAGCTGGTGAAGGCCTGTTTCAGCTTCCCAGGGTGTGGTCCAATCCGACCGCTTTAGCCCCCAAGTGTCGCTTTATCTAAGTGATTCAGAGCTGAAGGCGATCCGTGATTTGGGAGTTGTTGGTCGGTCCCGAGCAGTAATCGATGGAGTAGTCAACGCGATGAGAGCTTTGGAAGTTGTGGTGTACATGAACAACTCTTCCATGGAGGATGTGGTGTGCTCTGATGCCCTTACTCGTGAGAGGGATGAGATGGCTAAGAAGATGGCTGAGATGGAAGCTGAGCTAGTGGCTGCGAAGGTGGCAAATTTTGAGAAGGACAACATGATTGCTATCCTGAAGAAGAAGTCGGACTTGGCGTCTCGTTATAGTGATGAGTTGAGAAAGGCTCGTGCTCAGTTTGCTGCGGAGAAGAAGGCTCTCGAAGATGCTCTTCATGACGCTACTTTGCCTGGCGAGGATGAAACTGAAGACACAGCTGAGCTAGCTCACCCTGCACTGGTCTACAGGATTGAGGAACTGGAAAGGAACCTGGTGGGTGCCGCCCGCCATGGCTTTGAAAATGTAGTGGATCAACTTAAAGTGGTGAATCCTGGTGTGGAGTTCTATACGGACAGAATCCATTTCTTGAGGTATGTCAGGAATGGGGAGATTGTTGCCCAAGATGATGATGGGCATGTTTGAAACGCCTGGGCTTACACGGCCTTGTAATTTTTTGATAACTTCTGTTTTGTAACCGGCCTTCGTGCCACTGACATTGTGCAGCCCCTCGCGGCTCGTATCTGGTTTTGCTATCTACTCCGTTCGTTCTTTAATTATACTTTGCCTCAAAATGTTTGTTTTATTTTCAAGTACAACGTTTCGAACTGAGTGCTCGTTCCGTGAGGCTTTTTATACTACTCGAAGTATTTTTTGAGAGCAAACTGTTTGACTTGTATGTTTCTACAAAGTGTAGCGATTCGTATGCCCTTAGTATTTCGACTGTTTCTTGGTGCTCGCTTTTTGGAAAACGAGGCTTCCTTTGAAGTGAAGTAAGTTCTCTGAGGTGGAGTGGCCTACCCCCCGACAGTCATTGTTTCGATGAAATGAATTAATGACTAGAGTTTGCATGTCCGCCTGCGACCTTGTTACTTTAACTCGTTGTTTTGAATCAAAGTTTGCCTTTCTTTCCCCGGGTATTTGTTGCTCTATTGAAACGTTTTACCTTTTGCGTTGTTCTGCAAGGGAAGATCCGGGCATGAGAGTTCTAACTATTACCCGGAGTATTTGTTACAAGCATTTCACATCCAAGAGATTGTTTATCTGAATGTGTGTCCAAAGTTGTGTTTCAGACGGAGAACAATGGATGAACGAAGAAATCAATCTAAGTTCAAGGCATTGAGGCATGAATCACCCATCGCGAGCTGGGGTTCTACCTAACATGCCGAACAGTGATGTCGCAGCTATTAGCGTACATACTGAGGAGTAAGAGAATCTGTCGCGTAGATTTTCCTTATCCTTTAAATTTTTGGATTTGGAGTGGCACGACTTTCCTCTTCCATTTAATTGCTCGTTGGAGAGCTTGAAGTTTGTTGTGTTGAACTGAGTATGTACATTAGAGTAGTTTGGCGTTTGTTTGCCATCTAAGTGTAATACTTTTTGAGCTTTTCGGTATTCCAAGTTCTTGGAATTGTGCCTTTGTGGAGATCTTCGAGTCCGCAAGCCCCTGTACCGGTTTTCAGTCGGACTCTGTAGGGTCCCTCCTAGTTGACTGCGAGTTTCCCTTCTTCAGAGTCCTTCTGGTTTCGCCGGAGGACGAGATCACCTACTTCGAATTCTCTCCTTATGACCTTTTTGCTGTGGCGAGCGACTATTTTTTGTTTTAGCGTTGTTTCTCGCAAGGCAGCTTCATTCCTGACTTCGTCGACAAATTCGAGCTCTTCACGTAGATTTTCCGCGTTGGCCGGGAAGTCAGTGTCGGCGTCGGTTCGCCAAGTGAGTTCAGTTAACTCAATGGGTATGACCGCCTCTGTCCTGTACGTGAGTCGAAAAGGTGACTCGCCAGTAGTGGAGTGGGGAGTAGTTCTTTAGGCCTAGAGGACCGTGTGCAACTCTTCAGCCCATTTAGTTTTGGTTGCGTCCAGCCTTCTTCGTATTCCTTATAGAATGACCCTGTTTGCTGCTTCGACGAGGCCGTAGCTTGAGGATGCTCGACGGAGGTAAAACTTTGTTTGATTCCAATATTCCTTAAGTAGTCCTGGAACCGTTGGTCTGTGAACTGAGTCCCATTGTCGGATATCACTAGGTTCGGTACTCCGAATCTTGCTAGGATGTTCCTTTTCAAGAAACGAAGTACGTTTTTGGCTGTGATTTTCGCCAATGGTTCGGCCTCAATCCACTTTGTTGAGTATTCGATGGAAACTACCGGATATTTGAGTTGTCCAGCGGCTTTAGGGAATGGTCCTAGAAGGTCAATGCCCCACCATGCGAAGGGCCAAGGGGAAACCAGTGATGTTAATTCAGCGGGGGGTGCGAGGTGCATGTCCCAGTGTCGCTGACATTTGTCACAAAGGTTTACGTAGACTTGGGCATCTTTCAACATGGTAGGCCAATAGTATCCTGCCCGTAGGACCTTTTTCGCGAGAGCTTTAGCACCAAGGTGTTGTCCGCAAATGCCGTCGTGGACGTCAGCGAGGACTTCTTGGGTCTCGTTAGGTCCCAAAACACTTGATAAGTGGTGTGATGAAACCCCTTTTGTATAGGATTCCTTCCACTAAAGTGAATGAGCAAGCCCTTCGTTTCAGCTTTGTCCGTTCATGCGGATCGGAAGGGAGTTCCCCGTTCGCTATGTAATAGGAAATGGGTCTTCTCCAATCCTCCATCCCAATAATTGAGTTGATTTCGTGGAGCTGAGCGTTTCGTCTCTGAACGCTTGGTTCGTTGAGGACTTCTTGTATGACAGTTTTGTTTCCGCTTGCAGTCCGTGTGCTGGCGAGCTTCGAAACAATATATGCCCTGGTGTTCTGTTCACAGGGAACGTGAGTTACCTCGACAGTTTCAAATTCTTTCATTTTCTCTAGTACCAGCTGGACGTACTGTTGGAGGTGCTCCTCTTTGATATGGAATTCGCTTGTGACTTGGGAAGCCACCAACTGAGAGTTGGTAAAGATTTTTACTTTTTTGGCTCCCAGGTCCTAGGCGGTCCATAGGCCAGCCAAGAAGGCTTCGTATTCTGCAGTGTTATTGGTTACGTGAAAAGATAAAGCAAGAGAAATTTCAACAACGATACCTTTGTTGTTTTCTATTATTATTCCAGCTCCGCTTCCTTTGGAGTTGGATGATCCGTCTACGAAGACAGTCCATTCTTCTGTGTTATCTTCGATTGGAAAGGTCATCTCGGCAAGGAAGTCTGCAAACACCTGCGCCTTTAGTGCCTTTCTGGATTCGTAGTGTATGTCGAACTCGGATAGTTTGAGTGACCACTTCATCATCCGTCCAGCAACGTCGGGGCGACCCAAGATTTGTCTGATGGGCTGGTCTGTTTGGACTATTACCGTATGAGCTAACAAATACTGCCTCAACCTTCGGGCCGCTGTGAGGTGGGCGAGAACCACCTTTTCGATCTTTTGGTACCTCGTCTCTAGCCCTAGCAACGCTTTGCTGGTGAAGTAGACTGGTTTCTGCCCCTCCTTTGTTTCTCTGATGAGGACGACACTTACCGTGTCAGAAGAAACAGAAAGGTATAGGTACAATACTTCACCTTGTTCGGGTCGTGAGAGGACCGGAGGTGCTGAGAGGATCTCTTTGAGATACTTTAAGGCGTTCCCGCACTCGTCTGTCTAGTCAAACTTCGTCTCCTTTCGTAAGAGTTTGAAGAAAGGGAGAGCATGTTGAGCGGATTTAGCCACGAATCTTGAGAGGGCAGTCAGCATACTGTTGAGTGTTTGTATGCATTTCTTGGAGTGGGGTGTGGGAAGCTCAGTAAATGCTCGGCATTTATCTGGGTTCGCCTCGATTCCTCTTTCGGTTAGGTAGAAACGAAGGAATTTGCCCGCTTGTACTCCGAAGGTACATTTTTCCGGGTTGAGCCGCATGTTGTACTTCAAAGTTTGTTTGAACACTCTCTTGAGATGGGTGGCATGATCAACCTCTTGTTGGGATTTTACAATCATGTCATCCATGTAAACCTCAAGGATGTCGCCCAGAAGTGCCTTGTCATAAACCTTGTTCATCATACGTTGATAAGTAGCCCCCACATTTCGCAGACCGAAGGGCATTACGTTGTAGTAATAGTTCCCTGATTCGGTCATGAAAGCTGTTTTCTTTTTATCTTATTCAGCCATGGGTATCTGGTTGTACCCAGAATAGGCGTCCATGAAGGATAAAAGTTTGTAGTCGGAGGAATTATCTACGAGTTTATTGATGTTAGGAAGAGGATATGCATCTTTAGGGCAGGCCCTATTAAGATCGGTATAGTCAACACACATACGCCATTTTCCATTAGATTTCTTGACAAGTACAACATTGGAGAGCCAGGTAATGTATTTGGCCTCAGATATTAAATTTGCCTCTAGGAGGTCTTTTACAGCTTTTTCTACAGCCTCTGATTTTTCAGGACACTGCTTTCTACGTCGCTGGGCTACAACGCTTACACCGGGATCTACTGTCAGCTGGTGACAAGCGACGCTATGGTCGATTCCGGGCATGTCGGCCGCGCTCCAGGCGAATAGGTCTACGTTCTCCCTGAGGCAGGCGATCAGTTGTGCTTTGACAAGTTCAGGAAGATCCTTGCCGATCTTGAAGTTTTTCGAGGGGTTGCTCTCGAAAGGGACCAGCTCGAATTCATCGTCGGGAATAGGTCTAAGAAGCTTCGCGTTGAGCGGGTCTTTCTTCTCCCTTTTTTGTTCCTTAAGGTCTTCCTTGGTGAACCTAGGGTCAAGTTCGACCAAGTTTGCATCCAGAGTGCTCGCAGAAGCTTTCCCTTTGTCCTCAGCAGGCTTGCAGGATTGGGAAACCGAGTTTTGGGCTTTGTTAGCCTAGAGGAAACATCTTCTTGCAACTTCGATGTCTCCATTAAGAGAGGCGATGATGCCATATTTTGCATGGTATTTCAATTTCAGATGACCGGTTGAACATGCAGCGCCCAGTTCGGCGAGGCCGGTCTCCCTATAATGCAATTGTAGAGAGAAGGGCAGTCGATCACCAGGAATGGGATCTTTATTGTTTTCTTGGCCTCCTTTTCACCGAAGGTGACCAGCAGTTCCACGTAACCCCATGGCTGAGTAGACGAGCCGTTGAAGCTGTAGAGTTCATTTCCAACATATGGAGAAAGGTTTTTCTCCGTAAATTGAAGAGTTTTGAACAGGCCGGTGTACATGATGTCGCACGAGGCCCATGTGTCAATCAGGACTCGATTGACATCGGTGTTGGCCATTGATGCTCGCACGAGCAAAAGAATGGCTGAATTTGAGGCTCCACCGGGTAGTTCTGAGTCGTAGAACGCTAAAGGTGGCTTTCCTCCATGGTTGGAGGGGGCCAGCAAGTTGACGCTCATGAGCTCTTCAAGCTTTCTCTTCATGCTTCCCATGGAAATGTCTAGCGTTCCTCCCATGATGACGTTGGCGGAGGGAAACTGTTCCCAGGTGCATGAGTAGGGGTGATTTCCACGTTGTCAGGGAAATCACCTAGATGATCCACGAACATGGCAACTGTCTTGCCAGCTTTGGTGCCGTCACCGATGAGTTCGACGGTTTTTCTATCCTCTTCGGGGTTCTTGATGAATTGTTTGAGTTGTCCTCGTTGGATGAGGAGTTCAATAACATCCTTCAGGTGGATGCAGTCATCCGTGGTGTGCCCGTGGCACTTGTGGAATCGTCAATACTTTGTTTTGTCGACTACTTTCCTCTCCTAAGATGGGGCCTTTCGTGGCTTGACGCCAGCTTCTATTAGGTCAGCCACTGCGATCTCGGCGAGGATTTTCTCCCTTGACATAGCCAAGGGTGTATACTCGGTGAAGTGACCGTTGGGTCTTTTGCCTTCACGAGTTACTTTGCCTTCCCTCTTTTTCTCATGAAAGGGCTTTTTGGAGGATTCAGTAGCAGGTTCCTCCTTCTTGGATTTGTTGAGGCTATCCGCATATAGCTCTTCTTCATATGTTATGTAGATCTTCGCGATCGCTAGGAACTCGTTGAGAGTCCTTGGGCGATCCAAACAGACAACTTTCGTCACGTCTGTGCCTTCGCGCAGACCTTTGGCAATGAGGTACCGCTTCATTGTCTCGTCAACACCCCTTACCTGATCAGCTTCTTTGTTGAAACTCTCGATGTAATCCCGGAGAGGTTCGCTTTTTTCTTGAACAATGGCTTCAAGGGAAGCCACCGTTTTTTGTTGTGTCCTTGAAGCGGTGAAGTGGGTCGTGAACTCGTAGCAAAGGTCGCTCCATGAGTCAATGGAGTTTCTCCGTAGGTTCTTGAACCAGGTGACGGTTCCTCATCACAGCGTGGTGACGAAGAGTTTGTATTTTACGGTGCCATGCACCGATCTGTATATGAGAACTGCCTCAATGTTCTCGATGTGCTCGTCCGAATTAGTTGTCCCGTCGTATGAGTCCATCTGGGGAGGCTTCTCTAACCCGCGGGGGATAGGAGCTTCTCGGATACGCCGTGTGAACGGACCGTAAGCGTTACGGTCATTCCGAGCATCGCGAGTGTCCTCAGAGCTAGAGGAAGACCAAGAGCGTCTGTTACGTCTTGGCGAGGATCTCCTTGGAGGGGATCGTCTAGGTGGGGATCTCCTCGGAGGGGATTGTTTGGGAGAAGATCGCCTTGGAGGAGTTCATCTGGCTGACCTCCTTTTAACCGACCTCCTGGTGTAACTCGGAGATCTGACGCTTACTGAATGCCGCGAGGATCTGGAGCGTGACTAGCGAGGGCTCCTTCCCCTTCTGCTACGTATTGGGGAAGGAGTCCGTTCGGCTCGGACCAGGGGGCGTGCTTGCTCCAGATCTATCAGGCGTCGGTTCTGTTCCTCGATTAACGACGTCTGTCGTTGAACCGTGCGGAGCAAGTTGCTGACGAGGGCACCAGTTGACATGGCATCTTCAGGTGTCTCTGTAGGTCGGGTAGGACCTTGCAGTGGCCTTTCTTGGAGAGGAATTATTTGTATTGGTTCCCCTCTAGGTGTACCCCCAAGAGAAGGTGAAGATGTCATGCCATCCCGTTGAGGGATGCGAATCTCACTTCGTATCTGGGAGTTGGCACTGTTGGCAGCCATGGTATTTTTTCGGAAAGCTTTGGTTTTTAGTAGTATAAAAACGGGGAGAGCTTATATTTCCCATAGACGGCGCCACTGATTGTACCTGATCAGAAGGTGACTGCCGGTGCTTTGAATGCGGTGGTTTGAGTGGTGGTAGAATGCGTCAGAATGTCTTCTTGGAGCGGATGGGGGGTGTGTACCTGCAGGCACTCCGACGCTCAAGTAAGTAGAGATCAGAGAGTGAGGATTTAGAGGAAGAGTTAGATTCTACCTTGGGGACTGCTATGAGTCCCCTATTTATAGCGGTGGAGGGCTGCAGAGCCGTTGTAATGGCACACTTGGTTCTGGCGGTTACGAAATCGTGGGAAGTGTAACCGCCAAAGAGTTTATTGCGGGAACGTGCAGAGAGACGTTGTGGTTCGTTTGAACCGGTCTCGCTCGCTCCGTGCACCCCTTTGTGGAAAAGGGGTGTGTCGCAAGTAATGTTACCAAACATGGTGTTTGGGTTTTGGATTGTATTCGGCCTAAGTAAATGGGCCAAAGGTCCTTTTGGCCGGTCCAAAACATAATCCAACAATACAACTACACAAATAAATGTCATTTTTTCTTATTGTAACTTAAAAAATAATGTGGTTTTAATTGCATTCACTTATTTTCTAAAGGTGCCACATCATTATAATGCTAACTCAAGAATAACCGATGTTTAATATACAACATAGTGTGTGTCGTATAGATAGATAGTTAGATATTTAGATTGGTTTTTTGAATAAATAAAAGTAGATAAAAATAAATAAATAAATATTAATTTCTAATACAATTGATTTTTTTTCTTTTTTGAAAAGATTGCTGATGAACGGTTATGCAAAACTAAAAAGAAAGAGAATATTATAGAATTGATGTATAGATGGACACCTTTTTTATGACAATTTTTTTAGGAGTTTTTTTTAAAGGCTTTAACCTTTTTTATTAATAGTTAGTATCATTAGATATTAAATTTATATTATGGAGGTTATATATCTCTATCTATATATTATATTTTTGAATTAGAAACTTGTTTCATTCTAATGCTTGGATTGTGCCTATGTGGCACCTCTATAAAACAACTCCACTATGTCTTTAAAATTACTCTTATCTCTTTAAAGAATAGTAATAAAATTAAGTTATTGTCAAATTCATGAGTTATAGAAGATCAACAACCATAACCAAATAACATAATCAATTTATTTATATTAAAATGAAATACCTTTTTCTACTTAATAAAACATACCTTAACATGTAAAAGAGTTAGAATAAAATCCATCTTAGTCCAAAATAAAAGAAAGAAATTCATTTTTTTTTTTGAAGGAAGAGAGAAATTCAATTTTAAATATAATAAAGGAAAGGATTTCATGACGTCACAGCATAATCAATATGTTAAGTCCTTTTTTTCTTCTTTAGAAGTTGTTTTGAGAGGCTTACAAATTTGATATACAACATCAAAACTATATATTAATATTATTCATGCAAATAAATATATTGGAATTACAACCATACAACTAATAAATTGATTAGTTACACTTTTATTAATTATATTTTTTAAAACTAACTTTATCACATTATCCTTTGAACTACTATTTTTTTTATTCCATGACTCATATTTTTTAACAATGACCGTTCACTCACTCATTGTGTAAGTTATAGTTTGTATTGATTGATTGCTATTCTCCAATTCATCATCTTTGTGAGTATAAATATGTGACTTTTTGCATAATGGTTTTGAAATAAGTTTTGGTTTTTGATTATCATCATTTTCACCAAACAACTCTATGGTGATCTTTGTTTCTTTTGTATTGTTTACATAGATATTGACAATTCATTGATTTTTATGGTAGGATAAGGATTCAAAATTACTCTATTATATATAGTGATCAAATATTTAAGCATTTTTTTTATTGATGTTCATTTGGTAGTCTTTATTAACTTTTTTTTCTTAATGTTGATATGACTATTTTTCATGTGAATGAGATGAGGATAAAAGACTTCTATATTTGCTTTCGTTGCATCCTTGATGCTCTCAAAGTCTATGAAATGGCAACTCATGTAAGTGTGTATCTTCAACCATAATTTTTTTATATAAATTAAATTAAAAATTATAGAATTTGTATAGCAACTTATATACATTTTTAAAATATTCATCTGTAAATAAAATATTTAAAATAAACAGTTTTAAATACGACCACTAATAACATGATCTCAATATATTTAGTTATTTTTTCTATATTGAAAAAGAATTGTGTGTGTATAAATATGTGAATTTGTGGAGTAAATTTTGGAATTTGTTCATCACCACTTCCAAGCAACTATTGGACTGTTCCTCTTCAATTTTCTATTATCGTTTTTTTCCCAATGTTTTACTATTCATCTCTTTATTATTCATTGTTTTCTATAACATGATTAGAAGTAAAGTTACTCTTAGAATGACCAAATATTTAACCCTACATTTTTTATGGACATGATGTTTGTTAGTCTATTTTCTCGTCTTTCTTTCACGTTTCTTTTATTCCTTAATGTGTATATGTCATTTTTTTTATGTGAATTAGGAAAAGAGGATAGGAGGCTTCTACTTTCATTTTTGTTTCATCATTGTTTCTCAAGAAGTTTATGAAAAATGGTTGTTCATAGCAACTATTGAATGATACCTCTTCAATTTTGTATTAATAGTTTTTTCTTCTTCTGTTTTTTACGCTTCATCTCTTGGCTATATTCATTGGTTTCTATGACATGATACAGACTCAAGCTACTTTAAAATTGACCAAATAGTTTAACCCTACTTTTTTTTCATAGCTATAATGTTTGTTAGTCTACTTTTTCAATTTTCTTTTTAAATTCTTTAATGTGGATTTGATAAATTTTCATGTGAATCGGGAGAAGATGATAAAGGAGGTTTCAATTTTCACTTTTATTACATCACAGCTGCTCGAAAAATCTATGAAAAATGGCAGCTTATGTAATCATATGCTTTTAATCCTAACTCATAATGTATAAACAATAAATTTATTTATTTAATTTGTATTGAAACTTCTTTATATAGTAAATGATATAGTTAAAATTAAATAATTTTTAAATTAATTACTTTATTTTTCGAATTTAGTTTGTATGATCGTGGTGAAAATTATTATCATCTATATTTATTTTCTTTTTGTTAAAAAAAATCTGTATTTATTTTAACACTTATTTTTTTTTTGGTATCTTTTATCTATTTATATCATTTGTCTATACTTTTGAAAAATATAGAACACTAAAATGTTATGCAATGATATTTTTTATTCATTAAAGTTTGCAACTTACATATTTTAATATTATATAGAATACAATTATAGAATGACAAAATAGTTTTAGTAGAAAAATGATATAATCCTACTTTTTAATCTTCAGCTTTTGGCTATTCATTGGCTTGACATGATAGAAACTTAAGTTACTCATAGATTGACCAAATATTATAACCCTACTTTTTTTTATTGATATAAAGTTTATTAGTCTATTTTGCTAACTTTCTTATTTCCTTTTATTGCTTAATTGTCAACTTATTAAATATTATAGGATCCACCAACAACTATATTCTTTGTCCTTAAAATATTTACACAAATTCACAGTATAAATCAATACAAATTGTCCTTAAAATATTTACACAAATCTACGATATAAATAAATACAAATTCTTATATGTTTTAAAGAATACTTCTATTTTAATATAAATTAATATTAAAATAATCATATCACTACATTTAAATTTTTTATAAATCAATAAAATATATTTGATTATACTTATCACAATTTTTATTTTCTCAAGTACAAGTTATAATCCAACTCGTGCAACGCACGAGTTAAATACCTAGTTATAAATCAATTTATTCTCAATATTATAGAAACTCTAACAGGGTTTGTCTAGAGACAAGTAAACGAGATTGTGCATAACTTAATATAAGCGGCCATATTTAATTTCAATTTGTTTTTAGATTTTAGTTGATATACTAACTTATATTGAACACATTTTAATCAATGAAATACAGTGAGTCTTTCTGCTTAAAAAAATTGTATCATGTTATTTGAACATCTATATAATAAGTATACACATGTTTACCAACATAATGCGACATAAGTGGTAGATATTTGGACCACTTTACCGTTTGGTCGTTCTTTATCTAATGTGTGTGAAAAAATATTTGTTGGGAGATGTCAACTCTCATAATGGATATCAGTTGCTTTAAAGAACTAATCTATACAATTGCGTGCGAAAGATAGATTTGATTTTAAAAACAAGTCTTACACATATGAGTAATATATTTTGTGAAAGCACTTTGCTCCAATAGGTTTACACTTGAGGATTGTTTTGCTCATGAATCCGAACTTTCAGATGCATTTTTCTTAAATAAAGATAAAGTGTTTTGAAAAAAGACTAATAGTATATAAATATTACTTTGTGCATATTTGATTTCACAATGAGCAACTAAACATTTACAAAATCACACTGCACTATAATTTTACCAAATCCACCATAATATCAAACACATACTTACCCTACAATGTTTCTTACATCATAGATTGGATCTACCATTCTAATACTTCAAATTTGTCTATGCGCTTTTAAATATTTATCAGTAAATTAAAGGGCTTAGATTTTAAATTGAAAAAACAGTATCTGTCCTATTTCTGAAAAAAGAAACAAACTTTCTATTCTAGCCAATAAAATACTGCATCACGAGTAACAAAGTATCCATCTAACTATTTTGTTGTGTTAAAAAAGAATCGATCATTGAAAAATGTATCTTGCATAATAATTTATCAAAAATGAAGGCATAAACATGTGATCATGAGAGGTATGTGATCATATAGTTGATGGCACCCTGAAGCAACAGTACAGTAAGGGACAACAATCACATGGAATTAATAGCCTCATATTTGACCTCAATGTTACTTAAGAAAAAGAAAATGCTAATTCCTTTAGATGCACAACTTTATTCCTCATTATTTTTTCCCTAAAATATTCCCTTTATGTATACTCGTAGCCGTCCTTTTTTTCTTAAGTCTAATTCAAGCTTCCTTCTATAAACCCCAGGTCTTGTCAGCACTAGAGTTGATTCCTCCCAAAAATACTTGATTGATCTTTAATATTTAATTATTGTCATATGCACTAAAATATTACTATTTATAACAATAAAATAATACCCCTAAAAAAACTATAACAATAATAATAAATAGGTTTAATTACTCTATCATTTTTGGGTACAAAATTTAATTATTCTTTTTAATTAAGAATGTTTAAGCAAGTCTCTAACCTAAAAATATTTATAATTTGGTCCTGAATTGGAAATAATTTAGAATCTCTATTTTTACACCATAATTTAAAATCTATTTAAAAAATCTCAAATATAGTTCAAAGATCTACCTTTGTTTTTACAATAGTTGAAAGATCTACTTGATAATTTGTTTTGACAAAAGATATACCTAATAATTAAACCTTGATATTTTGGACCTTCGATCTATACAACGTATACATAATCATAACATAAAAAACCAGACAATCAACCGACCTTTCACATTGCGGTTTATGTTTGCATGTGCACTGCTAATGTGGTCCCATGACACGTAAACCTCTGCCTTCCTTATGGGCTCTATGGGCCTTGACCCCACAAACCCACATGGTCCCGCTTCAAATCTCTATATATTCACTTCCTTCATCTCACTAAATTTTCAATCAAATATAATACCCTCTTATAAGGGAAATCAATTCACCTTCAGCAATTATTACACTCTTCTCAATTTTCCCATTACCAATTTTTCCAATTATGGCTTCTTCGACTCAATTTGTCCCCACTTTGGTTGCCCTAATTCTCTTCCAACTCCTAATAGGTAACATTTCACACCAAGTTTATTTTGATTTCTCCAGTGTATGTCTGTACTCACTATGAGTATGTCAGAAGCATGCTATCTATCGTGATTCTAAAAATTCTAACATTGATGCCAAACATGCAGTTTAGGTTTTTGTTGTTTTTAATGTTTACATAAAAGTTTGTGTCTTAAGTTGTTTTCTTAGTTCTTATGTTGTTTTTAACATGTTATTACAGGTTCATATTCAACAACATTCACAATTGTGAACAATTGCGGTTACACAGTTTGGCCAGGAATTTTATCCGGCGCCGGAACAGAACCGTTCTCCACCACCGGTTTCGCTCTTCAACCCGGCGAGTCCAATGGTCTCGCCGTACCACCATCCTGGTCCGGCCGACTATGGGGACGAACCCTCTGCTCTCAAGACCCCACCGGAAAATTCTCATGCATCACCGGCGACTGTGATTCCTCCACCATCGAATGTGCCGGAAGAAACGCTATACCACCGGCAACATTAGCAGAATTCACACTCAACGGCAACGGAGGACTTGATTTCTTCGACGTTAGTCTCGTCGATGGTTACAATCTCCCCATATTGATCGAACCACACGGTGAAACCGGTGGCGGAAACTGCACGGCAACTGGTTGCTCCGTCGACTTAAACGCGGCGTGTCCGACGGAGTTGAAAGTGATGAGTAGTAATAGCGGCGGAGGTGAAGAGAGCGTGGCATGTAAAAGCGCGTGTGAAGCGTTTGGGGATCCGCAATATTGCTGCAGTGGCGCTTATGGTTCGCCTGATACGTGTAAACCAAGTTCCTACTCGCAGTTTTTTAAGAGTGCGTGTCCACGCGCTTATAGTTATGCTTATGATGATGGAACTAGCACTTTCACTTGTGCTTCTGCTGATTATACCATCACTTTTTGCCCCACGCCCTCCGCAAGGTAATTGTTACTCTTTTTAGTTTTGGGATTGGTTAACCGAAAAACACCGGTTAAGAAAACAAAAAAGGAAATATTTATATTGAAAATATAATTCTTTAAATATTTTTAACTTTAATTAGACAAGTTCCAACGTCCTTATACTATATTTAATTTCTTTAACCAATACCCCGGAGCACTAATTAACATTTTCCATAACCAAGTTGGTTTACCGTTTCTTCAATAACTTTTCACAATCTTGTTTACGAGAGTGTAATTGGTTGTTAAAATATCTAGTGAAAAGACTCCAAAGATATTTTAGTAAAAGACGACAGATATGTTTCCTTCGGTCCTTATTATAAGAAACAATTGATTTTTTAATTCATTGTGTAAGTGATGTATCTAGTCTATATTTATAGCTAAATACATTAATTATTTAATGAACCTAAGAAATCAATTGTTTCTTATAACAAGGATCGGAGGGAATATTAGATATGTTAGGCTACTAAGATTGGAATCTTCGATTTTAGTGTGAATGAATTTCATCACTAAAGTTTTTAGAGTAAAAAAGTAATTTGTGAATCAACTAATGATTGGAATTGCTATTCTTAGTTGTTAAAACGTGTTTTGAGATAGGAATATTGCTATTGAATTTTCATATGATTTTTTTTAATTTAATTATTAAGACAATGGAAGTTGAATGTCAAGTAGGGGACCTGTTGGCTGTTATGGTATGGTATCACCTTAGATATGGTTGTCACGTTGCATTTTTTCTTTGTTTTATTTATTTATATATGCACCGTCCATGCCAGTTTTTTTTTTGTTATTAACTATGCCATGCCAGATGTACCATCAATAAAACATTCCGTGTATGAGTTAGTTTTTGTGTAGCTAGCTACTAGCTGGATTTTGTTTTGCGTTGAAGTTTGAGTGCAACATTTTGAAAACTCTTGTTTGAATGTGAATGCAGTTCAATCAAATCTGGGAATGGAAAATATCCTTTGCCGGCTACAGACGTGTCTGGTGTTCGACATATGGATGAGAGAGTAAACAACATTGTAACGGTTGTTATTGCCTTTGTTTTGATGGCTTTGGTGGTTGACCGGTCGTGGTAACTTAACTAGTTAGCTCCAATGTCACATAACATGGCTGGTGGTAAATTTGGTGGGCTATGACTATCTGTTACAAAACAGCTTAATCAACTTGAATCCTGCAGAATTTGGTTACTATCAACTTGGTATTTGTGACATATACAACATAATCTTATGAAGTATCAAAGATTGCAACTTCTCAACTTGAACAACCAAAAATTAATTTATTAGTTTTTTTAATTTAATTAGCAAAATTAATTATTAGTTATAGTATAGGAAGTACAAGTAGGAACAGAATTAGGCAGGTAGCATAATTACATCAGCTCACAAGTCTCACACCATTCATATGTTGTCCTCTATCTGAAGTGACAAATTAAGGCATTTTAGGAAATTCATAAAATATATCAATTTGCTCTCCAATTGTAATTATAAACATGGTTTTATTAAAATAAAGGAGGAGTACAATTTTGATTCGATATGCATGTTATTTTCTTGCAACTGCTTCCTAATGAAACCAACTAGATGCGTGTGCGTTTCACTCCCTTTTTTATTGATTCTGAGAATTGAAATATCACTTTCATCATCTATAAGTAAAAATAACAATCAACTTGTTGTACATCTGTATTTTTTCAATTATTTGATTTTTTTTTTCCGGTCGACATCCATGCGTCATTCATGTAAAATGAGTAAGGATTCTCTCTATTTATAAAATAATAAATGAAAAATATCATTTACAAAGAGATAACACAAAAAATAAGTTGTGAGTCCTACTACTAAGTGGTTTCCACCATAGTTAATTTTTTTTGTGTGTCTTTATCTCTTCAAATGGAAGGAATAGAGAAATTAATAAATGGAGAGAATGAATAACTTATTGAGTCTTGCTAACGAGTGCATCCAGGACACTTTTTAAGAATTCTAAATTAAGTAATTAATCTTTAAAAATGTCAAAATTTTCAATTTTCAATACACTTTATTATACAAACTTTCATAAAAAGTTACTGCATATTATTTGGACTAAGCAATGATTGATCCCTAGTTGTGGAAAATTGTTGTTCACACATATCATAAGGCTGAGACACATGAGTAAAATACCATATTGTCTGTCCCTCAGCAGTTAACTGCCGAGAAAAACGATTATGCAGACAATGAGTTCTGCACAATTGTAAATCATTTTCAAGCCATTTTTCGGCCAGTTTTTACCTGTAATTAAACCAGAGCATTTCCAAAGGCAATATAACTCATACAACATTTAAACTCAGTCATTAACAAGAAAAATACAATATCTTTTACAATTGTCCATAATTAAATCAAACCGACATTTGGTTCAAAATACACAGAAGTTTGAAATTCATCAAAACGTTACATAGTGTCCATAATTAAACAACACATTGCAACTCATTTCATATCATTAAATTAAATCTCTACTTACATTCAACGCAATTGCGTATCGAACGAGCATACATATGTAATATATTATTTTTCACCATATTCCGAAACATAAATCCGACGTCGCTATCGTCTTCAATAAGCCAAGGCATATAGCTTGCCGTTTTCCATGCGTATTCATCTCTATCTTCTCCTAGGTCTATGCATGGCATTTGACGAAACAAGTGACGTGTATATTGATTTTCACCAAGATGCTCAAAATAAGTGTTAAGTTGTGTCTTCAAATCATTACGAGAGTCAGTCGGCGTTATCATAACCTTAACCGTCTTTTTAAACGCGGAGTACCTAACATGCCCTTCAATTTTTGCAACCTCAGACATGTTTCACTTGGCAAAAGCTTTGAGAAAAGAATCATAGATTAGAACAAAATTAAATGAAATGTAATAACAAATAAATCAAATGCGTAAACATTATTAACGAATAAATAAGTATTGCACTAGTTTCACCACATAAAAGTCATATTATCATATATATCAATATAAATTACATAATGTTAACTATATATTGGCCACAAAAAATTGGCGTTACAATTTCGACCCGAAAATATACATCGGTGTAATTTCTACCAAAAAAAAGGACTAACACCAACAAAAAAAATCACTCATTAGAGACCAAGTGATTGAGGAAGATCAAGTGAAATAGAATCTTCCTCATCTTTCGCAATAACTTCAAATTGTTGCTTTGGTTTTTTGGGAGTGTCCAACAAAATAGGCGCCGCTTTATTTGACTCATTTTGTGGTTGCGGCGGTTCCACTTTCAATAACCATGAGCTTTCGGAACAGCTCATGTTGATCCAAATACTCATCTTCCCAAGTCACCACATCTTCTTTCTTGTGATTGTGCCACTCCGTAGATGATGGAGGTATGAGACAACCATTCGTCAACTAAATAAGCACGAAATGATTCAGAATTACCCCAAGGCACATGATGAGAGTTTTTTGCTTACCCGGCGGTGGTGGCCCTCTTAGTGGGAAAAAAGATTCCGATTTTTCAACTTCAAGATTTGTCAACATGACCACGCACCTTTTGTAATAATTAGCAACAAGGTGTCCCATGTCTGAAAAAGTCAACCACTTATCAACAAGATGTGCACAACCTTTCATATTTGCGGGAGGATGTAAGCCATTTAAAATGTAGTTATAACGATCTTCACCCGCATATACTTTAACATAATCATCTCTATGATCTTTCAACTCTTGAATAAGATGTGTACGAATTATGATATGATTTTCTTCGGTCAATCCCATGAACTCGACTATAGCCCGAAATCCACAATGTCCATCGCCTATAACATCCACCACTTTTTCAATAAATGGAAGCATGAAGCGTGACATATAATCAATAAGCCTCTTAACCGGAATAGCCTCAGGCTTTGGATATCGAGAAGTTGATGTTTTACCAAGACGAACACCTTTTTTTCTTTTATATGATGAAGTTGTTGGTGATGGTGACGGTTGACTATCCGGATTCTGGAAATCAACAACCTCCCACGAAGAAGGGATTCGACTAGTCGATGTAATCTTTCCTTTAGACCTCGCAGTTCCACTTTTCTTGGCTCCCTTGGTTGGTACTTTTCGTGGTGGTGGAGACATCATGGTGGTTTCAGGAAATGCCAACTGCCGCAAAACCTCTTTGACTTCAAGCTTCATTTCGTAAGGGAGTCTCTTGAGACGTTGTTGAATACTGTTCCATTCTTCATCGACAGAAAAACCATGGTCATTACTTTCTTCGCCCATACGTAACTTATGTCAATGATGGTGTATCTCATCCAATAAAATTGGCTTGTCTTCAAGGATTTTAGTAGCAATTTCACATGCACATGGAAGCCCGTAAGAAGTCCTTTGAACACAACCACAAATTTCTTTGTCCATGCACAATGTTTCCCTACAACGTGACTCTTCCAAAGCCCATCTAGACACATGACCACCTAAACTGGAGTACAAAGTGACATCTTTGAATCTATGTTCCAATACGGTAACGCTCTGACCAAATGTTACTTGTATCACAGTGAACTAAAGAACCAACATGTCATGTATTTTCTCCCAACAAGTACCCAAATCACCCACACTATTGTCCAAATATTTCTTTACTAAAGCATGAGCCGATTCTACCCTGTTGGTGGTTCTGCAACCAAGATGCAACACATGGTCTGTCCACGCCCTCACTATATTCTCCTTCACTTCATTCAAGGTTGTCATGGCATAATTTAGAAAAAGTGGGAAATCACTACAAGCATCTTGGAACTTCACTAATGCATTTGCATATAACTCTTGAGTGTGCGATTCAACCATAGCTTTCCATGCCCTCATTATCTTCTTGACAACATCGCGAGGTGAAACCTCTTTCCCATCCTTTTTTCCCAACGTATATTTACAATCTAAGATGCACCTTTGTTTAACATTTGCTTGCACATGAAAGTAACAATTCATTGCATAACTTTCCGGGAAAACAATTCCAACCGCTTTCCTCAAAGATCCATCCCTATCAGTAACAATCACCTTAGGCATATTCATCTTTGACGTAAGAAGTTTACGCAACATTTTTAAAACCCAAACAAAGTTTTCCTCTTTCTCATGTCTCACAAATCCAAACACAACCGAATATGTCAAATCGGTCGAAATTACCCCATCTACCTCAAACATTGGCATCTTGTACATGTTGGTTTTGTACGTGGAGTCCATAACCAAAATCGTTAGAAAATTGTTAAACAACTTAACGGATGTTGGATGAGCCCAAAAGATATCTTCAATTGTAGTACTTTCGCTTTGTGTTCTTGAGAAATAAGTATATTTGTGCTCCTCCAACTTTGAGATTAGATATTGCAACGGCTTCTTGTCACCTCTATTCGCCTTCCATATTTGTTGACGTTCATTGTACACTTTCTTGATATTTGTCATGCAATATGGTCTTTTGTTCTTCAAATTTATTAAAATATTTCTTGGAAGCATCTTGCTCTTGGTCAAGTCACATACAATCTTCTTGTCGTCCTCCTTTAATTTACCGGCAAGAATGTGTCCTTCTAAAGGCGGCTCCATCGCATGGTTGTGAACTCCATTAAGAATGTTCAGTCCCCATTCATTTGTTTTCCTACTAAGATATCCACTAACCATGAACAAGCACCCACATTTTCTGAAGCCCGTTGTCGTATGCTTCGGTTTTTTTTTTTCTGGCACTTTGTGAGCTTCACTCCTTTCACACACTAGGCACAACATTGGATTGAACAAACTTGATCTTTGTGTAAAAATTGTAATTTCCGCCTTATTTGTTTGATGACGTGCCCACTCAAGCAATTCTTCTCTATCTTTCCACTTAACGTCGTCTGAAAAAAACCTAGCCGTGTCAACTTCGTGGGCATGAAGTGGGAGGACACCAGAGTCAACATAATTAGAAGCTTCAACATGGACGGAAGCTCCATCAATGTTTGGTTTGACTACAACCTTAGGTGGTTTGACATCTCCGGAAATTTTGACAAAATTTGGTTTTGTCTATCCCGGAACATCTTCCGCTTTCTCTACCACTACTATAATAAAACAACACAAAAATATGAATCAACAACTAACTTATGCATAAACATCAATGCCATAATAAATTAAAACAAAAAAAAACAAAGGAAAAAAATTAGAAAAAATGGCAGTAGCTGCCTTTTTTTCGTTGTGAAATTTTTTTCACAAGTGTTTCTCGGCACTTAACTACCGAGCTTTTCCTCGGCAGTTAACTACCGAAATATATTTCGGTAGTAAGATGTCGAGGTTTCCCATGACAGTGAGAACGTAAACTCACGTAAAAAACTACAAAAACAGCTAAAAATCAACCGATTAAAATGCTCAATACCTATTTTTTTACGTCAAAAGTGTGTTGATACCTCCTATGTTTGATGCTTCAATGATTTTGGAGGAAGATTTGATGAAAAAAAATATTGGATTTGGAGATTGGGTGGAAGTGTTATGGAAGTTGATGATGAAATAGTGTGTAGGGGGAGCAGGTGGCTGTTTCATATGATGAAACAGTTTTCGCGGCAGTTAACTACCGAGGTTTTCTTCGGTAGTTAACTGCCTGCAGTTAACTGCTGAGGGACAATATGGTATTTTACTCGTGTGTCTCAGCCTTATGATATGCGTGAACAACAATTTTCCTAGTTGTGATGGACAATTACCAATACATTGGAAAAGTGGAAGAATTGAATGAGGAATACTACTTGAGCATTAGTTAATACATCCTTCAGTCACTATTATAAACAAAAATCAATTTTTTATATTTATATATTATATGATGTATGTGGTTTATAATAAAGATTATATACATCATTGATTGTATGAGTCTAAAATGTAAAATTTTGCTTATAATAGTGACCAGATGATGTATATGGACATGCTTTAGGAATGATCATGAATTATACATGAGGGTCAAATAATGATCATGAGAGAGATTTGTCAAAAAGTTCTTTAGTCAAATAATGATCATAAAAGAGAGATTTATCAAAAAGTTGTCACAAAGTGATTGTACAAATATCGTTTCTCTTAAGTTTTACCATAGACTTAGAAAAATACATTAGTGCCACCAATTGAAATGATATATGATACAACAAGACCAATTCAAGTTGTTCATCATTTTCATGAGGCATGACATAATCCTTGTTCATGTTAAATGACATCACAATCATTCTAATACACAACAAATTAGATTTGTTCATATCAAACTGCTTTAATACCTTTGTTATATAAATTTGTTGATAAACAAAAATGTCATTATTCAAATGCTCAATTTGCAATCACATATAAACCTTTGTCTTTCCTAAGTATTTCATCTCAAACTCTTTCTTTTAGCAATCTATTACTTTTGGAACTCTTTCAAGAGTTATGATAATATTCATGTCATCAACATAGAAGTAATTATGTCAATTTATTTCCCAATTTTTCATAAAATAGACGATGATTTCATTCTCATATTTCTGATTTGGAAATTTCCTCTAAAAATACTATATTGTTTGAGTAAATAAAGTGACTTATTCACTTTAATTAACTCATTTCTTAAATAGTATGTCTTACGCAAATTAAATCTTAGAAGAGTTTCATATAATCATCTATATTATGTGAGTCATACAAATACAATGTAACACTTTTTTTTTTATATAAATTGAGCATTTAATATGCTACTAAACTCAATCAAGCCAAAACTATTATTCTTGAACTTACTTGTGAATATGTTTCTTAAGAATAAATGGAAAACATTTATTAATTCATTTTCGGTAAACATATCAAATATATGATTTCTCATTTTAATTCTCTACTCAAATCAGAATAAGAATAGAAATGAAGGGGGAAAAGAGATAAGAAAGACTATTGCATTATACTCTTTAATCGTGTATGCTTTATGTTACAAATGAGATCTATTCGTAAGAAAAATACAAAAATATAACATAGATCAATAATATGACCTAATAACTAATGGACATGCACTTTTCTTCAAAATAATAATAATAATGGACATGCACATGCACTTACATATTTAAAACAAAAACTATTATATTCAAGCTGTAAGAACATTGATCATCTTATATCGCTCTTTACTTTTTTTAGCCACATTAGAGTGATGTTGTGGAAAGTTCTTGTTCCAGCTTAACATTTTTTGCTTCTTCAGACGATCTAAACCCTTTTAAAACAATCACTTTCCACGTTTGGCTTAGGCGTACTATGCAGTTTCTCAAAAGAGGTTTAATCAAAATTCGGTAGTGCCTATAAATGGATAAGATCATTAAGCAAATTGTCAACTTTTTTTCTTCTGAAACTTTTCAAAAGCTCCGTAAATAGTTAGCAATTTGTAAGTTTTCGCATGTTAAATAACGAGCTTAATATAAAAGGTGGATTTTTCATGCCAACTTGGTCCCTCAACTAGTTCAGAAACAAGAAGCCCACAACTTTGCCTAAACTTGTGAGCATGATCAACCCCACCTTATCCAATTGTTCATCTGTTGACAGTGTTCTGAATCTAATTCCAACTTTTTAGGGTCACCCCTTTCTGCTTTCCTTTTTAATGTTTAAAACTTTTATGTATTTATACAAAAGATATTTTTTCCATGTTAAAATGTCTACGTGAAGGCAACATTTTTCTTTTAAAAAAAAGATAAAAATATATTACCATAATGCTATTCAAGGCACAATGGTGTGCCAAGAATAATAAAAGTTAAAGTTACACATCATCAAATCTTAAAAAAAAGAAATAAAAGTTAGTTGCATGAGTTCGATTTCTACGGTCAATATTTGGAAGAGAGTCCACCACATACCCCACATACCCTTATATATAATGAAATCATATGTATCTTACGGCCAACTCGAGAATTAATCTCATAACAGACTCAAAAGACATATTTGTGGTAACACATTGAAGCTCTAGACTTAAAGTCTCTATTTAATGTGGTTTGCAAGAGAATTTTTTACATCACTATAGTGACATTTAGGGTGCACAAATTGTTAAATTTGTGTACCCATACACAAGCAACCTTTTAACCTTGAATTTACTATTTAAAAATTGAATGGCTTGGATGTGATGATGGTCTACATGTACAAAAGTTGATTATAAGATAATCTTGACGAAAATGATTTTTTTTGGGATTGTTCTGTGTTTATTTATTAATTTTCTTATAAAAAATATATTAAAATTTTAATTATGATTTTTTTGGGATTGTTCTGTGTTTATTTATTAATTTTCTTATAAAAAATATATTAAAATTTTGATTATATGTGAGACATTGTCGGATATTAAAGATGAACACCTCTTTTACATGTGATTTGAAAATTGATTTGTCACGCTTTCAAACTCTAAATTCTTTTGATAAAGTCCAACAATTGGAATTTAATATTAGTTACATATATTTTAGGTATAATTAGTAGAAAGTGGAAGAAAAAAAAAGTCCCATAAAAAGTTTAGTAATTGTAGA
>Ga0315913_1001427_pt1 | contig 26323 bp, 13 predicted proteins | sample MpolsnodulesMG_FD_207736 | JGI IMG/M metagenome (GOLD analysis project Ga0315913, IMG submission 207736) | Medicago polymorpha root nodule microbial communities from Los Angeles, California, United States - small nodules | ecosystem: Host-associated > Plants > Roots > Nodule | place: USA...
GTTGACTTATTTATGGATTAATTACACAGTTTTCAATGCAATAATTACTATATAATTTCCCTTTTTAGTATCCTTAACCAGTGCCCCGGGGGCACCGGTAAGCATTTCCCATAAATAAAAGGCAAATTGTACTACCCACTTGTGCTTCAAGTGCTTTCAATTTTTGGGAATGGGTATCCTCTAATTTCTGTGTTTGTCCATCAGAGTTGGCAGCAAGATTTTCAACTTCAGCCAAAAGACAATCTCTTTCTCGCTGCATTCATAAGTTAGGCACGTAAGTGAATACTAGTTTTTCTGTAAAGGTCAAAATAAATTTGCATAACTTCTATCAAACCTGCACTGTTCTCTTCTCATCCTCAAGTTCTGTTATCTTCCTTCCAAAGTGCTGCTTGAGTACTTCAGCGTCAGATACTCCAAACAGCTTCATCTCAGACTGTACAGACATCAATCCCAATAAGTATGTTGATAAAATATGAGACAGGAGAAAAGACAGAAGACTCTTTTCTCCAATAATGCTCGGAGAAAACAACTCTGTTTCTTTCGTGATTTTCTTTTTCTTTTGGTGCCTTAGAATAGTTCAATTCCTCTACGACAGATCTGATATTTTCAGTACTATAACAACCTTACTAAGTTATGTGCCTGCTTTCATTTATCAAGATAAAATGGACACCATATCTCAGATAAATTTTTTCAAGTAAGGTTAATGAAATATATAACTTATGCAGGTCTTGGTTGTATTGATTTTAATTTTAATGTGCTTTTCACTGTTGCGTAATGTAGATATACATCTAATTATACATATGTGCTGCAACAACCTCTTTCTGCTCCAAGCGTTTATTCAATTCATGCAACTCTCTATCCATACTATTTTGCAGAAGTTTGTGCTCCCATTCTTTTGCTACTTCTTCAATTTCCCTGGAATCACCTGCTAAAACGACCAACTTGTACCGTGAGTCATGCAGTTCTAATAACACTAGATCAAGTAGTAGCAGAGAAAGATATAGACAAAAGACTGACTTAAGCAAGTGCATGTGTGGAACTGACATTAATCAAATATTAAATTTCGTCCAAAGACGAGACTAACCTGCTGTTTCATTCATTGGATAATCAACTACTGTGATAGGTAAGGTCCTTTTAAGCCCATCCGTCTTCACAATGCATGTGCCTCCATCCTGAAAATCAAAGTTTCCATGCTTGCATGCATAAATTATCCGCCCAATATACTAAATTCATTTTAACTAGCAGGATGCAACTACAGTGATAACATGAAAGGACAAATTTGGGGATTAGAACGCCATCTGAGAAAAAAAAAATTACTTGAGTCAAAGAAAAATAACAGCAAAAAGTTAGGGGCATACATAAGCATCCTTTTCATTTTGTTCTGCGACAGAGCATCTACTACGGTGTTCATGAAGTTCACGGCAAAGGTCTTCATTAGCAGCTTCAAGCAAAACAATCCTTTCCTTGAGACCCTATATAATAAGTTAAAAGATGATTACATATTTACAATATGAATACAAACCGTTTCCTTGTATGAAATATATATAAAAATAGTGGCAAAAGCCCAATTAATGCTAGGATACTTTTCTTCAAATAATAAACACAGTGATAAGGATTGATTGGTATCTCATCACACACTACAAATTTAAGCCATTGAATGCCACCAGTAAGCTATTATAGGAAATATATTTAAGAAATTAAGACTTCTCTGAAGATTCATATTGACGGAAGCCAAATACCTGAACTTCCTCAGATGAGCCACCGGCACGAGCACAAAGCTCTGCTTGCAAACACTCCAGTTGTTGTCTCATTTTTAGCATTTCACTGGACATGGGATCTCTATTGACCTAGAGAAGAATTTTAAAAAAGGTGAGCCTCAATGGCTATCATAGTAAAATTATCTCGATTTTGTCAAATGAAAACTGCGAACAAAAAATAATGCGATACTCACAACAGGCTTATTTTGGATATTGCGTGCACGATTTGCATACTTCAAAGTGTTTAGGGTTTCCTCAGCATTAATATCAGCAGGACTTATGCAGGCTGAAATAGAAATGTTGTTTGGATGTAAGAAAAAAAACAGATAGTCTTAGAAGCAACATGAAAAGCGTGGAAGTAAAATAGAAATACATGATAGAGCATTCTAATCCTTTGCATCAACCATTTAGTTGGAAAAATACAGAATACAGTTTATACATTTCAGCAAGTTTAAGACAGGTTATTAACTTTGGTTCCAAGATGAAGATTAAAAATGCTAGGTTGAAGTTAAAGGCCATTTATGGTACAAAAAGAGAGAAAAAAACACAACAGAAACAACTAACCTATCATGACAGTTCTGCTGTTGCCCCCAAGTGAATCCTGCAAAATCATTTCACTTTTTAATCTAAAAAAGAAAGTAAACAAAAAAGAGCAACGGAATAAAAATTGAAAATGAAAACAAATATTCCATAAACAAGTTTCTTGTTTAATATCGTTTTTATTTATCAGTAATAAGTATTTATTTTCTTCTAGGAAAATATAACATTCCAGCTGCAAATAGTCTGGCTTCAAAATAGGTGAACTCTGTGATGTAAATGATGTGTTTGTAGCACAGTACATTCTTAAAATCTATCAGCTTCATATGGACTAATTTGTAGATGGATTCGGAGAAACAGGGGATATGGTGCACACTAATCCTTCTATCTATAAAATATTTTCAATATCATTATAAAGAAAAGTGTATGCTGCAAAAAGAAAGCTAAATATGAAGATATCAAACCTGTAAAAGCCTAGTAAGTTTACTGTCCCTATATGGAACATGAACACCTTCCTTTCGCTTCTTTTCATCACCAAGTGCACTAATAACATTACCAAGTGCTAGAAGGCCTTTGTTAATATGAACTCCTGATTTAAACATTAAATGACTAGTGAATATATAATATCACAAGCACGCTTAAAATATTAAACTGAAAATTGTCACAAACTTACCTTCCTTAAAACGCATACCATCAGACCCTGTTCTTTTAGCTCGTTCTGATCCGGCAAGATCTACCAAGTGCAACTTAGCACAAAGATACTCATCATTCATAATATCATTTAAGCAGCTATCATTAGGAATCTTGGGCTTGCGCATTTGCTCTAAGGTTATGGTGAAGATGGCATGAGATCGGCTAGTTGGACATATTGAAGAAGTATAAGAAATAAAAGAGAACTCCAGTAGAATAAAAAGCAACAACAGTTTGAGGCATAACTTTTCAATCATGTAATTGAACAACAGCAACAAAATACTTTTCCCACTACATGGGGTCTCAACGGCATAGATCAAACATCATAATATTTATGAATCACATAGAATGACAAACTATTCAAATTGTGTCTCATCATGGACTGAGACCAGCAAGTAAGTAGGTGGATAATTCATTGAAAAATCCATAAAATGCTTATAAAATTGTAAACATTCATACAGTGACAAAAGTTCCATCTATTAAATTCCCGAAAAAAAAAGTTCCATCTATTAATCCACTGTAATAACTAGAAGCCCAAACATTTCATCATAACCGATTTTAAAGGGATAAAACTCAAAGCTCAATCTCATTGTTAGATGCTGGAAATGCCAGCAGACTTCTAAAACAAAGAGATGACAAAGGTGGACAATATCTGATTTCTTCAGTTATTTATCAATTTATTATCTGAACTTTACGTGGTATGATTCTTTCTCTAATCATGTCTTGTGGCCATGCTACCCAAAAGTAGTCCAAGAGTCTAAAAATCAGACAGTTATTTCACAAATAAAACTAATTTGTGCAGATGAACGAAGAGAAGAAAAATGCATTATCAACCTGGATTGGTTGTTCATATTTGTGCTCCCAGTTGCTCTACTTGAGGATCCCTGTTCGAGGCAAGCAGCCATTTCTTTTAGTGTTGTGACACCGACTTCTGTAGACCCTGCAAGGGTTATAACACCATTTGATGTCTCACGAATTTGTATTGGCGGCTTCCCAGGAGAGGTTGTTTTTCCTGCATGTCCATTTGCAGTTTCTGTTTTGCTCATTGAAGAGGGATCCAGTAAATCTCTTACTTCTTCTTTAAGAATCTTTTCACAATTAAATATTGTTGTTAGATACTTAATCTAGATAACTTTGCACATATGAAGTATACACAGTTCAATGATCAATACTACAAGCAGTGAGGAAAAAAAAATCAACAGACCTCGATAAAGGAAACATGCAACTGAAATTCACTCTGGTCCTTTAAGGTCCCAATTTTCTTGAACAAAACATTCATAACTTGAGGTATTATTCCTATTTGGAAACCTTCTTTAAACCCAGTTCCCATGGTGTATGTTTTCCCAGAACCTGTCTGCAATGAAGTAAAAATGTCAAATGAAAAAGAGTTACAAGTGTTGTGGCATGTAGCTTCCGTCTCCGTTAGTAATAACTATACCTGACCGTATGCGAGAACAGTAGCATTATATCCTTGGAACAAACCATCAACAAGTGGAGAAACACATTCTTCAAACATGTCACTCGAGGGAGAACCAGTGCTTCCATAAACATGATCAAATGTAAACGAGCGAGCACCAATTTGCACCTGAATTATAGCAACAAGTCAATTAGCATACCCTCCAAAATTGATGCCGGGGAGAATCGAACCTGAGACGAGCATATTCTAAGATCTCAAGCCAACACCAACAGACCAACCCAAGTGGGTTCACACTTTTAGCTACTTAATAGATATTAAGGGGTGCCATTTTAAAATCAAACATAGATATATCCCAATGAATTAAAATAATAAGCAATTGACATCCATGAAAACAAAAAATTCTAAAAGCCAACTCTCTCTGAAAATAAAATAACCATAGACAGATTTCAATTGAAGATGAAAGGCATATACGGAAACATTCAGTGCGAATACTTTACAAAGAAGAAGAAACTACTACCTATCATTGCGAAAAATAAATCAGCTGATAACTTTTGATCATATTCAGCAGTTGAATTTTGACATTAGAAACCAAAAAAACATGAAAAGGCAAAAGAAAAGAAAATCTAGCAAGCAATTGAACCAAATTACAAAATTAAAGAGATGCTGTCACTTTCAAAGACTCCTGACCATGTTTGATTAGCAGTGCATGTTTGATTACACTATTTGAGGAGGTAAAATTTGGTTATGTAGAACCGATTTTGACATTTTTGAAGGTTTTTTAGTTGAATTGAGTATTTTTAGGAATTGACTCTACCTTGAAGCTAAAATTTGATGTTTTTGCCCCTAAAATTAATTTTTAACCTGGAATTTTTTTGTTGAACTCATTTTTACATGAAAATACTCAAACAAAAATTCTTTACATTCAACTTATTTTTAGTCATAATCAATTCTTCATAATTAATTAATTCAAAATCAATTTTTGTCATGGCAAAACAAACCAAACATAATTTGTGAAGAGAAATGGCAAAACTGGGTAAAAAATCTTACTCTCCTCCCTATATAAATCAAAATCATGTTATATTTACCTAAAATAAATTTTCAGAAAGTACACTGACCAAATCCAGAAATAGAATGAAGTCAAATATATCCCAATTAAGTAAACTATCAGATCATGATTATAAAACCGATTTTAACCTATCTAATTTTAGAACACTTGTGTTCAATTACGTGATGAATTTCCGATCTAGATCTCTTCCACATAAACACGACAAGTCCAAAAGAGGAAATATCTATAGCATTCTATAGAGTCAACGACAATGCATTTCATTTTACACATTCAACATTGTTGAGTTGATAGTGTATGCACCTGAGGCTTCCCAGCAACGACGGTTACACAATCTTTGCATCCTTGAAGTTTCTCATCCGCGATTAATGGCCGTACATGAACCGCAACTTTCACGCAACAATTTTCCCCTCCTTCCATAGGAAAGAAACTAACCAGAGTACTACCAGAGTTAGTTATGATCAATTCACAATTCACTGAGATTCAGTACTTGTGGCTTCGATCGGTGAACTAAAAAATAAATAAAAATATGACTGGGCTGCTGAAGTGGAGAGAATATGATAATGCTAGAGAGAGAAAGTAATGTGGTTGAAGAGGGGGAGAGAGTGAAAGAGGAGGGGTAGTTGTGGAAAGAAAAGGGAGGGTTTCATACGAGAGTATGAGCAGTAACCGTAAGGACAACAACTACTGCTATCATTTTCCCTTCACCTTCACTGCATTATGAGGTCGCGTGCTTTCAACTTTTTGTTGCTTTTTTTCTTCCCCAGTTTACCCTTTTTCAACGGTCCTGTATGTACTCCTATTCCCGCAAAAAAGATGCTGCTTTTGATGTATCGAATTTACTATCTTACCCACACTAACTTTTTATTAATCTCTGTTTTTTATGTTAATTAATTACTAGTAACTGTTTGCTTTTTTGTTTTTTTGAAGGAGGAGGAGGAGGAATGTTTTTTTCAAATCTCTGTGGTCCAAAAAGGTTAAAGAAGCAACAATGATAGCAGTCATTGATTCCTCTTTTATGTGATAAGATGTTTGATTTTAGTCCAGTGGAAAAAAAATTCACACTCAATTTAATTTTTCAAACCTACAAATTAAAGAGTCTTGCTAACAAATAACATATGTTGATGATTTAAAATGGAAGTAATTGATAACTTTCATGTTAAAAATATGTTTTTTTTATATATATTTTAATGTGTTGAATACGCAAATTTAAAGATAAAATTTTCACTTTCAACTTTTTATCAAATGCTCTAAGAGCAATTGTTAACATTTTCCAAAATTAAAATAAGAGGAGTGTTAGCAATGATGGAAAAGTTTAGCGAAAGAGGTTGGACTTCTCCAACATAGCAAATATTCCAATCTGTTGAAAAATATATTCATATATAATTATGGCATGATTCAAATATAACTACATCTACTCCTCTAATGAAGGCAGCCTATAAAAAAAAGACGAGGAGTGTTATTAACCTACTTTTTAACGTTTTTGGTCAAGATATAGTGTTCAAATTCACTTGTATGATTGTTTAGCGTAATGTAATGATTCAATCAAAAGTTGTATGCTCTTCGAAAAGCCCAACAACTCTTTAATTTACAAATTCAAATGAATCTTGGTTCCATATAAACTTAAAAGAGACATTTAATGTTGATTAATAGAAAAAATATGTTATTAGCATCATTCTTAAAATAAATACAAACAATACTCTGACATAAGACTACACTCTTACTCTAATCAAGGAAAGGGAGACTAAAGAAATGGATGTACCAAGGTTTTATTCACAAGAGAAATGTAGGGGTGAACTTTGAAAAAAGGAAAAGAGTTAGAGGAAGAAATTGAAGACTTGAAATGGAAGGATTTTGAGAGATCATTTTTCTTCTCAATGTGAAACTCTTTTAATTTGCAAAAACTCAAAAATTATATTGCAGATAGTTTTAGAGGGTTTATATGAATTATTTTTATTCAATTTGTATTGTTATACTATATTAATTATATGTATTAATTTAGCCATCTTTAAAAAAACACTTTCAAAAAATATGATTTTTTTTTTCTTCATTTTTCACTATAATTCCCACCTTCAAAGTCTTTCTCATCTCTCTCCTCAATCAAACAAAACTTAAAAAATTGGAACACTATTGGTTTTCTTTTTGTACATTTTTGTACTTATTTATCTTTTATCATCTTATTTTATCATTGTTGAACAAGATTAAACCATGACTCGAATGACTCCCCGATTTTGTCTGTTTTTTTTTTTAACATGGGCAGTATTTGTTTTTGCTAAATAAGCTTAATCCGCGACGAAAAAATAATGTTAATCAAAGCAAATTAAAATTGATAAAGAAGGGTAGGGGGTAGGGTAGGATAGGAATATGAAGGACAGGACATAAGATGAGAATGGTAAAAGAGTAAGTTCCAGAAAATGGTACCAACCTAACGTAATCTAGTGGGGATGTGATTTGATAACAATAGAAAAGAAATAATACGGCGCACAAAGCCACGTGACGCGGAACCAGAAACACGCCATTACTAGAGGAAAAAAGGGGAAGGGGAAGGTTTGTGTCTTTGACGGTACAAAGTCCTAATCATTTACGTCCACATTTCACAGGTGCCATAGTATTCTTGTTCCTTTCTAGTTTGTTCCGTGACTCACCACTCAATGAACACATTTTATTGTTTCTCTATTAATGTGTTAAGCTTTAGGCAACTCATAATTCAGTTTTTGTTATTATTATTTATTATTATGAAAAATGAAAACAAGTTAGACTAAAGATGTACTAATATTGAACCGAAAGGTAAAGGGGAGAGGAAAAAAAGGAAAAAGGTTTTGATATCTCAGTATAAAGCAGAGAGATACTCAATTTAGCATATCGTAGCAAAGTACAGTTTAATTCAATTTTAATTAAAATCAATTTCATAGAACCAATTTTTATCGCAGCTTAACCAAATAAATATACACTTAAACGTTAGATGAATGGAAGCAATAGTCGAGGGGTGGAGAGTGAACTGAAATGATAGGCAGCATCCAGCTGGGTTGGACTCCTCCTTCACATGGCAGTCAGCTTCAAAAACACGGTGGGCCCATGGGTTCACTTTGTCAGAGTATGATGGGGCCCACAATCAGTGGTAGGGCAACTCTTTGTAGTGTGCTACTTTAAGCAGGGTATCGCGCCATGGTTGTCTGTGTCAACCAACCATATCGTATTATTGTACGTGTAGAACCAGCTCATTCTGTCATTCTTGTTGAAGGCATAACGATCAAGAATTTAGCACACCAACATAAAAATCCGGAAAATACTGTAGGTGAATTTAAGTTGTAGTGACTTTGATAATTTTAGTTTTTCTTCAAATTAAAGTGTTATCTTAACAAGGATGTACCGGTTAGTATTTTTTTATTATAGATAATTAAATGTATTAATGATTAAAATTGTGCATTAACACGTAAAATCATTAAACTATGAATTCTAGGTCAACCTATGGTATGGATGTTCATCCGGACATTTAAAAGCGTTTGAAAATCCGCTCAAATTGTTGTAGGGGGACCGATCTTTCGAACAATGGGAAAGACTTGCCCTGCTTTAAGATGAAGGTCCACTAAATTTGTTTGCAGATATATTATTATCGGACTTTCACTTTTCTTTATAAAGAGTAACGGGTCATGTAGCTTTTGAGAGCTAGCCCTATGCCGTATTGACAACAAAAAAAAAAAACAAAAAAGAACAAAGAAGATGATTGCATGTATTTATAGTGTGTGCATGGCAACCATGGGATTGAAGGGCCTCGGAGAAACACGGGGTGAAGAACAATCATCACATTAATCTTAAAAATCGTGGTTGAGTTTAACACAACCTTATAATATCAGTTTGTGAGATGAAAATTACCTTTAAGTGCCTATAACAAGTGCTTTTAGAGTGTGTTTGGATGAGGTAATTCAGAAATTTTGAAGAATTTAGAATTATAAGCAATTCAAATAATTCAATTAAATTGCTTTCATTTCTAAATGTTTTTGTTGTCAAAACATTACATTATCTCAAAACATTCCTTTCATCCAAACACACCTTAGGCATTTGTTAAAAAGTTTAAAGTAAAAAATAAATCTTGAAAATCGTGCATTTGAAACAACAAAAAATTACTTTTCTATATAAAATTTATCAATTACTAATATTTTTGAATTCTTAACAAAATGTTCTTAGGACAGTTGTTAGCTTGACCCTAAACATTATTCATACAATCTTTCCACCAATGTGGGACTATTTAGTAAATAATGCCTATGTCACAATATATGTCGTGGCATATAAAACCAACTGTCATTAGCATTAGCGAGCCATGAATAATAGATATCTAACGAGTAAACTATCAAATTTGTCCTTGTTTTTATAAGTCACTCTCAAATTAGTCTATAACTCCATTAATATTTCAGACTAATATCTGTTTTTGTAAAAAAAAAAAAAAAAAAATCAATTAGTTCCATGTTTTTGTTACACGATAAGGGACCTAATTGAGAAAATTTTGACAAACACAGAGACTAATTTGAAATATTAACAGAGTCAAAGAATAATTTAAGAGTGAATTACAAAGATATGAACCAATTTAATGGTTTATTCGATATCCAACCGATATTAGTTATAGATTAGCTAGAGACATGTACAATGTGTGCATTAAGCTAGCGGTTATGGTGCATAAGAAAATCCTTATGCACCGTGCATAAATCCCAACATAATTGTTTCCTACACCCCCAAATGAAACCAAACAAAACAAAACAAAACGAACCAAACGCGGAATCTTCAATCTCATCATCAACACCGTCGTTCATCATCATCACTGTCATCATCACCGTACCGGAATGGCAAAACCATTTTGCTGTGGAAATGGTTTCCAGAATCTTCAATCTCATCATCAACACCCTCGTTCATCATCATCATCGTACCGGAATGCCAAAACCATTTTGTTGTGGAAATGGTTTCCAGAATCTTCAATCTCATCATCAACACCGTCGTTCATCATCATCACCGTACCGGAATGCCAAAACCATTTTGTTGTGGAAAACCATTAGATGTACTTAATTGTTTCCAGCAGCTGTACTCCAAAACCATCAGATGTACTTAATGGTTTCTAACAGTTTCTCAGCCATAAATCTCTCTAACATCACAAAGATTTTGAATCCATTAACAACTTCAGATCTGAAACCGTGAAAACAAACAGTGACGGAACAGTAACATATAGCAATCAACACAGCGCCACTGGATCGAAGAAGAAGAAAACGCGAGGGAAGAAGAGGAGCGAACCGGTTTTAATCTTTAGATCTACTCCTTCTCGTTGTGTTTTTGCGCGATCCGAGTTCAGATTTGGCTTTAAACGAAAATGGAGGTTGAAAAATGGCTTTAGTTTTTAAAAAGGGTGAGTTTGGTTCTCCGGCACGGCGCCGCCGCCGCCTTTGGCCAGCGACCACCGCGCCGGAATCATCATGTGTGGCCGAAAGAGATGAAGACTCATCTGAATTGTAGAGAGAGGGAGAGCTTTATGTTTTAGTGAGAGAAATGTTTGAAGCAAATGAAATTTGATTTGGTGTGGTTTGAGAAGTCTAGGATTATTACACGTGTACACTAGATCTGATGGTTGTGAAGTGTTTATGCACGGTGCATAAGGATTTCCTTATGCACCATAACTTTGCCCTAAGCTACATACGTACACAAAGACTCAAAACTAAACGGAAGTTTTACCCCACACCCCTACATTTATACTTTGACCCCAACATTTGACTTAAAATACCTAATCTACCCTATTATTTGTTCACCCCCTATCTTTTTTTTTGTCGATCTAGTTCACCCCCAACCTTTTTGAGAAAAAAACGTTCACCCCTAACACGTGCATTATCGAACCCTTCTATGCCAAACATGACGGAAATGTTTCGATTTTCCAAGGCAAAAGTTTTGAGTTTCAATTTTCATTTCCATGACAAAGGTTTCAATGAATGCTAATTGATTACAAATGAAGTGCACGTGGACGTAAGGAAATTATAGTTTTTTGATTGAAAATCACTTGTTATTCATTTGATATTGTAAAAACAACACTGGATTTGTAAAGCTTTACGTATACATAAATATGAGTATTCTGAAATTTTGTAGAAAACGTAATATTGGAAATACAACTGAAAGAATATCTTGTAGGGGTGAATTCATGTTGAATTTGGAATTGTTGAAAGTGAGGGTGAAAAATTAATGTATAAAATGGTTAAATAGCAAAATGGGTAAAATTGGAATTTTTGAATATTTGTGGGGGTGAAAGTATATGTGTTGGGGTATAGGGTAAAATTTCCAAACCAAACATTGAAAGCAGGGGCAATTTCAAGGCCCGGCTAGCCTGGGCAGTTATCCGGATTCTGACCCAAATTTTTTGCAATTTCTTATGTAAATCCTTCTGAATTTTTTATATAAACCCCTATAAATTGAGCAATTTTTTTTTAGGTTTTTTGATTATTTGCTTGCAATTTCTTATGTAAACTCCTCTAAATGTATTGCAATTTTTTTTACCCAGGTTTTATAATAATCTTAACTCCGCCACTGATTGAAAGTATCGTAAAGTTTGAATCTCGTAGGATATAAAAAAAAACATCTAATTAATGTTGTATTTAGAAATTTCATGATACGATTATTAAAAAAAGAACCATTTGATAGAATTTGAGAAAATGAAAAAATTATGTCATTGGCAGCCTTGTTAGCTAGTGTGAAAATTCCATTCTAACAAGATAATGATTCAGAACATTTTCTATAGTTGAATCCCAAACTAGAAAATGACCTCTCCTCTCTTGGACACTTAATTTGTCTGCCCTCTTTGAAAGAGGTGGTAGATTACAAAGAAAGCAAACTTGCATTGAAGGAAAAACAATTGTCTTTAGAGTAAATATCGATATTTTTTTTGGGAAACTTTGTATAAAAAAAAAAAATTCCCATGTCAATACTTTAGCATTTAGGGAACCAATTTCACTTTCCACCACCAAAAGACCGATTGAAGCTAGAGCAAATTCTGTATAGAATTGGTCGACAAAGAAATTGCTAGCATTTGAAGGATTTAATTTTGAGACTAAACTTAGTCGATCCCTGGTTGTAAATAATAAAGTATTCATTTTATTTAAGGAAAATAATAAATATTCATATATGGTTTATGAAATTTTAGTACTATATCAATTTAGTCTATCAAATTACTATTATTTTAAAACAATTTTTGCAATTATAAAATACTAGTTCATCTTTTTATCTCGGCCTATGTCAAATATCTTTGATATTATTCACTCTTTTTAGTTAAGTAACAATTTAGAGTTCTAATATATGTGATGTTTTATCATTATAAACTCTAAATGTATTAAAATTCTTTAGTTAGTCATTTTGATCTTCGAATGCATATTTTGCTAACCATTTTAATCTTCGCATATATTTTTGTTTAGTCAATTTAATCCATAAAACTTAAAAAAAAATAAAAAAATTGTAGATGTGTTTATAATTTTGCTACATTCACAAACCATATATATAAAATAAAATTAACAACTACTCGCTCCGTTTCTAAATATAAGCAAATTTTATTTTTTAAGTTCATTCAATTAATGATGTATGTGGTTTATAATATGGACCACATATATCATTAATTAAATGAACTTAAAAAGTAAAATTTACTTAGAGTTAGAAACGGAGGGAGCACTGGTAGATCAAATTTTATTTTTATGTGCATGTTTTTCTTTAGAAGGAAGAGTAAGAAGAAGGTAAGTGCATAAAACCCTGAATTCAAACTTGTTTTCAACTAAGTCTTCATTCATTGGATTGGATTGTAATCCTCATATGCAAATTGCAAACCAAGCAACCACAAAATGGTCCCCCAATAAACAGTTTTCGCGAGACAACGTCGTTTTTGAGCACCTATAGTTAAATTTGGACACTGACCAATGACCACTGACATCATGCAGAATTTGTAACAGTGTTTCATCAAATAGGGTATAGTTACAGATATGATGTGAGAATTTCTCTTATTTAATTATACCACAACCAAGGTTGACTACTTGGTAAGCATGTAATTGAAATTAGTTTTACAAACAAAACAATAAAACCAGTTTAATTTATGTAACATATTCCCATCAGATTAGAGCACAATGACAGACAAGGAATTAGAACTTATGCGATTCATTTATTTTGCAGTACGTTTTTCCTTCATATGCTTCAAGTGAGGCTGCCAATTGCCAACCCAAATCTAACTCACTGTTTCTTTATTCTCAAGTCAGCTCAAATAACTTTTTTCCATGTGTTTTCATATTCACCTTTAAATCCCATGCTTCCACCATCTTTAGAATAATTTCTAATCCATTATAATATAAGCAACTAAAAATAATAAATCTGTGATAAAAATTTGTCTATAATTTAATTACTAATACACATTTTTTGACAAAGGCATGTTAATTGTAACAAATGATTGAACTAAGTGATTAATGAGCTTCCCTTAGACCGAATTGTTCATGAGAACCCGAGTTTAATTTCTAATGAGAGTAATGTATGGTCAAACTTTAGTTACATCGCCGAACTTCAAATTAGTATTGTCTCTTTTCCCCAAGAAACCATAGGGTTAATACAAAAAAAAGGGCATGTTTTTCCTACTCTTTTTCTGCTGATATTTTAGCTTGTAAAACTAGTAGCAGATCCTAGATCCTAATCAAAGGGTTTAAACTTTGGAGTTCTAGAACACTTGAGCTAGTGCCTAGTGGTGGAAAAAACTGGAGATTTAAAATACAAAATATATAAAAAGGATATGTATTTTTTTTATTTTAGGCGGTTCACATAAACCCTGCATTTAAATTATTCGTCGTGTAACCTGTATTGTAGCACTGATTCTCGACTGGTTAACATTATTAGTAACATTTTATAACGTGCTAGACTGCTAGTGCATCACTTTTAACTAAACAATGATAAAATATTTTGAAAGACAATACAAGATTTAAAACACTGACCAAATTCTAAAAGTAGACCAAAGGAAAACCGATATTCTATAGATGTAAAAGATGAAAATAAAATAAAACCAAAGCCAATCTCCCCCCAACTATTCAAGACTTATTCTATCCATTTGTACAAAGAAGTACTAACCTATAATCGGAGATAAAAACAAAACACCATAAAGTCCCAAACCAATTGAATAATTCAAAATCTAAGTACCTCATACCATCCTTAATACTCGATGCTAGGAGAAGACATATCGATACTCATTTCTTGCTATTCAGAAGTGTGTTGAAACTACAAAACCATCTTCCTCCGTTTGTCGTCGGCTGCTTCTTCCATAATGGTATTCATAACTCTTGAATACCCTTTCTCAATCAATTTATACAACAATTCAGCAGACGCCCTCGCTCTATCTTTAACTGACTGAACATTCTGGTCTTCATCAAGTTCACACCGTTCGATGAAACATGTGGCGTTCTCTGGATTATGCCTCAAATCAAGCAGACGATAAGCCCTCTCCAATTCGGATTGATCACACCCATGTGTCAACCCCATCAAAGTATAGTAATCCACGTTAAACATTTCAGCATTGTCCACTTTTTGTTTCAGTTGTTCAGTTTTCGCGGTTATGATGTTAATCTTCTCAGGAATCTCATTATAGTGAACATTGTGGGGTTTCCATACAGGAGCAAAGAGTTTGTGATCACGCAAGATCTCGATGTATAACAACCTCAAGCATTCAAGATCATGAAGGCAATCTTGATAGCAATGAATAGTTTCAAAAATAGATGATCTAACTTCAAGAGCATTGAAACATCTCGGGTCCAATGACAACGTTCTGTTACAATCAGCTATTGAATCAGTAATTCTACAAGCAGAACGATATGTTAAGGCTCTTAACAAGTAACATTCAACGAGGAACAATTGAGGAGTGCCAAAGCTATCTATGATTTTGGAGAAGTGTCGGATGGCTTCTAAGTAAAATCCAGCATCAAAGGCAGCGATTGCAGTGGTACGATGACATAGATGGAATTTTGTCTTGGCAAGGAGTTGGTTAACAGTTTCACATTTAGTTAGCGAGCTTCGAGATGGTTTGGTTGTTGGTGGCCTTGAAATGGTAACGTCGGAGAACGGTATGTTATATTCAGAGAAGTGGTCGTCAAACCAAGATGAGCTCTTGCAGCGGAATGAAGCTCTAGCGAGGCTTTTTCCTGTTTGGAGCAGAACTGTTGCATGGTCTAAGAAGCCTAAATGAAAACATGTTTTCCCCAAAACCAAGTATCTGTAGTTCACATTCATAAAATTTAATCAAAAAACATCCAATAAATATTTATCTATATATCAACTATCTTAACCAATAGTACTAACTATATTTATATACAAGTAAATCGTAAAAGAAAATGCCTAGTTTGTGATCTAAAAACATGCTACCAATTGATTTTCCTTGTTATATACGGATACACCTTTAATGTGCGGAATTTGATATTGTAGGAGTTTTTAAAATTAGGTGTGGGAAAACATTTCATTAGTAGCTAGCAAAAGCATTAAAGCAAATCTGATCTCAATTTTCATTGTCATTAAATATAAACTTAACTCTAAAAATCATTTAATTTTCAAGTTTCATTGTCATTAAATATAAACTATTAACTCTATAAACCATTTAGTAATTTTTACAGAATCCGGCCATGACATTGATTAAATTATTTACCACACTTTTCTAGCACAACAATCACCTTTCCCACCCGTCTTGGGTGGACTGGATATAAGTTTAATATTTACCGATCAAAGTAATAAAACGGTTTTCAATAGTAAATAAATTGTTGTTCTTTTTTTTTTTAATAAGAAAAAATATTATTAAAGGTAAGACTATCACAAAGATGTCCATAATTTTAGTTGCTAACGACAAAATACCAATTACAATGACGAGCCAGAATGAATGATAAAACAACAAATTATTCTATCTAAGTAAATAAATTATTCTAATAAAGGATATGCATTGAAATCCAAAGAGAATTAAACGATTTTGTTAAGATTCGGATTTTTTTTAACCAAAAAACAATTCAAACAATCATTGTCATTAAATATAATAATATACTTTAAAATAAATAATAAATAAATAAATTCTAACTTTTTTTTACCTCCAATATCCTTCATTGCTCCTGCTTTTCAAGAGATCAGCCATAACACGCTTCATCAAATCAGAGAAGCGCTCGAACAAATTTTGATCTGCAACACGAGTATCCGATCCTGAATCATTTGCCATTTTCAAATTAGGAATATAGTCTTGAAGCATATCTGCAACGTCCTTGAACCTTCTCAGACATAGTAGAGACCTCGCTCGAAGTTCAAGGGCTTGATCTGAGGTTGGAGATATAGCCAGAGCCTCACCAAGAAGCCTCAAAGCCAAAACAATTTCGTTTCGTTTTTGCGTAGCAATAAGGGTTCGTGCATCTTTGATATTTTTCCTAACAATCTACATAACGAAAACAAAAGCAGACATAAAACACTTAAATATAATAACACCTGAGATTTCTATTACTATCTTTGGAATAATGAGCACATTCAAGAGCAAAATAATTGTTTAGGGTTTACCTGACTGTTTGTGTGCCACAACCAATGTTTCTTTTTGGTGGCATTGGAATGAGAAGTAGACGTAGTGATGGCCATTTTTGTTTTATGAGGGAATGATTTCGACCTCAAAACACCGTTTGTGTTTATTTGATTCTTTTCGGAAACCTAAATGGCTATTTAACATTGAGATCAAGAAATATAAAAGGAAAGAAAATAAATGGGGACGCGGCAATGAGAAAGAGAACAGGAAAGAAACCTTTCTTATTGCCTCTAAAGGAGGAGAAATGAATCAGCTTCTACGTGCCAAATTAAAAATCAAGAAAGATTACTGATAGTGGAAAACTTACCTATTTGAGATAGGTGTAAAACTTCAAATTAAGGCAGAAGAGATTATTGAGGAGGGTACCTAAGAGGAAGGTGTACTAAAAAATAAGGTTTTAAATAAAAGTTTATATTACCGCGAAATCGGACAAAAAAGTTTAGGTATAGTTTTTCTCTGATTTAATAGTGAACAAAAATAACAGAAACAACGGCAACAAAACGCAGGTACGCTATGATGAAACTCCGTACGGCCGTGGAAAATTGAGGGAACAAATTTTTTGTCTTATTTGATCTTTTTTATTGTTGTTCTCTCTTCTAAAAACATTAAAACTTAATTTTATTAGTAGTCAATTTGGTTTTTAGATGAAACAAATTCACTAAAAAAACCTATGAAAAAGAATGAAGTACAGTCATGATATGAAGAAACAATGAGATTTTAAGTTTTTTTTAATCAAACCTAGAAATATATTGAAAGAAAAGAGATGCAAAAAGGAAAGGGGGATAAGAACCAAAACTCTTTCAGTTAACAGAACGAAAACAAGGAATCCCTAGTTTGTTTCTTGCAAAGTCCTCTCTAAGATCCCTATGAACAACATTCCACCAAGTAAAGTTTCGTGAGCTTAAACTTAAATTAGCCAATTTATTAGCACAATGGTTTCCCTCCCTGAATATATGAGTAGCTAAGAAACTCATAGACAAAATAATTATCATACATTTAAGCCATTTGTTTCTTAATCGTCATGGAATTATAGAAGGATTCTTAAAAGCAAGAACAACTTGTATGGAATCTGTCTCAAGCTATAATTTTGACTAGTTTTTTTTTATGCAATCTCAATTGCCATCATTGTTCATGTCAGCTCAGCATAGCATGCAAAGCATTGTCATTGCCAATAGTTTTGATAAGATTTGTGCAATATTGCCGCAATCCGTAATGGCCGAAATCGTGGTGAAATCCTTAACGCAGTCGTGTCCTCAACCGATATTTAAACCTTGCAAAAAATTCTCAAAAAATCCCGATAAAAGGAATAAAGGTGCATCGTCTTACCAAAGAACAAGTGAATCATTTCATATTAACAGCTTATGTTGTTTACATGTTTGGCCAACACTTCATGAATTCGGTGATAGATAGCAAATGAATCTGTGAAACTCTCTGAACTTGAATGCCTATGGAATGACAAAGAAAAACTTACATACGTATTATTACACCCTCTTAATATATACATCATATTTTCATAGTTACTCTTTAATCACTTTTTAGAAAAATGTCTACTATAAGATACAAGTTCACAGTATTCATTTGGCAAAAATATATATAACTTTTTATCCAATATTCTTAAGTTAATGAAACACAATTGTTTTGTGTGTTTTCCATAAAAAATAAAAAAATAAAATAGATAGCTACGTTTGATGATTGGTAAATTCTCAATCCACCTGCCTACATGCTCAAAGCCCCCAAAAATCTACGGTTGAAAGCGTGCTTCCGGAAAAAAGCAGCATTTTAGACGAAGTATATCCTTGATGATTTTAGTGGCGTCAGCTATCTCGGCCAACTTATCTCATGAACAACATATTCTACATCGTTTAGCCTTGTGAGGGTAATTCTTTGGTTTTCCCTCGTTGACGGGGTTTGTGGTTCCCCATGTTCAATTCACGGCTTGATCCATTGACAATGTTAAATGTGGGCGGCTCTTCCTCAAAACCTTCCTCCTCACTCACCGCTCATTGCGGTTAGTGAAGCTATAAACATAGAGCGTGGATTTAGTGCCTCGTTGTCATGTTTCTACTAAGTTTTGACTTAGTCTGATGTCTTCAAGACTTATGTACACTTCAGTAGACTCAAGAAAGAATCTTCTGACTCTCGTTCGGCTATAATGACACTCGTCTCATCTCACCTTCCATTGGCTAGAGAAAACTCGTCTGTCTACTGATTTTGGCTAACAGGGTAATTATTTCTAGGAGTAATGCACAACTATAAAGAGCTAGGTATTCTTGCCTTTCTCAATCTCATCATAGCAATTTACCCAATACTTTGACATGAGAATAATGGAACGGGATCACTTTGTGAATAAATCCTTATGAGTTATGATTGTTAGAAAAATAGGATAGTTTGAGACTTATCATGGATATTGTCTCTAAGGATTTATTGGGTGTGATTGATGTCAACCGCGACACTCAGCCATGATTCAACAAGTTCTTCCACGAATGATTCCAAATTTTCAGAATCGTAGAAAAAACTGATTGTTAATTAAGTTTACAGAATTCAAAAAAATAAAGGAGGGAAGAAGAAGAAGAAGAAGAAGAAGAAAACTTTTAAGAGATGGAAAACATGGTCAGTAGCTGACAAATAATATGGTGTAGTTGGATTAAGAAAAATAAGATCAGATAAAGTCATAATCTTACCACCAAGTCAAAACTTATGACATACTAGTATAAATGTTTTGGTTAATTTAATTCTCTAATATACAAATATTTTTGTATTTCTCATCTAATAAAATGGGAGTTGTATTCTACCTTTGAAACTCTAAACATACACAAAAATAATTCAAAAATATGTGCTGTGCAAACTAATGTACTATTTGTACAAGCAAAGGAGGTTGTTAAATGCCAGAACCAAGACAACTTGGCACAATTTGTTGAAAGTTATGATGTTGTACTTGGAGATTTTCTAGAACCATCTATGACGATTTCAAACAAATCAGCCTCAGACTCTTCATCAAAATCCATGGTTGAAATATTGTTCCCATTGTTGTGGCTTCCTTTGGTTGTAGTCCTATTAAGCCAATGAGAATCAATCCTACCCATGGAGAATAATTCTTTGCTATCATCGTCGTAACCTATGGCAGCAGGAGAACTTACAAGGGGTGATACAAGGCATGGATTTGGTGTTCTTTGAGCATTTGCTGGTGCATATTTAAATGCATTTTGTCCAAAATTAACCAATACCATAATGTCTATATTAGCAGCTAATGTTGGATACAATGGAGTGCTAAATTCTTCTGTCTGGCAGTGTACAACATGCATCAATTCTGAGTCTAACGTGAAGAAAACTTTCTTCTGCCTTGGATCAAATCCGCAACCAATCACCTTATCTGTTCCTATCCACTCTGCCTTCTCAGATTCGAATACAAGTTTCATTCCTGTAACCAAGTTTCACACTTAGATATCTCAAAAAAACAACAAAAATATAAACCATGTTTCTACTTTGTAGGTAAGTATATATTGTCTTATATATGTCCATCTATTCTAGTCTTTTCTTTGAACCTCAATACACAAAATAAACTAATGAAACGAGATACAGTACTATTTATGAGTATGACATGACCATGTGGTTATAGCATGGGCTGCGAAACATTTCATGTGGGCAAAGACTTTCATAATGTTGATGTTTAGATGATATTTTGTCTTGAAGTGGAAGCAAAAAGGTTATGCAAGATTGTGAATCTGTCTGTATCACCTTGATGTCGGGGATCCTATCCACAAGACTACAAAATCTAGTCCAAAATTTTTGAAATGACCTTATGCTCTGATTATATAAGCAATTTAAATAAGTGCTTATAACATAAATGTTTCATAAGTTATCCTAAAGAATTTCTGAAAATAAGTTGTAAAACAATTATGAATATGTCATAACTGATAACATGAGGTTATTAACGTATACCTATAAGTTCTTCCAAACTATCTCGCAAGTTTACGACAGTAGATAAGCTCAAATATTTCAGTTCAAACAGAATCAATGTCTCTGCTAAAATGTTACTACATGAATGAACTTGAAAAACAATAAACTCAAGGAAAGTGAATCACCACTTACCATCAAGATAAACAGAACCATTTGAGTTAAAACCAATGCTACCAGGATAACTCCCGGGAACTTTCAAAACAACAGGACCACCGATTGTCAAACCCAACGAAAACATCAAAGAATCACTCTTCTTCCCACCATTCTCTCTACCATCAACCTTCATTTCTTCAACACTATTCATTTTATGACTATTCCCACTTGTAACATGAACCAATGCCTCCGAATTCCCTTTCACAATAAGTTTCATCTTATCACCATCCACACTCTTTCTTACCGACTCATATTCATCACCACGCGAAGAGGACAATATAGTAATTTCAAAATATGCTTCTTGTGGAAAAACACAGTTTCCTAAAACAGGACCAGGTAATGGTAAAGCTGATCTAATAACAGAATTAACCATTGAATTATTTTGAAACCCAATTTGATTAGATTTTCTTAATCCAGGATTTAATCTAACTTTCTGCATAAACTCATCTGATCCACGTGAAACTTCCCAACTAATCTCTGCTTCAGATGATTCTCTTCCATAATCAACTACAGGTGCACATGATCCTAACAGTGTAACCCTCTTTGATGGTGATGGCATGTAACTTTTATAGCCAGTGAAAGCAAATCTTGACCATCCATTTTCAACTGCATCAGCAGCCATAGATGGATTTTGAACCCAGCTGAACAAATTTGTTGCTCTTTTTCCAGAAACATGACTGCGAAACAGAGAATTATTGTTCTTGTTACTACCTTGTTCTAATTGATGATGGACACTTGGCATATGATTATGAATTCTAGTTCTAGAATTTTCGGCTGGTTCAACAGAATTTCTACGGTTTTTTTTATGGAACCAACGACGATAAATCAAAATTATGAGTATGGTTGAAACGCATCCAACGGTGGATGCTATAACTGCAATATGTACCCACATCTTTTGTTATATTGTATTTTTGATTTTGTATGCATAAAGTTTTTGTTGTGAAGAATATTGAATTGAAAGACTTTGGATTTGGAGAAAAATGGAATGAAAAAAAATGAGAGAGTTATGAGGAGGATGGTGGGCGTGGACTATGACTAATGACTGGTTCAATAAAAGCACGCAAGTAGATTAAAAGGAAGCGTTACATAAACTTGAATATGAAATGGCACAAACAAGGTCAATAGTAGCGTTTTCCTTGTGGGTTGATTAAATTAAATTTCATAATAATAGTCCTATTTCTTGGTCAGTTCCTTTTCCTTATTTATGACAACCGACAAAGTCTACATAGTGGGCAATTAACGCGTTTAGTAAATTAATTTTTGGTTTGATTTCAATGGTGTGATAAGAAAATTAAATGAACTATTAGATAAGTTGTTGGGCTTTCAATTTGCAAGCACTTCTAGAAAGCTAGTGGCCCAAGAGCATTAATCGAAAAACAAAATCAGTAATAAAACGAAAATGATGTTTTCCTTTTCCTGGTTATTTTGTTGTTTGCAACTACAAATCTAACAATCACTCCTATGACAAAATTGCAAGTGCCAAGTGCGGAATAGGTGCTTTTTACGGAGATTAGATTCGTGTGAAGGACAATTTGGTTGGTTACCCAAATTGTAGTACTACCAAGTATTGGGGGGACGGGTCATGAAAAGGTGGTGGACCATTGAAATACCAAAAAAGGTAAGATCATTGGTGTTGAGAGAAATAGGATTCATACCCAAAAGACAGAAATTGATCCATGAATGAAATTACTCTCATTGATAGAGAAATGAGAAATACTACAATTTAATTAAATAGAAAAAAGGTGAGCACATGATACTATTTGTGTTCATGGATATACAATAATAAAATAAAACTAATAAAATATATAGCAAATAATGTGTGATCAATTGTCGATCATTAGATCATCTTTTAGTTTCAGATTGATTTTTAAATAGCCTCCCACGAGTTGAAGTGTGATAGATGTCTACCATGCAAGTTTGGAAATATAAGAAGTGAACTTTGGAGGTGCAAAGTAAGAAAATTTGCTAGTTGTTCCGATGAAGGAATTGGTAGTAAATGAACTATTCCCTTTTTAAACATTTTTTCTAATTAGAAAACGATCAATATCCTGATGTTTGGTTCTTTCATGGAAAACTGGGTTGGATACAACATGAAGGACACTTTGACCACAACGTAAATAATTGGTGGTCTGGTGTAAGTGATTTAAAAATTCTTGAGCAGATAAATAAGTCATCGCTATTCACAATGGTCGTTGAAAGTACTACGTATCCAGTTTTATATGATGATTTAAATACAGACTATTGTTTCTTTACACACCAAGAAATGAGAGATGACCCCAAGAAGAAGCAATAACCCGAAATTGAACGTCTTGAATTAATACAACCAACTTCATATGAGTACTTTTTAGAATATTTGGCAAAAAAACCAACCTCTGACTGGGTTGTGCTTAAGGTATCTGATCACTCTACATGTTGCATAATAATGTGTCATGGTATGAGCGTGAAGAAAATGGCTCAATTGTTGTGTAGAAAAAAGTTATATAAGGACAGGTTGTATTCAAGTAAAGAAGTTTTTCAATCAATCTCGTATAAGCTGAAACATTTTCAAAAGGCTTGCTAGCTAGAATTTTGATGTAACTTGATTGAAATGTCAATAGGTGTATGAGCATATTTGGATCCTAGGAGTCATGAATCCTTAAAAAAAAACTAAGCAATATTTCCTTTATGGAATTAAAATCCCAGACTATGAGTTACTTCTAAACCTAGGAAATACGTGAATTGACCACATGACTTTGATTTTGAAATTTTCCTCAAGAATCATTTTGATTCTTGAAAATTATGTTAATGAAGTTCCTACAAGAATCATATCATCTACATATATTAACACGACAATAAAATCAGTGAATAAGGATCCTCTTTATTTAACAAAATAAATGGAGTATACAATTTGAAGAGAAATACACACATAAAATAGGTAGTAACTTCTACCATGGGCGGTTCTATGGCCCGGCGACCTCGGGCATCCGCCCGGGCTCCGGTCCAAATTGTTTGCAATTTCTTATGTAAATCCCTATAAATTCCTTATATAAACCCCTATAAATTGGACAATTCCTTTAGATTTTTTTTATTATTTGCTTACAATTTCTTATGTAATCCTCTATAAATGTGTTGCAATTTTTTTGCGCAGACTTTACAATAATCCTTGCTCCGCCACTGAGTTCTACAACTAAGTTGATCCCATCATCATTAATTAGTCTATACTTTTTTGTGTTTTTATCTCTCTAGATATAAGAACTAGAGATGATCATGGATGGAGAAGATCTTAATACCATTCACAAGGGTAAACAAGGAGTAATCTGAATTTGTATACCCTTCCTTAACAACCAACGAGGATAATTCTTCATGCTAATCAACACGAGTGATTGCATAAGACCAAAAATGTTTGGACAAATTTAATTGAAACAATAAAGCTATTGCGAGATTCATGATATGTTGGTGTTTTCTCTCACGCCAACCATTTTGTTAGGGAGATTCTACACAACTAATTATAAGAACTAATAATTAACCGAATCTCTTTTAATCTTTTATGTCATATGATTTGAAACATTTAAAATCACTATTTTTTAGTCAAGAGATTTGGTGTAGGGATCTAAATTGTTGAATTCAAAATAGGGGGCCAATACCCAATTCTGTGAGTGGTACAAAAGGGGGGATTAAAAATGTCATTAATAAAAAAATTAATTGTATGTTTTTTCATACCAGTTTTGTCGCTTTTGAAAATAAAATATGAATAAACACTTGTTACACTTATTTTAAGACTGTTTTGCACAAAAAAATAACAACATGGATTTATAAGCAAATTTAAAAGAAACTCATTCAGCAGGTTTTTTAAAAAGACAAGACTAAAGCATTTTTAAAAGTTCTCTTAGTTAAATAGGTTAGACCACACATAAAAAGCCAATTTATATTTTTTTTTGTCAAGGAGCGCACATCAATATTCATAAAGTTACCAACCGAGCTACATTTATAAAATAAATTAAAATATATATAAATATAAATAATATTATATTGTAAAAAGATATATTATTTTGTAATTTGTGTTAAATCATAAAATTTGTAACTCTAAATAACTAATTTAAGAATATTAATCTATGTCAATTTTGGACATATTTATAAATATTATTATGAAATATAACTTAAATGGGAAGTCACAAAAAGTCTAAATTATTTTTTTAATTAGAAAATATTTAGTTGAGTTGAGCTTCAATGATTCATCAAGATCAAAGTAGATGAGCCCTAACAAAAGTATTTACAAATCACTTATCAATTATGTTTGCGGTGGAAGTTGAACGTACAACATTGTAAGTGAATCAATTTCTTACCAATTAAGTCAACTCTTCATTGTCAAAAGTATAAATTATCTTTGTTACGTTTCAAAATAAAACTGAATTTCATAAACACATTAGTTAGATCAACTACTTATAAATTTTAATATAAAGTAATTTTAAAGTAGATTAACATAGCATTTCATACTTCTAAAAATTTCAGACTCAAATCTAAAAACAAACTTATGAAATTGACAGATAAATTATCAAACTCATACATCAGATTTTCTACTAAATCAAACACCTTTTAAAATCTATCTCGACCTAACTTATTTTCAACCCATTGAAGATTAAGTGAAAAACATGTAACTCAAGATTTATCTAACACTATGGGCTTGGACCTCAAATTCACGGATTGTGTTCTTCTCAAGGTCTTGATTATACCTTAAGTTATAAGCAAAAGTGAAAACACATGGAAGTGTAAACTTCAAGGAGCGTCTTTGAGGGAGTACAAACAACTCTACAAAGCTGAAACTCTAACTTATGAGGATCTCGACAATTTTTTTATGAGACCCAAATTATAAAATATATATTTTCAACATCAAGTATTAATCATATATGTTTCAGTAGCCAACGGTAGTAGGTGTAGTTGCAAGTTGAATGTCCGAATGTCTATGGCTTCAACTCTTTAGATTTTGGTATTAATTAAGGAAAAAACATAGGTACAATTCCTTAAGTGTTTTTCGTATGGTTCTTAATTAAATTCACCATGATTTCCTTAAATCCATAATTCTCTCAAAGTTTGTTATCTCCAAAAAAGTTGTATTTTTAGTTAAGAACCATACGAAAAGCACCTAAAAAATCGTACCTAAGTTTTACCCATTAATTAATTCAGCGGTGCTATATATC
>Ga0315913_1001431_pt1 | contig 26287 bp, 13 predicted proteins | sample MpolsnodulesMG_FD_207736 | JGI IMG/M metagenome (GOLD analysis project Ga0315913, IMG submission 207736) | Medicago polymorpha root nodule microbial communities from Los Angeles, California, United States - small nodules | ecosystem: Host-associated > Plants > Roots > Nodule | place: USA...
GGAGTGATTCATGGTGTGTCTGGGTTTCGCTTAGATCTGATCAGGTTTCTCCGACCTATTTGTTTTAGATATGATAGGGTGGTTTTTTTTATCTAAGAGGGAGACGATGGTTGCGCATGAGAGGGAGAGGGTTTTTTTTGGAAGGAAGCATTGCTTCTGGGTTTGAGGTGTGAAAGAAAAGCTTTGAATCCACTTTTCAAATAAATAAATTGATTTTAATATTTGATTTTAATGAATCAGAACCGTAAGGGGTAGAGCAATGGGGCCATATTCATAGTATTTATTTTGGGTTTTATTTCTATTTTTTTCCTTCTGATTTTTTTAATTTTTAATATCTTTTTTAATTTTTTTTAATTTATAAAATGATTATGAGGCCTTTTTTATTTTTTTTTAATTCATTATTTACACACATGGCATGCCACACATGCGTTGATTTGGTCAAAATTGACCAAAAGGACCAAAGATGCAAATGAGCTAAATCTTAGGGGGCCAAAATTGTAGTTTTTGTACTTAAGAGACCAAAATTGTAAGTTTTTGTACATTTTAACTATGATGATGGTGATGTATTATTATGACGTGTTTCATACCGTTTCGTATTTCTATGACATTTTCGTACGTTTTATATTATTTCTTGCGCTTTATTTTTATCATGTCAAATATAATTTCGTACATTTTATATTCATGAATTTGCAATTGGATAAAAAGTGAAAAAAATTGTTTAAAATGTATAAAACATGTTCAAATGTGGGGAAAAAGGGAAGGAGAAAGTTGCTGGAAATTGAACCAAGTACGCAACGACAGTTAACAACCGCTGGCTTCAACGGTAGTTAAATGCTGCCGGCTTCCTCAACGGTAGTTAACTACCGCTGGGGTCTTTTTTGAAATTTCCATATGTCATTAGGAGGGTTTCAAAGAACAGCAATTTTCCGACATATATTTGAAGTTGTTTTGTTTTCCACGATTTGTGGTGGTTTGTTTCAAACAGAAGAAGGTACTATATAATACTCCCATCCATTCAAATATGTCCAAAGAAATACATTCTGAACCGAGGGGTTAGGGTTTGTTCGAGTGATCGAGAAGAGAAGAAAGAATGGCATCCAGAAAAAGAATGGCAACAGCAACAGGAGGAGAAAGAGGTTTGCCTGAGGATGGCTGGGAATACGTGTTATCGAAACTCCTCAACAACAACGAGAACGATAGCGTTTATGACCGTAAGTGTTGCTTAGAGACTCTATCCCTTGTATCGAAACAGTTTCTCTCCATCACAAACCATTCTGTGCACTCCTTTGCATTAATCTACAATCCATCACCAATCCATCGCCTCTTCCAAAGGTTCCCAAACCTCACCTCCCTCGATCTCTCTCATTTCCGCGGTGATCTTAACGCACTTCTCTCTCGTTTTCCAATTTCTGTTTCCCACCTCACATCCCTCAACCTCTCCAACCACCCCACCTTCCCTGCACTAGGCTTGAAAACTATTCTCAATAACACCTTGACCTCACTCACTTGTTCCAATATTGCTTCTCTCAAATTTACTGATATTACTTTCATCGCAGATTCCTTCCTCTTCCTTCAACATTTGGATATCAGTTTCCCGAGAGGATTATCCGATGACCAAGCCGACCATTATAACAATGCCTTCAACCTTCTTACTCATAAGCTTTCAAAACTTCGCAAGGTTAATCTCTCTGGTCATTTTTACATTAATGATTCCTCCTTTCTTCAACTCTGTGTGAACTGTGTGTTCCTCCAAGAGGTGGTTATCTTCCACTGCCCTCTCATAACCCATGCTGGTATTGCTTCTGCTATCCGCCACAGACCCACTTTGAATTCTTTCTCTGTTACCAACTTTAAGGAAGCAAAAGAAATTAAAAACCTTAACTCATACTTCATTGATTCATTTGCCACTTTGAGGCGCTTAACTTGTCTTGATCTGTCCTTCTCCTGCATTACTGATTCCTTGCTTTACTCTCTAGCACGTCAACCTCCTCCTTTGACCAAACTTGTCCTCCAAGGTTGTTCCCATTATACTTACACCGGCATCTCTCATCTCTTGTCAAAGTGTCCTTCTCTGCAGCATCTAGGTCTTCAACATGCAAAGTTTTTCAATGATCAACTTTTCATTGACCTGTGTGCATTTCTTGGTGATTTGGTGTCTATAAATGTGAGTGGTTGTGACGAACTCACCGATTCAGCCTTCTTTGCACTCCTTAAGAACTGTCCTTTGCTCACCGAGATCAGAATGGAGGCAACAAATATTGGAATTGGTCCAATACCCTCCTCCATGGATTCCGTTGTATACCATCAAGTCAAGTCTCTCTATTTGGCGTTCAATTCACGTTTGCAAGACAAAGACATCAACACTTTTTCTCTCATGTTTCCTAATATGCAACTTCTTGATTTGACCTATTGCCATTACATATCTCAAGAAGGTGTTGATATACTTTTAAACAGATGTCGTAAGATCAGGCATTTGTACTTTGCCTTCATCCCACTAGATAAGCCATTTTCAATCAACTTTGAAGCTTCCAGTCTGGAGGTGCTGAACTTGTCACACTCAAGAATCGATGATGAAGTACTGTATGATATCTCAAAGATTTGCCCTCGTCTTCTACAACTGAACCTGAAACGTTGTTACAAAGTCACCGAGAAGGGAGTGAGGCTAGTGGTAGAAAACTGCACACATCTGAGAGAGATCAATTTGCAACATTGTCCTAAAGTGTCCACGGATATTGTTTCCTGGATGATATTTTCAAGGCCATCGTTGAGAAAAATAACGGCTCCGCCTCATTTTCGTCCCCATGAATGTGATAGGAAACTCCTCTTTGGGCGATGTCTTGTAAGCTAGTATCTTGAAGTGCTGGTGTAAGCTATTTTTTATTTTATTTTAATGTTTCACATGTTACTACTCTTAGACTTTCTCTTTCTTGTTGAAAATGAAAACCTCCATTTCTATTATTTTCTTATTGATCCGTGCATGATAACTGCACGGTTCGGCATTTTAATTGCTATTATTTTAATAATAATAATACATTTAACAGTAGAGTTCATAAAAATACTCTGATTTTGTTTCATGGAATGTGGAGAAAGAGCAATTCTTACATGGTCACAAGTCCAAATCAAATTTATTTGGTCATGACTTTGCACCACCAGACCAAAGACATTTGCTGCGATCTATGAGAAACGTATCACAAACCAAAGGTGGTCTTATAAAATCTATGGTGAATTCTGGTATAAAGGTTACAAATGTTTGGAGTATTTGGGGGAAGAGGTAGGTGGATTTGATAATCTTGGTATGACGATGAAAGATGTGCACAATTTTGTTTACACTGAAAAGTCAAAATTAATTGAAGCAGGGGATGCCCAACCTTTGGTGAATAACTTACGAAATAGACAAGCACATGATGCCATGTTCTACTATAGTGTGCAATTAGACCAAGAGTTGCGTTTGATGAATGTGTTTTGGAGAGATGGCGAGTCCAAAGTTGATTATGATTGTTTTGGAGATGTTGTAGTTTTTGATACCACTTACCGAACAAATAAATATGATTTGATTTGTGCTCCCTTTGTTGGTGTGAATCATCATTGGCAAAATGTCATGTTTGGTTGTGCATTGTTATTAGATGAATCCTCAACTTCCTTTAATTGGTTGTTTAAAGTGTTTCTGGAGAGTATGGGAGACAAACAACCAAAAACAATCTTTACAGATCAAGATGCAGCCATGGCCAAAGCAATTGCGGATGTAATGCCAAAAACAAGTCATCGATTATGTTTGTGGCATATTTCTAAAAATGCTCCTTCTCGTTTAGGTGATCTAAAATCTGACCGTAAGTTTCGAAGTTTGTTGAATCAATGCATGTCAGGCTGTGACTCAGAAGAAAAATTTGAAAACACTTGGGCTGAGATGATAAATGAGTACAAGCTTCAGGATCATAAGTGGTTGAAAAGTATGTACAAAATTCGTCACAAATGGAGCACTGCATATAGCAAGAGTGTATTCTCTGCAGATATCAAGTCATCTCAGAGAAGTGAGAATACAAATAGTCTATTAGGTGAAATTGCAAGTACAACAACCCATCTACCTCAGTTTTTATTAGAATTTGAGAAAATGGTAAAGAAGTGGCGGCAATTGGAGAGTGAGAAGGAATTCAAAAATAGTCAAAGCAAGCCTCCGCGCGTTATAAACACCAGCAAGTAATCTCAATGTAGATTCAAATGCAATGACTAATGGGAAAATTATTGATGAAAAGGAGGATAATGAGACTGTTGAAATTTTGAATCCTCGTCAAGCAAAAACAAAAGGAATGTCCAATACTAGTAAGAAAAGTCACTTTGAGACAAGGAAAAGATTAGCTACAAAAGTCAAGCAAAATAAATGTGAGGAATTGTATTGATTTTTTAATTAGATTATCATTATTTTCTGATCTGTTAGTACATGATTTTGTTAATTTTTTGATTTAGCATCAGTGAAACAAAAAGGCATTCAACTTTGTGCTACTAATTCTTCCTTCTAATGTTTCCAATTGCATGGACAAAGGATCTAATGTTCTAGATATGTCTTTTATAGCACCATCTCAGGTTTCTATTTTTGGCAATCCATTCTTAATAAGTTATATATAACATTATATTATAGGTAATAATGTTGTTTTATATCCTTTGATAGGAATATCATTCTGTTAATTCCTCAAGTTGGAGTTTTAACTCATCATCAATTCCATTCACTAGTATGCTACAAGGAATGAGTTCATATGGTCATTTAAGCCAGGTATACAAATGATCAATATATAAAGTAATGTCATGTTTCATATAGTTAGAGATATGCTAAATCACTTCTTCTTTTTATTGCAGGGATCTAGCAACTACCATTGGTTACCTCCAAGTAACATTCTTCAAGATAGACAAGAAACCAAAAGAATTTAGATTTAAGCTGTCTTGAACTTTTATGAAGCCGTAGCTGTCTTTTGCATCTTTTTTGAGCTCTCTAATGTATGTTTTGAGCTTCCTTGGCAGCTGTAATTATCTAGTGTTGTTTTGATATAGTCACAACACCAACATTTAGTGATATATAAGGTTATTTTTGAGGTTTTTTGCTGTGACAATGACAACATGATTCCATGACAGGAAATATTCTACAAGTTACCTTTTGTCAATATTTGTTACTTATAAACATAAACAAGGAAATGCATATGCCCTTTAGATTTCTTTTTCTTTTCCATCTCTCTGGTCTATGTTTTTTTTTTAATAAGCTTAGTAAAATTGAATACGCCTAGCACAAGATGTGCAAATAGGCAAAAGTGTTACAACAGGCCAATACAAAAGCAGGCTGGACAGGAAAAGCAGGAAACCAAAAACAAAGCCTATGCACAAAAACCAGTCCCAGCACACTTAAATTACAGCACAAGAAACCTGTCATAACAGCAGAAAAAGCCAGAAACTAAGCCCCTTAGCAGATAATTTAAAGATTTAATGTTCAATTGATGTAATAAGTAGCATGTTTACCACTTGTAAACAAAAGATTGAAATGTGACTCAACGAATGTCAAAGTAGTATGAGAACTACATAATTTCATTAATTTTAGTTGGAACTTTTACATGACCCAAGCAAATTCATAACCCCTTTTACAACCAATTGACCCAATTTTACAACAAAGTATGTGTCTAAGCTACACTTTTGTCTCTTGAATTTCTTCTGGTTTGCTGAACTGTGTTACAAACCAAAACAGATGACACACATTGCAAATCTATGGATGACACCATTCAAAATAATTGGCCTTGCTAGAGTCAGCGAGTTTCCCTCTGACTTGTGAGCTATTAGGTCATCCATATTTTAAATAAGCCTTGCTTAAAAAAGTGCATTTGTACATGTTTTATATAGATCAGTCATATAGCTAAATCTTAATTCGATAGCCTTTACAATTTTCACAATTACTGTGTCATGGATTGATTGTCTATTTTCATCGCTCTCAGCATGTTCCTTCCCCACCCTTTCATCCTATAAGCCGTAATAAATTTTCAAATTTTATACATGTATGCGAGTCAATTTTCATTAGAGCGTTTCAAAAAGTAAACAGAAGAAAATTTACAATTTTCGTGACTCTACAAACATTAGGGAAAATAATATTGCAGATATATAGCTTTTTGTTATGGATCCTTCTAGATGTAGCTCATATGATGCCATGATTCTCATATATAAAACAAGTACTTAGTGATCAATATATGTGTTAAGTGCTAAATGTATATACTTAAATCAGATGTAGGTTCCACAACTTTACCAAAACTCTTGCTTCAGTTTGGCAATCTACCATAACAAATACATAAATACATTCATCCTTTGTAGCAATACCTACCACTAGCATTTTCCATCACCATATATGCCAGCTTTTGTTTACATTGTTATTCAAGCATTAAAATAAATACAAGACTCAATCCCTTATATATGTTGGAGATTAAAAACTTTGACACTCATACAACAAGAACCTATTGGAACTGTGTTTAGTAAAAAGAACAACTCATCTTTTAGATGAAAAGTTGTCGTTTAGTAATTTGTAATTGTTTGAGTTGATTCAAGGATTGCAACAACCAGCCCCTTTTTTGTACAATTAATAAAAATGATATCTACTAATTTTCCATATTGGTAAACGTTGCTGTGTATGAATTACAAGCGAATTTAAAGTAGTAGGTTCCAGGAGTTTCTTGTGTCAAGCTTCTTTGTATCTGAAATTAAAATTTTGTTAGTGAGTTCGTAGTATTATGTTATGTTTCAATAGCCGACTCAGTCACTCAAAAGTATTCCATTGTTATGCATCAGTCCTAATTCAATTTTGTATTTGTTCCGATTATCAATCCAAAACAAACTTGCTACTGTCTATCCTTGTTCCAACTGCACCAATCCTCTTGCACGTATCATTTTCGCCTCATTACTAGGGTGTTTATGTTCTACATTCAATCGTTTTGGTTTATATACTGTGATTACTAATTTTTTTTCCTTTTAATTCATAACTTCAGGTATTAATACTATTGCATTCTATTGTTGATATCAAACTTTGAAAATAATTCGTTATCCAACAATGATAATTTGAGCAACCAAATACCAATGCTGCTAGTGTTCACTTTTATTGTTTTTAGAAGTGTGCTGCTGCTACTGTTGAATAATTCCTTTTTATCCTTCCTTTGTCTTTTCTGCCACAAGGTCAGCAGCATGCACTGAAAAGATAATAACAGTATATAGTATTCAAATGTTTGCATTTCATGCGCTCATTCTAGCATGAATCATCCTAGTATTCAAATGATGATGGAAATTGTGTACTTCTTTTGAAGGCTTATTACACCATTGCAGCCAGGGAATTGGCCAGGATGGTAGGGATTCTAAAGACACCAATTGTGCATCATTTCTAGAAATCAATTGTTGGGGCTACCACAAACCGGTGTTTCATTGAAGAGAAAATATTCTTGACCTTTAACTGATTAATGTGGATGTCGAAAGTGTTGGAGACCTTCGCTATCACATTCATGGCATTTGGCTGGTTTTTTCTTTTCTCCCGCACTGAACAGTGCTTTGGCATGAATGTTAATGGTGAAACGTACAACACTCGCGGTATGAACAGTGTGTTCATCACATTTTCCCATCACATTCATGGAATTTGGCTGATTCCAGTTCAAACATTTTTTGGCCTTGATCATCTTATGCATGAATATGGGTTGGATACCTTCTCTTGCTGCCATTTTCTGTAACAACTTTGGTCATGGTGTGTAATACACCGTTGGCCAACATGCAAAAAGGTTTACACTCCAAAATTAATGAAGCTACAGATGCAAGAATGAAAATGACATCTGAGTCCATGAGAATTTTGAAGTTGCATTAATGGAAATTAACATGCAAGTTCAACAGTAGCCACTCTTTTGTGGACAACTCCATCTTCGGTTTCGGTTTTCATTTTTGGGGCTTGTATATTGGTGTAAACTGAGCTAACTGCAGCCACAATCCTCCTAGATCTTGCAGCATTCTGCATTCTACACGAACCAATTTACAATAAGCCGGAGCTATTATCAATGATTACTCAAACCAAAGTATTAGTTTATTGAAACCTTATATAAATTCGGTGTTGTTCAAAAGGTGATGTTCACAATACATAACACTTTTAAAAAACAAACAAAAAAAGAACTCTGTTTTCTTTTACAATTAAAATGATGAAATATGGTATATATTGATTTGATTTTCCTAATCAGCATATGATCATATCATGATGTGTGTAGAGGGAAGTTACTTACATAATGCAGAACCATCAGCAGCATGATTACGACCAAATGAATAAATTAAGATTTCATCCTCAGTAATAAATATTATAGAACCCAACATCCAGGTTTCAAGGACAACTGTGTATACACTAACTTTACATCTTGGTAAAATAGCATTTACCTCCTCTAAGGTCTATTGAAATGCAGCCCATGCCCCTTTTTTTCTATCGAAATTGCATTTCTTGTTTGAGAGAAGAAAACAAGAAGCAGTAAAATTTCCTTTACATCAATTCAAAGGTGTCCTTAACTCGTGAGTCAAAGTAAGAAGCTACCGAATTTGCTATTCTATTCACTACAGACAGAGGCTTGCACGCCTTTCTTTGATTTATAAGAAACAAGAATGAACATTACATGTTCATGGTCTGCTCTGACCACATGAATCAAAATGGGGGTGAGATTTCAGAGAAATAAGAACACAGGATGATATTATCATTTCCCACTTGAACTTCCTTCCTGTTCAATAACCAAAACCGAAATAGATCAAGAAACAAGAACACATGCAATCGACGGCAAGTTGAGATCCCACAGCAAAGAGTAGATATTAAAATATCTAAGTTATAGAACAATTAAACTTGGCTCAATTAAATTTTATAATAATAGTTACATAGCAATCTTACCACGGAGGATGAATACGGATTAAGCTCCCCACTTCAAGGTCAACATTGTCGCAAACTCTTGGACTAAAGATAATGGTTCTTTGACCATCTTTGCTGCCACCAAACCCCATTCCTTCAGCTTGTACGAGAAAATTCTGCAAAAAGAACAGATCACCTTCCATCAAATCATAATCAAACATTAAATAAGGGTATATCTTAAATGTCGGTGGTTGTTCCATTTCAAGTATAATTATCATCTCTCGCTAGTACAAATCTTTATTGAATACGACAATATTTATATTAAAAATCTTGATTAAATACTATACATTTTTTTTTATCACAAATAATCTTTTAAAATCCCAATCCAATGCACCTCTCTAAATCAAATGGAATAGCAGAAAATACACGAGTTTACAAAAGACTAAGAGACCATCATGAGTCTCCATTCTCCAAGTCTACGACTAACATGTTCTCATTTGTCATAATTCAACAGACAATCATGCTGAATAACCTAACTTCCTTTACTTGCAGGCTGCAGCTTATAATTATATAATAGAAAACTTAGTCTTGGTGTTATGTGCTTTCCCAACATAAAAACTATTAAAAAGAAGAGTAATTATTGAGCTTGACACTCAAATAGTCATTGAGCTGTTTGTTTTTTATATATATAAATTAATAAAAAATAAAACTGAAAAAGTGTATTTTTTTTTTTTTAAATTTACACATATATTTATTGAAACAAGACAAATGCTAATGAGTGCCTTCAAGATATAGTTAAGGAAATATAAAATAGTATCTTTTTATTAGAAAGTAGAGTTTTTAATATTATCAAGGCAATAAATATTGTACTTTTCAATAAAAACTTCCTAATTATTGACTCCTTACTCAGGATCCATGAGGAAATCATTAGCTGGACCCTTGAAATAAAGGCCTTGAGGGTGCATTCTAGGATACCCAAGCACTTTCTTAAGTATAAAGCATAAACTTTCAGGGCAATAACAAGCATTTCGAGCAACCAATGGAAATTGAATCTGTTGATTTATAAAACTTCACCTCGGTATACTTGCTAAATGAGCAATGACAAACAATCAGCTTTCCATCCAGGTATCTTGAAATGATGTTTACATCAACACAGCCAAATTCACCTGAATTTTTGTTTCTTTGTAAGTCAAAGCATCTATGTCCATGTGTATTAGAAGCAAATGTAAAATCTGCTATATGCAACCTCAAAAATGAAAAGGAAAAAAAAAGGCTAAATTGCATTTTTGGTCCCTTAACTATTTAGGTAGTATCGCTTTGGTCCCTTAATTAAAATTCGATTTATTTTGGTCCCTTAACTTCTCTCCGTTACACATTTTGGTCCTTTCCGTTAGTTTTAATTCAAAAACGTTAGGTTTTCTTCATCTTCTTCTCCTCTTTTTCATCTTCATATCATCTCCATCAACCTTCAACAACAAGAATCCTAGAAAAATTCCAGAAGAAAATGAAGAAAATCTAACGTTTTTGAATTAAAACTAACGGAAAGGACCAAAATGTGTAACGGAGAGAAGTTAAGGGACCAAAATAAATCGAATTTTAATTAAGGGACCAAAATAAATCGAATTTTAATTAAGGGACCAAAGCCGTACTACCTAAATAGTTAAGGGACCAAAAATGCAATTTAGCCAACAAAAAAAAAACTACTAATGAATGATTTTATGTGCAATAGAGAAGCCTTAAATGGCGTTTTACTTAGACAACAATGGAAAGGGCAGACAAAGTAAAAGCAAAAATTTTACTATCTGGTCTAGCTCCAGCTTGTAACTTTTTGGAGAAATCGACGTCTCTTTCCTTTTCTTTTTGCATGGCCTGCTGTAGTTTTTCAAATATTCCAGTTCTGGACAATTTCGCAAGACAATCACACACTGAATTCAGAATTAATTTGAATTCAAGTGTTCAATTGCATAAAAATACTAGGAAACCACAATTTTATACCTCAATGAGTTGAGTGCTCCAACACTTTCAGCGATAACAGAGGAAGACCCTAAAGCATTGTGAAACCTATCTGCCATCGTCTGCATTTTCTTTCCCGGTAAAGTAATTCTCATGTGTTGATCAGCTTCCTGTACAAGTAAACAGATTTAAAGCCAGATATGACAATAGAATAATAAGTGTATAAGAGTAACCATAGAACAGTAATACCTCATTGTCACTTGATGATCCGCTATCCACAGGTTCAGGGGAATCTTCACTGTCAGCAACCGTCTCTGGCAAATGGAATATACTACTCTTCTGAAAAAGCTGCACTGTTTTTCCTTTTCTTTGATTATCACGTGGATACTGGAAAATAGAGGTGGAAGGATCTTATACACGGAAAAAGTAAACACGTGTCAAAGAATAAAGGTAACATTTCTAAATTTTCCACCCACCAGATCAGTCTTATCCTGGAGGTTGTCAAAAAGATCAGCCATTAGGGGAAGATTAAATTCATGTGGACGAGCTTCGGTTTCAGAAGGCTCGGTGTCTAAATTTAATTCCACTATGTCATCATCTTCAAGATGATTTCCATCTAAACTTGCAGAAGGCCTATGATCAGCTTTCATAATTTCAGGCAGCCTATCAATATTAGAGATCGAAGGACCAGTGTGCCCATATTTATGTGTCACTGATGACAATGAAATTCTTGGCTTAGCTTTGTTGCAGATGCCTGCAACAGTTATCAGTTCGATTTAATATTCAGATATTTCCATTCAAAATTGATGTAATTGTGATAACTACTAAAGTAAACCTAAAGTAGATCCATCATTTGTAAAGAAAATATGTTAGGGCACAGCAAGATGCATCTGCAATTCTAGATACTGTGAACTAACTTATCTTCATGTGTCAAAAGGTGAGAAATTGACAATATTTGCAAAAATGGTGTCTTATTCCATCATTAAAAATGTGACATATTCCAGATCCATAACATCCATTTACTTTTTTGAAGAAACATCCATTTACTAATACTCAAGAGCAAATTAATAACCATAGAAATATAGTTTCCCATGTGCCTCTCTCTTTATCTAGGAAGATCAAGTCTTTGAATTTCAAATCCACACAGGGTATATCTAAAATATACACGACAATTAGTGATGCGGAAATAAATATATACTTATTAAAAACTGTTGATCTGTTAGTTATATCGTGGGTTTAACCAATGGGGGAAATAAAAGTCACCAAAAATTGATATGTTGTAAAGTTTTTGCAGGGAAAGCAACAAATCATGTCCGAGATGAAAATATAAAAAAAAAAATTTAGTTGATTCTCTATCTATATGATTGCGGTTGCACATATCCTACAGAACTTAACATCACTTACAGACTAGGAGTTAGAAGAGGCACTCATAAATTGGACTTCTAATTAAGCATAGTTCAAAAAGGGAAAGACCTTACTCAATTTCAGAGCAAAAATTATTTTACAAATCCTGAAATGTAGCATGGGGAACACGTAAAAAAACTGCAGCCAGTATTGAGATGACACAAACAGGACACTAAAGAAATATAGGAGACTTCAAAGTTCAACAAGAAGCCCCACTAACAAATATTTTCAGTTTCAACAGGGAATTGCAAGTAAATTGTGGTCTAACCCAGAAACTAGCATTTTTCTTGGTGCAGGTACCGGATGAATTTGCTTTTGAGAAGGTAGCATGGGATGAAGCACTTTCTTGAAAACATAGCAATGCTTCTGATTTTCTTTTTGCATCTTTAACTTCATCATTTCTGATAAATTGAGGGCCATATCTTTGGAGAAGTCTGGTTGAGAGGATAGTGCTACCCTTTAATGAATTATCAAAAGAAAAAGTATCAGTAACCAAATTGGCCCCCGAAAGATACAATGTTGGTCATCTTAGTTCATAAATAATGGAAATTACGCCCTGAGGCCACTAAACATGCATTGTCCTTAAACGTATTCCATCCGACAAGTTAGTCCTTGAATCACAAGGACTAATTTAACTAAACCAATCTACATTTAAGGACATCAGGCATAATATTTCCATTACTACCCAAAATTATATCTTTCAAAAGACTAATCTGACTAATTTACTCCAAACATATTTAGTAACAACCCAAACAAAAGGGAAAAACATAAACAAACACATGGTAACAAAAAAAACATTATATGTAAACTTCAGAGAGTACCTCATCTTCAGAAACAGTATCTTCGTCATCCGAATCAGCAACCACCTCTCCCAAAACATCCTGGTTGTCACCCTCATTGAAGTCCGGCATTTCAACCTCCTCATCTTCGAGCGACGTCTGACAACAACAACAATAATAATTGTAATAATAAACACTTGTGAGACTGTTTGGATTGGCTTATAAGAGCTTATCTACTGACATAAGCACTTGTAAGACTATTTGACAGAACTTATACAAAAAACTTATATGAGACTGTTTTCAGCTTATTTTCCTAAACTCTCCAAGATAGCTTATAAAAATAACTTATACATAAGCGCTTATGCTATAAGATTCAAATTAAGTTGTTTATCCAAACAGTGCCTAAGTAAGAATTAATAATAATGAAAACTTAATACCTGAAATGAGGAAGACGAATTGTGATTACAGAATCTTCCTGCAAAAATTAATGAAAAGTTTATAAGTAATAACAAAGTATAAAATGTAAAACAGTAATTAATTAATATTTCGGCACCTTTTAACAAATCTAATCGCGCAGGAAGAGGTAGTTGTTCATCTTGCTAAAAAAAAGAAAAGATAATATTAATTAATTAATGATAATTACATTTACATGATAAAGTTATGTATAAGCTTAGGCGTGAACGAACCTTGTTGGTAGCGTCGTTTTGTAAAGAAAGCAGATTAGTGTAATGGTCGTCGTCATCTGGAAATGAATTAATGAAGGTGATTAGATTAGGGAGGTGATGAAGATGTAAAGTAGAAATTACCGGAAATGCTGTCTTCTGAGTGTGGATTAGCCTGTAATGTAAGAGTGAAATGTTTAATTAGGATTGAATTGAAGGAGATAGAAGTAAGAAAATTGATTAGTAGATTTTACGTACGCGGAGGAACATTTTAGTTAGATGCAGAGAGTTCAGAACATGGATTCAACTTCCTTCACCGCCGGCGAATAAAATCATCATTCATACATGCCAGTTTTGTGGCTGAGTTCGGTAAATGGAGCTGCCGGTCTTCGGAATTAACCGCGCATACAAATTTTATTACCTTGCTTGCTCGAATTAAGAGACCATTTGTTATAATTTTTTAAGAAAAAATCTTTTTTTTTTAAATAATCGTTTTCAAGAGTAATGCATTTGTTTGTTAAGTTTTAAAAAAAATCAGAATATAAAATAAATTTAAAAACACCTTCAAATGAGAAGCACTAACTTCTCAAAAAATAGATTTTTTTAAAAGAAAGAGAAAATATGATTCAAAAGATTGAACTAATTTTGTAACAAAAAATCTCTTTTATACAGTTGTTCCAAACAAATTAAATTATTTTTTTAAAAAAAGTGATTTTTATTGTGGTAAACAAACACAACATAGATTTTGATTTTTCATAAAGGGTGCGTTTGTTTTAGATTTTCTTTATTAAAAAAAAACCACTTTTGTCATTTCTAAGTGTTTGTTTAGGTTTTTTTTATAAAAATCATTTTATCAAAAAAATCTATTTTCACTCTAGAATGAGAGCCCGTTTGTTATAGCTTTTTTAAGAAAAAAAAATCACTTTTAAGAGTTTTGTATCTGTTTGTTACAACTTTTTAAAAGAATCAGAATCTAATAACAACTTCAAATGAGAAGTTGTTAAGAGCAGCTTCTCAAAAAATAGATTATTTTTAGAGGAGAGAAAGAAAATATGGTTTAAAAGATTGAACTAATTTTGTAACAAACAATCCATTTTATATAGTTGTATCCAAACAAACTAGATTATTTGTTTAAAAAAAGTGATTTAGGCTACGGTAAACAAACGCAAAATAGATTCTGATTTTTCATAAAATCTCTAAAAAATAATCTCTAAATTATTTTATGTCAAAATTACTTTTATTTTAATTCGTAACAAACGAGCCCTGAAAAGATATTAGGATTAGCTTTTTTCAAAATCTATTTTTTTCAAAAACAACGAGGTAACATATGAACTAGATAAAAATCATTATTTTTAAAAGAAGTGATTTTTTGGATAGTAAATAAACAGAAATAGCTTTAGATTTTTTTTAAAATCTCTAAAAAAAATCTCTAGATTCTTTTAACATAAAATCTATTTTTCGTAAAGCTGAAACAAACGCACCCAAAATCTCTAAATTATTTTATGTTAAAATTATTTTTATTTTAATCCGTAACAAATGAGCCTAAATCTATAATTAAAAATGGGTTAAAATATGTTTATGGTCACTCTAAATATGACAAGTTTGGGTTTGATCCTTGAAAAAAATTGATATATGGCCTTCCAATTTTTTTTTAATTTTTTTAAAAAGACTTTGGACCCAATTTCGGGATGATTTTGCACCATTTTACCTATTTGCCACTTGATGATGGTGTATGAACAATACACGTGGCAATTAAAAATTATTATAAAATTTATAAATTAAAATGAAAAAATATATAATATTTTTTTATTTATTTAATTCAATTAATTAAAAGAATAATTAGAAAAGGGGTAAAATTGTTTTCATTTTTCCACCTCTTCTTCTCTTCTCATTTGGTACATTCTTCCACCTCTTCTTCTCTTCTCATTTGGTACATTCTTCCACCTCTTCTTTCTAACACACCAATTCCAACACCGCCACCACAACCTTTTATGGGTTACACCACAACTCCGATTTTGGCATCGGTGTTTTCAGATCGCGAAACTGGAGACCATCATCACCAGATTTGCCGCCGCCATCAACATTGAAAAAGACCACAACCATCCTCAGAACTTATAGATCGATCATCATCAGTTCATCACTATTTGCACAGTCAGCATCTACCACATAGGTAAACTTTCATAAAAGTCTGGTTGAATGATGCAGTTTTAATGTCAAATTTAAGGTTGGTATGACTCCTTTTAAATATTAAGGGTTGACAATTTGATGTGATTCTCGTACATTATTGTTTTGGAATCTTGTGGTTGATCATATAAGAGACAAATTGTCTTCTTAAAGATGTCATAATTTATCTATGAGATTCTCTTGAAAGTCGTATTAATATCATTGTCGATGTACTTTCTTTGATCTTTTTCAAAACTTCTTCAGGTACCATCTTTAAAATTGGGTATTTATTTACATTTTTATGGAGAGAGTGAGGAATCTCGTAAAATTCGTAGGGGTTCATTGAGATAAAGCGTGTTTACAAAAAAAAAAAAAAAAAGATTTGGTTGTGGGATGAGGGTGGAGTTGGAGAAAAGGTTAATTTACTTAGGAGGAATATTTAGCTAAGGGTTGCATGACTTTGTTAGCTAAATTTTCTTTGCAAGATGAGGTTTTCTGGCGATGGGACACTAACCCTGGTGGCTTATACTCAACCAAAGAAGCTTAAGACTTGATCTCTAAACACTTTTTTTTATTGTCATGTATCTTGTAAGTTATCAGATGTTTAGTCATGACGAGTCTTTAATAGAGCTTTGTCGAACAAAAAATCTAGCCATGTTACTCAATCTATAGGTTTGGTTTCCAATGGAAAAAAGGTGAAGGAGTGCCTTCATTTGAAATGAATAACTTGTTTGTTAATTATTTGGAAGCGGTGTAATCAAGTCGTTTTTGGTAATCAAGACAATTTGAAAGGTCATCTAGTTGATTTGGTGAAGCTTTTGGTTTGATCTTAGATTAAAAGTAAAACCAAGGGTTTCTCTTGCAAATTCTATCAATGGAGTACTCAACCACTTTATGCTTAGACGTGACTGCTCTTATGTTGTGGTTTAGTGAGACAAAAATTTCAGTTTTCGTACATTCCTTTTCTCCAATTTGTCCAATCCAGAGAACAATCTTACAATCAAATACAATACAATTGGAGGTATCATGGCAAATCCTTTATTTTTTAGCAGATCAAACACTCCATTAAAATTGATTTTTATAGACTCAAATTTATTACTCAACTCATCATTATACAAAGATATCAAAATATTAATCACTTGATATTTTATTTATTTTTAATCAAAACCAATCTTACAAAATCAATAACTTCAAAATAAATCTTTGTCACTACAAAATGTACCCCATAGTATATATGCTTATTTTCCTATATATGTATTCCTCTGTTTTCATTCTTTACCAAGCATATTCTAGATGACATTCACATGATGGAACAAGAAGGTTCGTTCTTTATCTCATACACAGGGTAATGAGGAACACTAGAATATACATAAGGCCATGCCACAATTGGCTCTACTTTCTCTTTATCTTTCTTTTCATCTGTCTTTCCTACAGGGCAAATACTCACAAAATCTGCATAACCGAATTTCTTTCTTAACAGAGATGCCAGTCTTCTGAGTCTATCTCTTCTCCAGTTACTTCTATTTGATCCTTGTTATCTCCTTTTATAGTTGCACCTTCCACTCCTGAATATTTTTTTACACATGAATAATTGGTTAATCAAGTGATGGTTTTTAATTATTTTTTTAATATATGAGAAAGTTAGAGTGAATTTTATTACCTGAGACTCCAATTGCAATTGCCATGGCTTTGTTCCTTAATTTTTTGTTATTCATAGGCACCCTGATCACTATCTTTTGCTGCAAACATTTCACAAACAAACACGTATGTAACGCTAATTATTTACTTGATGAAAATACACATAAATGGAATTTAATTATGATATATATTTAAGGCTTTGTCTAATATTCGCAAAAAAAAATGGACTTGCATCATGCACAGGTGTCTTTTTTACCATTTGATCAATAAATCATATCTAATTAAATTTATTGGTGAAATTTATTGATTGAACAGCGAAAACTAACTTATGCTTGATAAAAAGATTTATCTCATCTGTGCACCATAAAATTTGTCTATATTGAGTAGCAAATGTAGCTAGATATTTTAAACCTTTGAAGTCAAAACTCAAAATTATTCTTTGAGAAATGATATTTATACAACCACTTTATGATGATTTTTTGATAATTTTCTCTCTCATACTCGCAATATATTCTTATTCTTTCTTTCATTTATCTATATCTCTATTCTTTTTTACCAATAAAAAGAAGAAAAAAAATTATCACAAAAATTGTTTCAAATGATTGTTTAAATATCAGAGTCGTTATTCTTTACCTTAGACATGATGGCTATGAGAAAGATCAATATATAAATAAATGGACTATTGTAAAAAGAAATGGAATAGAAGAGGCTTTGTTTTGATAAAGATGGTGCGGTAACGGTTTATCTTGAGATTATAGTGAGAAATTGTTTGATTTCAACGTATAGAAAAAACTTAGGTACAATTTCTTAGGTGCTTTTTGTATGATTTTTAATTAAATTCACCATAATTTTCTTAAATCTATAATTCTCTCAAAATTTGTTATCTCCAAAAAAGTTATACTTTTAGTTAATAACCATACAAAAAGCACATAATGAATTATACCTAAGTTTTGTCTTTAACATGTTTATATGCATTCTTAGCTAATAAATCAAACGTGTGGTCGTTGAAGAGTTTGATTTTGGAGCTGTACTATGATTTTCTTCGTCTTATTATAGTTATATATGCAAATACATGTACAAGAACGGAATATTTTCTAGAGGAACAATCCAGTCATTTTATATTCATTTTAATTGGAAAATAATCTTTGAAAATAAACAGCGTCATGGAGGTTAAAATCCACCCAAAAAGTTAAGCCATGGTTGTTATAAATAGAAACATTCCAGAACCTAAACAATCTCCCATTAATTAATCATATTTTGCAAATGTAATCATCATTAATTAATGAATTAAATATGTTATTGATCTTAATAAATATCCTAACTTTTTGTTTTAGTCTCTTTAAAAAAAATTGTTTTGACTTTTAATCTTCAAAAGTTTTTCATCAACACTTTTGTTATTTGCTTTTCAATGAACTCATATGTAACATGAAATTTTGAATAAATTTTTTCTGAAATATTTATAATATTATAAGAATATCTCTAAATAAAATTAATTAAATTTTAGCCAAACATAAATTAAATATAAATTTCTACATTTTTGACGTTTAAAGATTCAAATTTTATTTTTGGTTGTTTAAAAAATTCTTTTGTTTTATGGAGATTCTTATCATATTTTAAACAATTTGTCTCCGTGAGCTTAGCTCAGTTGGTAAGGACAATGCATAATATGTAAGTTTCAAGGTTCAAACTCCGGACACCATAAAAAAAGAAATCCAGCAGAAATTCATTTAAAAATTCAAAGAGTACGTATGACTTAACTTAAAAGTGTAGATAAAAGACGAGGACGAAAAACTTTTAGCGGCTAAAAATTAATGGAAAATTTTAGAAAGAATAGAAAGAAAAGTTGAATCCTTGTTTGCCATTCTCTTGAATCCTTAAGACTAGATTGCCAAAACCTTTCTTTGACTAAACTAAAATTTAGAATTAAAATAATTCGTCACTCATTTTCAAAAGACAGTTTGTATTCTGTACATCACTTGAACATTATTTAAAATGTTTCATTATCGAAAGAGTGTGTGCTCCAATTAAGGGTGCATGAATGTCAATCTTAGCTGTGATAAGTCGAGTAGACTCTACGCAAAGCAGTAATATAAAAAAAACGTTGGATGTCTAAACACAAGTTTCTTGGAATGATTGGCTTCTTTGTTGGAGTTGAATGACGAGGAAATTGTTGGAGTAAGGCGATTTACATCACCATCAGGCTACTATGCCTTTTTGTGTGTATAACCATGACAATATGTTCCCTTTCAAGAATGATATTTTCCTATTTGAGTGAATATTAAATGACGGGATAGAGCTAAGCAATTTCCTTTAACTAAAACAAATAGTAAACCATTGACCCAAATTAAACATTAGGTTCTTGTACTTATATTTGCATATATAAAAATAGTAATAAGACTTTTGATCAACGAAAAAAAACTATAATAATAAGACGAAGATGGAAGCCATAGGTACACACGCCTAGTCAAACTCTTAAACGACCACGCGTTTGATTTATTATCAAAAGAATGACTATAAATATGTTAAATACATTAGTACTTCCTCAAACACTTTCCTACTCTATCTACTCTCATCAAGATAAACCAATCCAGCACCATTTTTATCCAAACTTTTACATATTGATCTTTTTCATAGCCATCATGACTAAGGTAATGAATAATTTTTACTTCATTGATTCAAAATATCTAGTTACCATTGCTACTCATGTATACACTTAGTAAGGGGAGGAAAAGGGGATTAGTTGCTTATATGTTGATATTTTTGTTTTGAATTATCAAAAAGAGAAAAATGGTTTAAGATAATTTAAGACAATCCTTAATGACCCATTAAGCATCGGTGCCTAATAGATACTTTATTGGAGAGAAATTTAGTTGATGCTTATAGAGCAAACATCCTGAATTAAGCGCTCTCTCTTTCCATGGGTCCCATATCATTTTAATATTCAAATATTATTTTTTTCAATTCCATTGTGCTACTGAGGAAAAGCTTATTATAATGATATAGAGTTATTGATAAATGTGTTTAAAAGCTTATTAAATACTATTATTAAAAAATTATAAATGTGTGATGTATATAAGTGAGACTCACTTAAGTATCCAAAAATGACTATCTCTGCTGTGGATGCTCTAACAAATCCATCAAATTACTCTCCTTCAGTAAATTAATTGAGTTACTTGTATACAATGATCTTTCTGTACTTCTCTCTTTCATTCTATAATTCCTTTTCCGGAAACCCCCCGTTTCACTTTGTGTCAATATTTTTATTTCTTTATTAGCTTGTATGACTAAATGGTCTAGAGAGTTGGTGATGACTTTTAAAACAATATTATTATATATAGGAAAATATGTGTATTTTCATCAATTAGTCAATTAATGTTGCATGTCTTTGATTGTAAAATGTGTGCAGCAAAAGATAGTGATCAAGGTGTCTATGAACAACCAAAAATTAAGGTCCAAAGCCATGACAATCGCAGCTGGAGTCTCAGGTAATAAAATTCACTATGATTTTCTCACCATTATATTAATTTTTTCTATAAAAACCATGGCTTAATTAACAACCTAGTCATGTACAAAAATATTCAGGAGTAGAAGGTACAGCTATACAAGGAGAAAACAAGGATCAAATAGAGGTAACAGGAGAACAAATAGACTCGGTTAGACTCACATCTCTGCTAAGAAAGAAATTCTGTCATGCAGAATTGGTGAGTGTTGGTCCTGTGGGAAAGACAGAGGAAAAGAAAGTAGAGGCAATTGTGGCATGGAATTATGGTGCTCCTAATTACCCTGTGTATGAGATAAGGAACTCGTATCAATATGAGGACTCTTCTTGTTCCATCATGTGAATGTCATCAACAATATGCATACTAAAGAATGAAAACAGAGGGATACATAGGGAAATAAGCATAAAGAGTACATTATGTAGTGACAAAAATATTGAAAGATTTTTCATTTTCAATATAAAAACCATAGAGAAGATATATTCATAGTATAGAAGACTATGTCATGTGATGTCATTATAATCTTTTGAATGTATTCAAATTACAAATACATCTCCTAATTATTTTAAGGACTAAATTGACAAACAAAACACTTATTTGAAAACTAAATTAACTAAACAAAAAAACATTTAAAATCCAATACAACTAACAAAAGGTACTTTAAATAAATTTTAGTAGATTTAATACATTTACCATATCCAGGCCTCAAACATTTATAGGAAAAAAAATATAAAAACATGGTGGGGCACTTGCCTACACACCCTGTGAAGTCTATATGTCCATGTATGTGGTGACACAACATCATTAATAAATGATATAACATATGTGGTTCAAATGCTTCGCTACTCGCAGTTTTCAAAAGAAGGTTGGACATTTAAGGCGAAAACTTTCATTTTCCCTCACGTACAAAAGTGAAAATCAAGAAAGGAACCATTTTCTTAGTGAGGGTTCCTTTCTTCTTTTTTGAACGACAACCTTTTACCAGTGTTGTACTGAGCCAATTAACCTCCCAAGCCCATGGTTAGAACAGTGACCAATCTAAATCAACCCATCACGTTGGAATGGTTGTTGACGGTGCTGAATCGTATTGCCTCCGTCTTGGTTGCAAAGCTAATGTTTTTTTCAGAGCTTCATTGTGTTGAAGATGGTGAGAAACGCATCGCTGCTCTACATAGGTGGACACAAAGGAGAAAGGGAGAAGTTTGAGAATGAGGTTTTCAATTTATCAAGAAAGACACGTTTCCAGATAGGTGGACACAAAGGAGAAAAGGAGAAGTTTGAGAATGAGGTTTTCAATTTATCAAGAAAGACACGTTTTCAGTTTTCCCATATTATTGTTCTGTGTTTGGGAAATAAAGTGGAAAACGTTAGGGAAGACATTGATCTGATCATATGATTATGTTTTGTTTGACTGTGTGACTGCGTTATTTTTCTAACTGCAATGAATCACATTACATTGCGAACGAGGAACGATTGATGAACAATTTGATAAGTCCAATTTGATGAACAATTTGAAATGGACACCAGGTGGTTGCAAGATATAGATCAGAGAAGACATATTTTTGTTGAAGAGGGATAGACATTTTGTTTTTCACTTTGAGGACACATGCAAAATATAGAACATTGGATAAATTGAATGTTTGTTATTTCTTTGAGTACCATGACTACATGAAATTTCAACCGCAATGAATCTAAATTTGATTTTCACCAATTACATGAACCCGTTCACGTCAGTTTATGTGACTTTAGTTCACATACTACTTTTAAATTCAAAATTTTTATAGGCAATATGCACATGAATCCAGACAACATAAGCTTACGTGAATTGAGTTCACATAAGATCTGGAGTTAAAAATTACCCGTCATATTTTAATTTAAATGTGTTAGTTAAATATTTTTAACAAGTATCATTGAACTCAGTTTATATACAAATTCCTACTCCAAAGATTTATCAAGAATTTTTCACATCTTGAGAGATATAGATAGAGAGATTGGATTAGAAATATGATTTTTAAAATATAAATATGAGATGACGTTTTTGACATTTAATTTTTTTAAAATTAGTGTTGGAGGGTGTAACCAGAAATAAAGGATATAAATAGCACAAATGAAAATATATTTTGTGTTCAGACGGTTTCATGTATCCTTTAAAAAAAAGATGAAAATTGCTCTTCTCCCGTACAAAAATGTTCACTTCCACGTGAATTGATTAAAATACATCCACGTGAGTTAAATCACGTTCTGAGAACACCAACCCGAGGTAACTCACGTTGACAACAAGAGACAATTCAAAAGAGATTTGGCAAAGCTTCTTGGGTGCAAGGTCAATGGAAATGAAGAGAGATGGGCCATGTTCTTATCAATTTGTTATGACTGTAGTGATTGTTTTTTATCTCTCGTGTCTATCTTCAATTCGGTATGCCAATTGTAAATAGAGGCTATATGTGATTGTGAAATGACAACTGTAAAAAAAAAAAACAAGCATGAAGAGCAATTTTCAAAAATGATTGAGACTATATTTTTTTCTTTCTTTCTTGTACATGATTGAGACTATAACCGTAATTTGCACAAATAAATAAAGGAAAATACTAAGGAGCGCATTTAAACACCTAAAGCAGAAATTTTTTATGAAAGTTTGTGTATTTATTGGATTGAAAATTGAAGTCTTTACACTTTTTAAGAAATAACTTCTTCAATAAGAATGTTTAAAAGTGCTTCAGGAGCACTGGTTAACAAGACTCATAGATAAACTTCAATTCCCCTTCATCTTTTTCAAACTACCGTGTAATTTCTTTGGAAAAAAAAGTTATTTTCTTCAAGACAATGATTCGGCTTGAATAAATGACGGTATTCAGCTAAGCAATTTCCTTCAACTAATTAAACAAAGGGCCTTGTTAACTATTAACTAGTGTCTGGGGCACTAGTTAAAGAAACAAAAAAGAAAATATTTGCATTGAAAACATAATTCTTTACACTTTTTTAATTTTAACTTCACAAATTTCAAGGTCCTTATACTATATTTGGATTTCTTAACCAGTGCCTCCCGAAACACAAGTTAACATTTTGCTTAACCAAATTGCAATCATTGACTCAAATAAACATTAACTTCTTGTGCATAAATTTTCACATACGTACAAAATACAAGAGGAAGAATTCACACTCGTCTACCTTGCGTTTGATTTATTCCACAAAGAACTAATGCTATAAATACGTAAAATGCATGAGTACTTACTCAAGCATTTTCCTTTTTTTTTTTTTTGAGCAACTCAAGCATTTTCATACAACTTTAAACATACACCACTCCCGGAAACAAAGCTTCTTCTGATCCATTTATTTATATCTCGTAAGTATTATGACTAAGGTAATGAATAATTTTAACTCCTGCTAAAAAAAAAGTAGTGTGACCTCCTTTATTCAAAATATATAGTCAGTACATTTGTTACTCATATATAATATAAATTCAAGGGCAAATTGCACTTACCTCCTTTGAAGTTGGTTAAAATGTCACTCACATCCCCTCTATTTTATAATCAAACACAAACCTCCCTTACTTAATTTTTAATGTGAAAAACACCTCCCTTGTATACTAACACTGTTAGGCTCCTTTTTTGAAATAATCAGTGTTGATTGTTTTCTTTATTACTCCACACACTAAATTCTCTTTTTTTTTTCTTTCTACCTTTTGTGTTTCTGTATTTCAATTTAAAATAAAAATTTTTTTGAGAGGAAAATAGACTGTCAATATGGAATTGGCATCCGTTAGAATGTTGGGATGCAATTGTAACCAATTAATTGCTATCTTGACGTAAGCACATGATAGAAGAGCAATTGGCATTTCTCAAAAATGGCAGCACCCATCTACTGCTAGTAAAAAAAATAGCAATGGAATTATGAAGGTTCGCCCAAAGTAATCACAAAAATTCTGATTAACAAGAAAAGAAACTTGTTAACACAGTATACAAAAGTGAAAAATACCGATTAACATGAAAAGAAAATTTAACAAAGAGAGACCTGAGAAATTCAAAGGTAAATTAAAGAATGCCAGTTCAAGGAATTCATGGAAAAAATGCAAAAAGCTAGGGCACAAGTCTAAGAATTTAAGAGTCAAAAGTGTATAAATCTGTTTTCTCACTAACTGTCCTTTAACGGTGTTAACTTGAGGGGAGGTGGGTGTTTTTTGACAAAATAGAGGGGGTGTTTGTGTTGTTTAGCTAAACCTCGAGGGAGGTCAATGTAATTTCCCCTAAATTCAATTAACGTTCTTTCAATTATACATCCTTTGCTTGGAAATTGAGAGGGAAAATGTAGGGAGAAGAATGCTTATGATTGATATTTTTGTTTTTGTTTGTATCATTATAATAACTGACGAATGATTTGAAAAACTTAACAAAGTCCACCAAAAATTTCAAAAAAGGATTAGTATATTAATTTTTTTTATTAATTCACATGATATGTTAGGTTCTATGACTTGATTAGCTAAAGAGTTGGTGATGACTTTCAAAACTATATATATTATATAAGTGAATATGTGTATTTTCATAAAAAAAAATGTTAATTATATATCTTTGATTGTGAAATGCGTGCGGCAAAAGATAGTGATCAAGGTGTCAATGAACAGCCAACAATCAAGATCCAAAGCTATGACGATTGCAGTTGGAGTTTCAGGTAATAAAATTCACTGATTTTGTCACCTTTAATTATTTTCAATTCAAAATTAGGGGGTGTATTGGATCATGATTCTAAGGGATTTTAAAAGACTTTTTTTATCATGAAAAACTTTTGTGGTATTCAATCAAAACTCTTTTCAATTTAAAAAAAGTCTTGTGCTATTCAATCAAGATTCTTTGTCATTTAAAAAAAGTCTTGTGGCATTCAATCAAGACTCTTAATCACTTAAAAAAAGTCTAGTGGTATTTAAAATCATTCAAATTTGGAAGGATTGTTTAATAAATTAGATTTTGATGGATTTTGTGGGATTGTCTAGTGAAATTTTAACATGAAAAAGTCTTTCATGAAAACATGAGATTTCTTAGGATTGTTTTTTCTTTTAAGATTTTACTATCTCTCCCTCTCTCTCCTCCCTTCTCTCTTACTCTCTCTTTTCCTCTCCTCTCTCTCTCTCTCCCTCTCCTCTTCCTTCTCTCTCTCTCTCTCTCTAGCTCTCCCATAAAAAAATAAAGTGAAATAAATAAGAGTCTTTATTGAGATTTTGTGAAAGAGAGTGTGTTATGATATTTTTTTCAATTATTTCTTAAAATTCATAAAATCTGTTGAAATCTCTTGAAATCCATAAAATCATTTCAAATCCTTTAAAATCTTATA
>Ga0315913_1001432_pt1 | contig 26285 bp, 12 predicted proteins | sample MpolsnodulesMG_FD_207736 | JGI IMG/M metagenome (GOLD analysis project Ga0315913, IMG submission 207736) | Medicago polymorpha root nodule microbial communities from Los Angeles, California, United States - small nodules | ecosystem: Host-associated > Plants > Roots > Nodule | place: USA...
ACTTTTATTTCAAATTAGGAATACTTCATGAATTTTGAGTAATGTTTAAGGAATTTTAGTATTTTTTTTAACAGTATAGTATTTTAATATTAAATATATTAGTGTCCGCGTCACCGAAATAGCGCCCGCTATGCGCCCGCACCCCGCGCCGCGCCGCATTTCCGTTTTGACAACAGAGGTTTAAGTTATGTAAGCTTTTTTCAAAAATCCTTTTGTTAAATGATTTTAATGCTGAAAATGAAAACCACTTTGATTAGGGTTTGAAGAAAATCATTTTTAATGGAGAGAAGAGGTTAAAGGATGGATTGGTGGCTAGGGTGTTGGAGTTAAGGAGTGGAGTGATAAAGAAATGGAGGGTTTGATCCCCACTTCCAGCATAATACTAATCATTACTAATGATATTAATATTAAAGGGATGAAATAGAAATACAAAATCTATTTCTGTGATTTTAAACAAACGCAAAGTAGATTGGCAAAAATAAAAAATGCAAAATAGTTGATGCTTTTCTTGGGGGGACGGGTAGTTCATTTGGTTGAGCTATGGGATTAAAGGTGTTAACTAGTTAAAGGTCCAAGTTTTGAATCCTGGCAAGGGAGAAAATACTAACATCTGCCATTAAAAAATTTGTTTATGCTTTTCTTAAAAATAATCTCTAAATTACTTTACCAAAATCAATTCTATTTTAATTTTAATCTATAACAAACAGACTCTTGGTCTTTTAAACTTATATTGTCATTTTTTAAACATTTTAGGAAGAGAATTAACTTTGCAAATAACATGGTTGATATTGTTGTCGTATCTAATGGTCTTGTTTTTACTTGTCTTACAGGTACCCTTGGGCTGTGTGACACCATTTGCAGTAGTGAATGAATCAGCACGGTATGCTTCTTTTCTTATTCTGTCTAATTGATTGCAATATCATTCTTTGCTATTTACTCAACACACGCCCCCTCTTTCAGTAACAAGATGTTTCACTTTGAAATCCATTTTTATTGTCTTTTGTTTTGTAGTTTTCTCTTTTTAGTCTTAAACTTAACTTTTATATCCACCATTATTGTTGTTATAAATAAATGGTCCTCTTTATATAAGAAAATTCTACTAGTTCTGAATAGCTATTGCTGCTTTTCAACCTTCATATCTCTTGAATGATGAACTGGATGTGCTGATTGATTAGAAATGTCATGATCTATGCGAAATTATTTGATTGTGCACTAGCTTGGTGAAGGATTATACTTAGAGGTGTTTATGTGTTTGCTTATTAGACTGTTCACAAACACTGTTCTCACCCACTTAGCTAATTTATTTATAAGGAACTAATGCACTTTCTTCTTCTTTTGAAAACTTTACATCTTTCCTTCTATGAAGAGATGTTTCACTGCTATTAGATCAAGGATTCAAGACCCAGGAGCATTGTTTCTTCCATCCATTGTCAAATGACATGTCCATATGTAAGCGAGTTGTCTTTCTTATTAATAATAAAAAAAAATAAACTAGTTGCAAAACTAACTGTTACGGTTCACGAAACCACGAGTCTACCAGTTGAAACCCAAAGACCAAACAGGAATTCCTTTCACGTCTATTTACTATTTTTCGTTTTTGAAAATTGAACACGTATAGTGTTTTTTGGATCTGTGTAAGATCTCTTATCTTTTGATGCCCTGCAAGTTCAATAACTAAAACAAGATGTTACTTTACAATTGCAGCTCTAAATGTACGTGGTCTTGACAAATTTCTTAAATCAATCGGAAGAGATCCCTCATATGTTGATTTGGAGGTGAGCTAATTTAAGGCGATACCTATTGTAGATTTTGTTTTTTACTAATAAATAATTCTATTGTTTGCTGATAACCATCATTTGTCTTCCCTTCATCTCGGTACAGGCCAATCCTGCAGTGGGAAAAGATCAGCCTCCTGATCTAGCCGCTCTAGTTCCTTCCAGTTCAATAATTTTGCCAGATCAACCAGGAAAGCAATCATCTACAGAAGTTCCTAAGAACGAAAACCTTGTTTCTGTGGCTGTTTCTGTGGATACCAAGACCAAGACAGTTCCAGGTATAAATTCCACTATAGTCGTTCTTTACAGCATGTTCTTTACTTGGAAACTAATTTTTGTTTCAGTTGTCGTCATTTCTACAATATGTTCAGTATATTATTCAGAGAGGATTGTATTTCTGCATTATTACTGAATATATTTTTTCTTTGCATAATAGTCTTTGTTATTTTGTATGGATCTAAAACGTATGCAATCTTGGGTGGAATAAGTTATTATCTAAGTTTGACCTGAGAAAGCTAGTGGAGATAAGGAGAGAAAAAGGGAGTTGTCACAAATAGTTGTTCAAATATCACTACGCTAATTTTGTGAGGGTTATAAAAACTCCGAAATAAAAAAATCCCTGTGACTGTATTAATGAAATAAAATTATTTCTGGTGCAGCCAAAGTTGTCAAGCCATCCGTTGCTGGGAATAATTTAAAAGGAACACCGGAAAACACTGTTCAGCCATCAGGATCCTTTGCAGACGCTGGGAAACTAGTTGAAGAGATATTGCATAAAACATCAAAATTTTTGCTTTCAGAGGTAAAAAAAAAAAAGAACGTGTACTTTCGTTTGATTTCAAAGTTATGTTATGCATCTTGCACCCGGCTAAAGAATGTTGGCGATACAGATCAATGAAGAAACTATAAAGATGCATGGAGAGCAGCTTGGTACTGCAGTGTCTGACAAATTACAGAAAAACCTAACCTCTGATTTGAAAAATCTTGCTGTAAGTATATGGAGGTGCCATCAGATTTTTCCCTTTTGGAAACTCAAAGTCTTCTCCCATGTATATTATATTGTGGCTTCAAATTCTTATCAGTATCACTAGGTTTTTTTATTGCACATTAGGTTTAAGATCACCAAAGTCTTATTACTATATTATTTTTATTGCAGATGACATTTAAGAACACTGCATATACAGAAGGGTTTCAAGACGGTCTTCAATCAGTCAAGATCAAACTGAAGGATTTGTTCGAATAATACACCGTGTTTGGCTTATGCATTATTTATCAAAACTGGGCAAGATTAAGTTGTCTTTTTTTTTTCTTTTCCTTTTTTTTCTTTTCAACTAGACAGATTTGATAGAAATGTGAAGTCTATATATATGAAGGATATGATTTTTTTTTCATTCTTGCATATCTTTGGTAATGTGTCCTACGCCGGAAAAGACGTGCAAAGAAAGTCACAATTCTAAAAAAAATACTTGCAGCAGACACATTGATATAACATGGTAACCTATATCTTATTTGGGCAACATTTACACTCACCATTTCTTGTTTGTTTGTATTTAACTATCTACATTTTTAGATTTTAAATAAAGAATAAATGTAACCTCTATGAAATTAAAATGACAACAAATAATTGCTTTACACGAATGTCCAACTTCATAGGAAGCTTTTGAGATTGAAGCTGATTCTTAGCTTGATGGAACTTTATTTTTTGAGAGGAGCTTGATGGAACATAAAAGAACAATTTAGTTTGTTTTGAATACCATTCCTACCAAACAAGCTTTATTTAGAAGGAAGCCTTTAATTGGGCATTTTTAATTGATGAAAAAACTTAAGAGTTTGACAAGAGTAAAACTGCATTATATTCAAGTTGAATCTGTAACTTACTCGTGCCTGTAACTTGTCTGCTGCAAATCATAATCAGCATTAAGCCTCAAGTTGCAGTAAATCTTTGGACAGATTACAGAATGCAGCAAGATTGCCGCCTTGGATTATAGTCTGAAAATGAGCACAAATATGAATTTGAGATTCAACCCACAATAATAAACATGCATTTCCAATTCAATTTTGCATCCTTTTCAATTTCTTCTGAAGTTTCAAAAATTATCTGGAGAATTTTAAAACAGAGGCCAAGCACGTGAATGATTTATTTAGAAAATTTCCTAAATTCACTTATTTTATCCTTGTGCATCGCTTCGATTTAGCTTATATAATGAATCCAGCTAAAAATATTGCAATCAATTAATTTGGCTACGGAAATATATAATGAACTTTATCATATGCACATTGAAAGTAAACCATGAACATGACAAAGACCACACCATAATGAAGAAACGTATGTAATATCAACATTGAAAATGTGTCTAGCGTCTATCAGTATCCATTACTGATACAACAATACACTGACAGTTACATTCAATCACATTTGTTTTCTTAAATTATTACTAATGCATTTGTGGGATCAAGATCCCCTGCGGCTAATACTTTGCTGCATTTCGCATATCGGCGTTTGTTGAATCAAGATTGAAAGGTCCAAATTTCAATCTTAGTATTTTTTATATTTTAAAAGAAATTAACTGTTATATTAAAATTTAGATCGTTCGCGGAAAAATGTTGAATGCAGAGAATATAACTTATAGTATATCTTAATCGAATTTAGATCTCTCGTGTTTGAATGTAAAATGAGAGTTATGTTGATGATCTCACCATAAAATTTATTGAACTCTAATTATTCATATTTGAAGTAGTAGAAACCAATAAATTGAATGGTTAGATAATCAATAAAAGCCCTCATGTTGGATTCAAATCCGATGAACACCAATTATGAAGCATGCAGTTAATTTAATTTAAGTATCAATCACCCCTTATTCTTGAAGCAGAACCAGAACCAGAACCATTATCTCTTTGGGGATGAACTCTCCGATACCTGCCATGGAATGGCCAAAGAGACGAAATTCTTGTCCACCTCAAACACCTTTGTAACCTACCTCCACCACCACCTTCATCACCACACTCATCTTCATCATCAGAAGAAGAAAAGGGAATCTCTTGACGACAAATTGGACAAGAGTTGTGAAGTCTAAGCCAAGGAACAATGCAATCAGAGTGATATATATGTTTACATGGAAGCTCCCTCGCTTCACCACCAATTTCAAACTCTTCTTGACAAACAGGACAATGAGAATTCTCTATCAGATTTTTGCTTTCGATTTTCACAGTTGGAATTGCGTTTATACCTCTTTCCGGCACCGGTGGTGGACCTTGCCGGTCATTTTCCGTTATTTGGTCTATTAGTTCGTTAAAACCCGGTCCGAAAAAATATTCTCTTGAATCAACGCCACGTGGAATTGGTCCTTGTCTTCCCCGTGGATAAATCACAGGTTGAAACGTGTTTGAATCGGAATTTGAAGAAGGATCCACAGGTTGTAGAATGACCCATGTACGTGGCCGGTGTTGGATCCCGGGTTCAGGTTCGGGTTGTGTTTGGGTTGGGTGATGATCTCCTGTGTGGCGGTGCACAGGAACTTGTGTGGCACGACGTGGGCGTCGTGTTTGGGTTTCAGGGTTAAAACGACGGATGGGTGGGTCGAGCATGATGGAAAGTGCTTCTAGTAAACGCGCTTCTGGGGAAGGATCATGTGCGGTGAAGTCTACGACGAGTCTTGGTCTTGGAATGTTTATTTCACATATGAATTGGCCGAAGCAGCGGGGGCATATCAAGTCAGAGGAGTTATATGGTGCAACGCGGACAGTGCGGTTGCATTGGAAGCAATAGTAGAGTTGAAAGTTTCTACGTTGGTTGGTTATTCTCTCTCTTGGAGGACTCAAGGACATGATTATTGATGATGATGTTTTTGGAGTTTGTTAATTCAATTTTTGACTTTTGAGTGTGTTTAAGATTTGGGTTGGAAGTTAATGAATGTGGAAGGTTATATATGTGAAAGATGGAGGGAAAGGAATACTTGTGGGGTTTGCATAAAGTGATTCTTTTTAGAGGTTGTTTGGGTTTTATGTCCTAATAACAAAGCAAGAGGCTAACTTGCTATGTTATGGCCTTTGAGGTTTCAATTCAACTACTGTTCCTTCAATGGGTAGGAAAAGGATGAGTGTTTGGGGTAAACAGCTTATCAAAGTTGCTTCTACATTCCCGCGGTTTGTTTTGTGATTTTGGATTGTGACTTGCAAGGGAAGAGTGGCAATAGCTTACTTCTCTATCAAGAAAGAGAAGTAAGCTTCAAAATGGAGAATTCTTCTACTTGCTATACCACTATTGGCCTAATAGGTATTGTATAATAAGTGCAGTAATCTTAGGACTATACTTGGTCAAGTTAAATTGGGCATAAACCGACCCTAAAAATGTAAAGGGGCTAGTTTTCTCACCTCAACATCGATTTGAATATATGCATTCAGAAAAATCATTAAATTTTTAAAGTTTAGAGTACTTTCAAATAATTTGTACAGTTTGAATGTATACTTTCAAAAATATGAGATTTTTCAACATGTGAAGGTAGAATAGACAACAATGCCCATATGAAAGAATCTTTGATTCAAGGCCTTTTTTGTATCATTGTAGTGCAAGCAAGAAACATGTAACCGAGAAGAGAAGGGAAATGGATATTTCATTTTCCCCCTCAATTTTTCATTACCATTATTAAAGTTTTGGGAGTAAATTGTGATTACTCCTATAGAGTATACAAGGACTATCTATTTTTGAATGGACATGGAAAAATGAAAAATAAAGATACTTCGAGCATCTCCAATATAAAAAAATAAGAATATGTACCTTGACACATTAATGGAGATGTTTGAAGTACCTTTAAGTACCTTTATTTTTCTATCGAATGAATTGTGATTACTCTAATAACGGAATAAAGTTAAAAACGACTTTTGTAACATAAAAATAATCGCATAAAAGACTAAACCACGATAACATTAATAATATATGTTATACTGATGTTGTTCTTAAGCGGTAGCACACACTTTAACATAAAAACCTATTATAACATTTAAGATCCACACATTTTGACGGACATGGAGATGCTCTTATGGTCATGTTTAGAATTTTGTGTCTTCTACAAATATTTTTTTATTAAGGAGACTTAATAACATCATAATAAATAATAATTCTCAAAATAACGCATTAGCTTTTTGAATTGCAAAATTGTTTATTAAATTTTATCATATGAGCAATTTTAATATTTCATTCTCAAAATAAATAATATTTTGATGTCTCTTAGCATAGGTTTAGAAAAGTGTCTTCAAAAGAATATGAAAATAGAACATGTAGCAACTTGCAACAGAAGTTACAGTAATGCAGTCATCCTTGCATCTTGACAGTGGATTTTATTACATTGCTATAAAATTAGCATGTGTAATAAATGATTTAACCAGACCAGTCTAAGAAGCACAGAATCATCACAACAAAGAATCAATCACCTACCTCGTCACATGCATTATTATGATCATTTTCATATAAGTAAAATGGGCAAGTTTTATTGTCATTTATTTCTGCAAACAGAAATTTACACTCAGAAGCAAAGTAACTTGTTGCTTGCTCATACATGCAAATGGGACAGATAGATTTGTCTTTCTCACATGACTGTAACATTTTTTTACATGTGCAAGTTTTAGATATGGGAGGGCCACCACCACATTCATGCTATCATTGGTAATATATCAATCATGATACAAATGGACGACTTGGTGCTGTTAAAGGTTTTTCCGAGTACTACTGAGAGTAGTGGTGGTGTTAAATCCCCTCAAAAAAAGTAGTGGTGGTGTTAATGCCAAGATTCCTAGAAATGAGTACAATGAGTTACCCTTATTGATTATTCTTCCTACTCAAAATAACACTATAATTACCAGTTAAGGAAGTTACATCACACCATATACAAAGAGTTTGTCATCACACAACTAATATTACTCCAACTAATTGAAATTTATTTAAATTAGTTATTAGTAACTAATTGAGGTGTCAGTGTCATCGGGACACAGACACCGGACACGACACAGACACAGACACGTCGACACAGATAAATTTTTGAGAAAATGATATATATAATTCAATGTTATCACAAGTGTCGGTGTCATTGGGACATACTTTCAATCAAAAGTGTCGGTGCAACAGAGGTTACTAGTAACTAATTGAGATGTAACACACGGATAACACTATCAACATGTGGTTATTCTAAGTGGTGAGGGACTCGAGCAGCTTAACCAAACGGTCAAAAGTTTGATCTCTAGCTCTTATTATACCAGAGGCGGAAAAAACCCGATTGGAATGTGAGAACCCACTTATTATGTGTCTTATATATTATCCGACAATTTTAATCATTCCTAAACAATGATAAATACTTTGTACAATACAATTATAAAAAATGGGAAATGCTAACGGGTGTCACCGGTGCATTGGTTAAGCATACTAAAAAGGAAATTAATTAGTATTTAAGACATTGAAATTGTGTAATTAGTTTATAAAATGTCAAAAACAGTTTCCCCTTTTTTGGTATGTTTAATCAGTGTCCTTGGAGCACATGTTATCATCACCCTAAAAAAAATTGGTAAAAACTAATTAACAAACATAATTTGTTGCAATGTATCAAGCACGTAGAAAAGGGAACGACTACAACTGAAACAACACCTTTAGGAAAGATTAAACAACAGTTGGAGCAATTGATTATATCTCGTGAAGAAAAAAAAAAGTGGAAAACTAGACTATTGATTATACTACTTTGTTATGGATCTTACTTCATTAATCTTCCTTCTTAATTAAGCAAAGAAAACTTTATTAAGATTCAAGGGAACATATTCTCTTATATAACTAGCCAAGTACGTAGATCCATACTCCACAGAACGCTAGGACAAAAAATAACATCCACTTGAAGATACTTGTATGAACCAACTAGGAAGGAAGGGACTTTTATGTACTCAATTGTTAGAAAATAAAGGCACTTTCGTTCCATGTCGACACTAGCCCTAGCCCATTGCTCTTGTTACGTCCATAGAATTATTCAACCAAAAAATTTGGAACATAATCATGACTGATCCAAAACAATAGTAATAGATGTGTCTTTTTCTCACACATCATGCAAGTTAAAAAGGTTAGTGCGGGTATTTTAAGGTGGAACATCTGATATATCAAATTGCTACATACATATGAAGCCAAACCATTTCATCTTATACAAGTTTTTTACTTAAATTCTGCCCACCTTTTTATATTCGAAGGCGCAAATGTTACATTGGTGCAAGTGAAACTAAACTCGTATATTTTAAATAAAATCTTGTGTTTGAATCTTATGAGTAGAATAAATGTGGTTGGGAGAAGAGACCTCACTAAATGTAACTTCAACGAAAAATAAATTAATCATCAACAACGTTAGTCTCTAACATAATTTTAAGGGTACTATTTAGCGAATAGACTTTTTTTTTTCTAGTTGGCAAATCATCCAAATTGTAATTCACTGCCTTAATAATAACTCTTCTGTCAACGTTATTCATACAATAATTTTTATGCTACTCCTTACATTCAAGGAATGATAGGGGGAAATACAATAATCAACTGAAAGAAGACAAGAAACTATGTGTGGTAGTGAATTCACTATAATTTTGGGAGGAAACTCTTTCAAACTTGTTTTGTTTGACAACTTTTTATTAAGGTTTAACTTTATTAATTTAACTAATCGTTAATTTTTAAAACTAGTAAGTAAATTAAAGTTAAAATATTTTATACAATGTAAATATTACTTCATAAATTATCAATTAATTATATTTGAACATGAAATATACTTTTTGAAAATATAAATCAATAATGATTATAAAAATAATACACATGAATTTGTGAAATAACTGAATTTTAGAGTACATTATTATATTGTTAAAATATCATATTATTCAAGAGTTAAATTCTACTTGTCAAAAAAAGAGTTAAGTTCTTGAAATTTAAGTTGAGTAAATTTTACAAGAACTAGTTTTTTTTCTTTTTTTGACAAATTAGAAAGTAATGCGAGTTCCATTTTTTTTTCGTTGACAAATGTTAGTTCCATTTAAATTAAAATATATCTCACACAAAAAAAAAATGCATCTTACAGAAAGTAAGGTAGGCCAATGATTTTTGGTGATGAAGAAAGAACAAAGATGCGGGGATTGGAGAAAGAGGAAATAGTGTTAATAATTAGTATGTGTTTGTTTGTTTGTGAAAGATAAAGGAAATATTATGTGTTGGTGATTCCTTGGGAAATATATTTATTGAATATTTACAAATATCTTCCCTCTAAATCAAAAGAAATATTTTCATCTATTGAATTATCTTCCCTCCAAAAAAGGAAATATCAAAGTATCATTTCGAACTTATATGATCATGTCTTTCTTTTTTTACCATAAATGAACATATATATGAATTACATAAGCCATGAATGTTGATGGTTGACATTCTTTTCAATATAAGCCACAAGGTTTGATAAAGTCTAAATTGTCATTATTTATCTCTAGAATGGACATAATTCAACAAAATTTATTTAACCAGTTATTATCACATATACGTAGTTATTAGCTATTCATAAGTGAAATTGCGAAAGGTTTTGATTTTTAATTGAGGACAGGTAAAAATTGCTAATAATGTAATTTCATGATGAATTATGAGCTAGTTTTGAATTGTGACCACAATGAATAAATATATTCTGCTTATTTTCGTAATGCTATATACCTGTTGGGCATAGGACATACAGTTTTAAACAAGGGGTTTTAATTATATACAATCTTGATTTTACGTCTTTGAGGAAGAACATAACGTGTTGAATAAAGTGCACTCACGTTTTAAGGGGAGATTGTTTGATTAGAAAAGGTAACGTCAAACAACATATAAGTCAGATAATTCATAAATCTAAACTTAAAGTTTTATGATGGTCAACTCATTTATCTGTCGTTCTCAATTTAATGTGGATAATCACCCGAACTTCCTTAACAACCAATAAATCTAAATAATCATTCTTTATCTTAGAATGTTCATAATTTAACAAAATTTACCAATGTGGTTTGAGGATTCATTAGCTAATTTTGAATTGTGACCATAATGTATAAATATATTCTGTTTACTTTCTTTATGTCCAACATTTGCACTAATTTTGAATATGTGTGCTTGTCGTATGACCAATATTTATAAACAAGGAATCTTAATTATACGATCTTGACTTCCGGACATTGTTTTATAATCAAAAGTATTGAAAAATATTAGACTTTAGCACAAATTATGCACTTGTACTAAAGAATAGCCAAAAGAATAGTCTATTATCATTTTTTTAACAAATAGCTAATAATAATAATTTCACTGGCTGTTGACTATTTCACTAATATTAATTAAATATAGTTTTTATTAGCAAAATATCTAAAATAACGTACATTATTATGTGGACACAGCTATGAATTTCTTTTTATTTAGGTCATTAGGTGTACCTGAATTTTTTTTGTTTAATTTCATGGCTGAAAATCAAGAAAGTTGATATGGATTAGGTGAATTGACCTAAGCTAGCACTCAAATCTCACAACAAGTGTAATTCATACTCTTGAGACATATTGATGAATGTGACTAATCACTATAACTAAGAAAGTGACCCAAAATTTGTATAAGGTTTTGATATCGCATCCTATTTTTGTCATCCCGCCCATCTACTTTAAACTAAGGACAATTCTTTGTTTCTTTTTGTGATTCAAACGTCATTGCATTATACTTTTGTAGTTGTCTATTTTTAAATATCTATCACCACTAGCAAGTCAATGTAGACATCTTCCTTGTTTCAAGTGAACACAACATATGCAATGGTTGAATTGTATATATCGATTTACCCATTTACACCACACATTTTTTTCCTCAAAACGTCCAATAGCAAAGTTTATACAGACACATCAAGTGCATAGAAGTGGAGATTGTCACATGCAAGCATCTTTCTGATTTGTCAAGATATTAAATATCATTGTAGTCTTTAACCATCTAACTTATGCTTACATAACACACCTATTTATTATTTTAGTGGGTGTATGATTGCAAGCTACACCTTAAAATGTATTTTACGACATTTTAGTTACAACTCACTAATTTAAACAACTAAAAAAATGAGTGTGTGTAAATTAACAAGTCTCTTTGAATTTGTTAATTTGACCTTACTAATTTTCTAGTTGGTCTAAATAAAGGTGTATTTAACAAATTTGTTTGGTAAAAAAAAAATTGTTATAATTTGTTAAATTACATTCACTAAGAAATGAATGGGTATACCAACGAGGGTTTCACCTGACGAAAGAGGTTAGTCTTCTATAATATGATTGAATTCATATTTAAATTATGATTGAATAGTTTTTTTTAAGCGAAATAGAAATAAAATAAAATAAAGAGGAAGTACAAGACTGGGAGACATGAACCTGACCTAGTAAATCACACAGAAACAACCCAATAGGGTAAAAAGCAAAACTCAAAACATCGACTACCATGGACAATCCAGCGCACCCACGTGTGGACGCGAAACCGAATTGATTAAAACACAGTGCTAATGTTTAGAGCATCTAAATAGGCGTTTGAATCGTTTGTCAACACAAAAACGATTCAAGTTCCAACAACTCCTTAAACAGCAAGTCATAAACACCCTTTTAAGACAAACAAATTCAATCGTTATCCAAATCGAAGGATGAACAAACGACGGAACTCCAACACAGTCCAGCAACGAGGCATGAAGCTACCACGACATATTTCATATTTAACATTGTTTCAAATAGTATTATATATAGTAGATAAAATATATGAGAAAAACAAATACAGTGGTGCAAACTAGCTAAGCCTTTATATAATTTATAATATATTGTTTTGTCATTTATGCTAAGCTATTAATTAATGGCTATATTTAGGATAACTAGGACAAAGTTATATATGCTATTTCATTAACATTTGAAAGCTAAGCTTAACCTACGTGAGCCTATATGGAATTTGAGTAGATTGAATATGTTGTGCCTTAATTTGCCAATTTTTTCTGTTTTGGAAGGATGATAAAAAAGAAATGTCCTTTCCGTTTGGAGTATTGCAATTCAATAATGCGAGCTAAAAACATAGGGCCATGCGAGCTGTTTTATTTTATTTCTTTTGGTTTTTTGATTGAGTCCATCTAAACGACTACTTGTGCACATGGTTTGAAATTGACAACTAAATGGTGTTGTACGGTTGGAAATAATTCAATGTTATAAAATTTGAGTGAACCGGTTTGTTCAACTAGATTGTTGATTTAGATTGGTTTGGATTATCATGTATTCTTGTTGAACCGAGTTAAACGAGAGTTAGATTGAATCAAATTATGATTGAATCATGAATGATTCACGATTTTATTTTTTGCATTTTTAATTCATAATTTTTTAATACTTTTTAAAAAAAATTAGTTGTTGAACCTATTTATAGATTAAACCGTGAACCAAAGGTCTCATCGATTCTACCTTTGGTCTAATCTTTAAAAAAAATTGAGAAACCTGTACATTTTAAACATACATATAATTCAAATGTTCAATCTCTAATTGGTATGTATAGAAAAATATCTATTGAGATATACAACTTTTTTTTATATAAAAAAGAAAGAAAAAAAAAAAGATGTTTGCATAACTAGGGTGGTAAACAAGGTCATTAGACCGGTGCACAAACACACCAGTTGTGTAATGGGTCAATTTGGTTCAATTTTTATGAGAGAAAAAATAAACCAATTAAAAATAGCATGTTTGGTTTTTATGATGTTTTTTTCATGAAGTTTTAACCAAATTGGATCGATGAAGAACGAGTTATTTTGATTCAGTTCAATCAAATTGACATTTTTAAAAATACTACATAACTTATTTTTTTGAAAATCTAAAAACATCAACTTTGTTTCAAACTGTTGGAACTAAATTGTACATTTGTACTAGACACAATAAGTTGTTCACAATAATTCGTAGTTGTAGTATTAAGGGCCCGTTTGTTACGGATTAAAATAAAAGTGATTTTGACATAAAATAATTTAGAGATTATATTTAGAGCTTTTATAAAAAATCTGAATCTATTTTGCGTTTGTTTACCAAAATAAAAATCACTTTTTTTAAACAAATAATCTGGTTTGTTTTGATACGAACTATATAAAAGAAATTTTTTGTTACAAAGTTAGTTCAATCTTTTAAAAAATATTTTCTCTCTCCTCTAAAAAAATCTATTTTTTGAGAAGTTGTTCTTAACAACTCCTTATTTGAAACTGTTTTTAGATTTTTTTTTAAATTCTGATTTTTTTTAAAAAGCTGTAACAAACGAATGCAAAACTCTTAAAAGTGATTATTTGTTTAAAATAAGCGATTTTTTCTTAAAAAAAGCTATAACAAACGGGCTCTAAAAAATGTTGAATAATTCATAAGTTATTTAGTGGCCCATCCGAAAAATTTAAATAATTCAATTATAGGTCTATTTTGCGAGACTTTAAACAATTTTTCAATGGTTATAGTTTTCTGCGCTTTCAAAAGTGGCATACGTGATTTTTGTGATGCTTATACTTGACATATTAGCGAAGGCTTATAGACCTTCGAATTTGCATGGGTTTCAAATCTCTCGTATATTGTCTTGTCAACTGAAAATTCTTTCAGTTAATTAACAGTTGTAATGTACAAAAAAAGTTTCATAATTTATAATAGTCGTTAAATATGTAATTATTTAAGTATCCACCCTAATTTTTTAGTTAAACTCCGTCATTTCAACTTCGTATTTAATACTTATTACAACTTTAATTTATGTTTATATATTTTCTAACTCCGTCAATGCTCTGTCCATTGAAAAGGTTGAATATGCTATTAAAATTTTGTTTTTAAGTTCCTGAAAAACTTGGTCGATGTTTCATTTAAGCTGTGGTCACAAATTCAATCATACAAAGAAATAATGTTGGTGTTACTTTTCTCTTCCAATTTGTCAAGAGTTTTGCAAATTATAATAGCGTCATGTTAACCGGTGTTTTTGAGATACTTGTTAAGGAAAAAAAAAGAAAGAATAATACCAAGTATTGCGAATTGGTTGATCACGGCAACATCAGGAGCGAGCAACTCAAGTTGCACAGTTGTAGGCTTAAAAAATTTCACGATAGACATGTTGTGATTTTCGAAAACTGTGAGATTTGATTAGCTAATTAGATGTTCATGAGTCCTTCGTGAATAATTCTCTCGTTGTAAATAGCAGTGCACAACAAAAATAAATTGTTAGGTCGGCTATATTTAAATTCTTAACAAATGCATGAGATTGTAAGTATTTTTCATTATAATATTACACATTGGTCTCATCACTAATCAACAATTAGTGTAGTATATTATGATATTAGAAAATAACTGCTTTGCATATTTATTTATTTTTAAAATAAAAGATGGTAATACTGAAAATTGGTCAAACTAATTCATTGACCCACATAGCCCATAATAACTTAGCTTGACTCAAAATAGGAGCTAATATTGTAAAAAGAGTTACTTTTAAAGCTTCCAAAAAATTTCTTATCCTTCATCGAGCCGCACTTAAGTGTTGTTGGCTCTTCATCGGTAGTTAAGTGGCGTTCAACACATTTTGGATCGATAGTTAAGTGTCGTTCGACACTTTTTAGATTAGTTCAGTCACTATTTAAATTAGGTCGATTTAAAAAGTCTCTCAAACAACAATTAACTATCTTGAAGGTACTATGGTCTCTTTAGGATGGCTGGAAGAAAACAATGATAGCATAAAGAGCAATTTTTATTGTAAATGAGCTGAATCGATCTAACCTATTTACACATATTTGTCCATCAATATGAAATGGGTCGAATGAGTTCATTTGATAGATCTATTATTAGTTTGATTTTACCCTCGTATACACTAAAGTATTTTCTTGAAAAAAGGTGTCAAAAGAATCATGTCATGTGCCCACAAAATAGCATTTCTCGAACTACATCATCGACGGAGAATTTTATTTAAAAATTATTGGTACTAACGGTGCAATACGCTGCTAATGCTAAAGAAAGACATATGTTGTGTAGTTTCATAATGGATCTGTACCTTGATGCGTGAACAGAATATATATTTGATTTTTAAATACCACTTTCTCAAACCTACCTTTCACTAGTGACTTGCAAAGCAACCTTTTTTATCTACTACTTTTCTTTTAGTATTCACTTTTACCATCCTTTAATACATTGTTTTTTTATATCATTAAGGAATTCATCTATAATAATCTGTTGTATAATTTGACTGAAAGTTTAAATCTACCAATGTGATGTGTTGGTATAATCGAGTCTTAGGAGAGATTTTTTTTTACAGATAAATGGGGACAAAATAAAGAGTACGAGAAATTTACTATGCAAAGCCAGGACAAGAAAATATTTTTCATACACTTCGAAGTACTCTTTGACCTAGAAGACTAAGAAGTCAACAAATCTGGACAAAACAAACGGTGTACAAGTAAGTACAAACGGTTGTACTGATTCATCAATTAATGTCTTCTGAATGTTTGGTCTTATAACTAAAATGAATAACTAGAATGAATATCTGAGTGTATTACGTAGGCGCCATCACATTAGGGTTGACAAGAACTAGATAAGAAATTGTTACAAAATTATGTTTAAAGTAGCAATTTGGCTTAAAAAAATAAAATAAAGTATCAATTTGAATTCCTTATGATGTGGAAACACTCATGTGGAGGAAAAAGAATAATTAAAAGATAATACTTCCTACGTCTCACAATAAAATATGTTATTGAAAAAAATATGTTACATCAGTTTATATGTTTTACTATATCAATCAAATATTAATATTGATTTTTAACTCTTACTATTTACTCTATTTTTCAGTTTTTTTAATTTCTCCTTATACTATTTATAAATGTTATTTTTGGTGAACAAACATTAATAAATGTTATTAACAAAAATCATAATCAATAAAAGGTATTAATGAATAAAAGATAATTTTCTATAGTAAGCAATAATTTTTCTTGTTAAAAATAATAATATTTTAATTATGTGTCACTTGTTAAAATGACTATATTTTAAGACGGAAGAGTTGCATGTTACTATAATAGGATTCAAATGTAAAATAATGAGATGAGATGAGATGACTAACTTATCCATTCAAAATTTGGTGGGATTGCTAATATCCAAGCCTAGTTTGCATGATTATTTAGCATTATTTAACGAATCACTAGTATATAATTGCAATACTCCAAAAATAAAAAACATTATAAAAACAAGTGGAGACATTAATGAGGGGACAATGACACCGGGAAATGTTTGAGCAATCTACATAATGAATGCAAACCAGACATGCTTCCCGCTCAGAACTTCACTTCTAATCCAAAAATTGATTTTAAATTAGGGAGTAGGTAGTTTACAAAATTGCAACAAAAGCCATTGAAAATCTTAATTTCAATAAAATTCCAAAGCTCATTTCGAAATATTTCACTTGGAATAGTCGATTTTTGAGTTGGGTTGGTTCAAATTGAAAGAATATTTGGATTTGAGACTATAAACTTTGGACCAGTTTGATTAGAGATAAATGACTTAACCAAATCGAACCATTGTGATCATGGTGGTTGCTTTGAATAATTTGGTCATGGAACTTACCAAAACCAAACTTTTAGCTCATTGTATTAAATATTATTACATGATCAAATCATGAAAAATTGAATAAAAATACAAAACTACAAAAATGAAACAACTGTAAAAACAAAAGATAGCATGGGACACATTCAAGGATTTAGGTCCCAAAATAAACCCCAAGCTCTATTCCACTCCACCCCTTCCTTGTTGGATTTTTGTGAGTTGCATGTGGAGTCATTGAACAAAAGATAGCTTACACAAGGAAAGATTTGAATCCAGTGCTAAGATACAAACTGAAAACTACGGACATGGAAATTGAAAAAAATAATCTGGCACCTCCTTAATGAAAGAAAATTAACCAAAAGAAATAAAATAAGTAAATTATTGCCTTTTTAGAATGGGTGAAGTTCAGATTGTAGATCTAGCATGCTAGAAAAGTCATGCTCTTTTTCCTTTTATATTTTGTGAAAAAGGATAAAGATCTTACCCACCCTACATCATGTGCCTTCTGTTTAAACAAATTAATAATGATAATAATAACAATGGAAAGAGAAATCCTGTCATTGTCCTACTCCTACATGAGTAGAGCATCACATGGATTCTTATTAAACATAATGATATAATATTATAGTTTATAACATCATACTTTTGTTTCCTTCTCTTTCAATTTTATTCGATCCAATTAATGGAGGTTTGTCTCATGATCATGTCTTGAACAAAATGTCTATTCTTAATCAGAGTATGGGGCACAATACAGTCATTATTCCCATTGCATTTAAGGGTCAATCTTACAAGCATATATGCTTTTTCACATACTGCAAAATCTTTTCCTGTTTTATTAGCATTGATAACATTATACACGAATCTTCAATGTATCTTTACTTTCAGAGTTGTTGCTTGTGAGAGAATGTTTTTTTTTTTTTATCATACAAACACATGATATCATTAAAGATCACTCCCATCTTTGACACATGACAAGTTTGAAGTTCCTGGCAAAATCCACGTTTGTTTTACAGAGAAGATATTTTGACATCAGAAAGGAAATTAAATGATGAAGAATGAAATGCAGAAAATTGAACTTTCATTGATATACATGGTTTATATACAAGTTACAGTGTGGTAAAAAAAAAAAAACATCAAAGCATACTCTTTTTTTCAACCTCCAATCAGCTTTAGCTCATCAGGGTGACATCTTCCAAGTAACTCAAAATTAGTAGTAAAAAATTTACAATTGCAAACAACAGCTAACATTGATTTCTGTCAGACAAAAGTTTCACAAAATTTTCCATCCATTCTGTTCTGAACAGCCTTCACAGCAGCAACTCTAGCAGCAGTGGCAGCCTTGTTTGCAGCGATCACTGCATTGTTAACCTGGTCTTCGACCCGCTTAAGGTTTATCGCATTCTCAGCTGTTTTCCTAGCAGCCTGCAGATTAAAATACACACACATAAGTAATAGAAAATCACCAACATTTGTAATTGGCCAAAATCAACAAGCTAAACAAACAATCGCTAATAACAAGCACCTGAATAGCTCGAAGGACAACATCAGTTAGTGGTGGCATAGGATGCTTGAGGTTGCCAGCATCCCATTCACCACATCTTCGATCACCATTTCGAAAGGTATACGAGCCAATACCTTGTCTACGACCCTCATGCCATGCTCCTTCATAACAATGTCCATTAGCAAAATGGTACACTCCAAATCCATGAATTTTGTCTCCAAAATACTCTCCTGCATATCTATCTCCATTTCTACAACCAAAAACACACCATAACTTAGAAAAACATGTTTCACAACTACATCCAAGACCATCTATTAGGCTATGTTAATATTCGGTATCACGCTAGGTTTGTCAGAATCAGAATCACCCTAATTCTGATTCAGACAAACTTCACTATGATACCGAAAATGCATTATATATCCTCGCATAAAACAAAACATCTCAATTAAAACTAGTAGCCTATAAAACAGTAGCATCAATTGAATAAGACTAAATCACACACATAACATAAATCTAAGAATGAAACAATTCAAATGAAATATAGATTATAGAATAGTTACCTAAAATGGTAACAACCAAGACCATGTTTAACACCATGTTTAAACATTCCAACATAAGTACTAGCATCAGAACAAGTTTGAAGACCCATACCATGACTTTGACCATTACACCATTCACCAGAAAAAGAATCACCAGTATAGAATCTATAAACACCATAACCATGTCTCATTCCTTTTCTATACTGACCCTTATACCTACTCCCTCTTGCCCAACTCTCAATTCCATATCCATCATATCTTCCATCAACCCAATCACCTTCATATCTTCCATTCACAAAGTAATTATACACACCACTTCCATTACTTCTTCCTTTATGAAACTCCCCTTCGTAAAAATCACCGTTGCTGTAAAACTCTACACCTTCTTTTATCTTCTTTTTCGCTATCGCCGTCATAGTTGTTGTTGTTGAACTACCACCACCACCGCCGATGAACCATTGAACCGGTTTTGATTCTGTTTTCGTTAACCCAAACCGTTTTATGTTAATTTCATACCACTGTTTCAAAACGGAGACACTGTAGTTGATTAACCCTTTATTCTTTGAAATGAAGTAAAGAGCAACGGCGATGAAAATCAAAGCGAGTAAGAGATTCTCTGAAGTTGGAACCTCGTCGCTACCGAGGAAGGAGAAGTAGAAGAAGAAAGAACACGCGCCGAGGGAACCGAATGAAACAACGGCGATAACCGGAGTGGTTAATCGGGTCGACCCGATTCTTGGGGTTTGGATTTTTTTGTTGGTTTTTATTTTCTTGTTGTTTTTGTCGTCTTCTTCGTCGTAGTAACAATCGTTGATGGAAGAAAGGCTTTGAATCGATGAAGATCGAATTGTTGGTGAAGAAGTGAGATTGAGAAGTGAAGATTGTGTTCTTGTAAGCTTTGATTGACTCTTCTGAGTTTCCATTTTAGCGAGATCTTCTTCTCCGGTGCCGGAAAATTGTGGTTATGTTTCCCGCCGGTAACATTTCACGGCGGTGGAAAGAATCATTCAACTGAAATTTGAACTCAACTATTCCAAACCTGAACGGTTTTTTTTTTCTTCTGTTTCTTTTTATTTTCTATTTATTGATTTTTTTTCTTTTGTTAGGAAAAGAAAAGGAAAGAGAGAAAGTAGAGTTGAGTTGGTCGAAGTTAGAAGTGAAGGTTACAACAAAAGGAGCGTGGAGTGAGTGCCGGGTTTGGTGTACTTATGGACCGAGCAAAGAGGAAGTTAGATTCAATTATGACCATTCGATTGAGATCTCACGGTTATATATATTTTTTAAGGGGCAATGTCTTAGTTTTCTCATTGAGCCTAGCTCTCGAAGTTCATGGACATAACTTAAGAGTTAGAGAAAGAGTGTTGTTTTATTTTTATTTTTAGTTTAGAAAATTCGATAATCAATCAAAAGTTCATCGGGGTCATGACAGAACTCAAGAGTTAGAGAGTGTCATTTTATTTTTATTTTAGTTTTGAAAATTCAGTATCGATTAATCTGAAAGGAGCAATCGCACATTCGACTTACGAAGTCCTATTTAAAGCATATTAAAATTTTGTATGCACTAATCCACCAAAATTAGCATCGGAAAAATCGAACATGAGATGAAGAACACACCTCAAACTCAAAACAACACCATTAAACTAATTCGAGTGAGTTTTCACAATGTGCTATTAATAGATGTAATGTACTTTTTGCTTGTTTATCAAAAAGGTTTTAACACCAACGACGAGAATGAACTCACGCCTTTGTAGGATACAATAAGTGTTTTATCAACTGAATCAATTTTCATTGACATTTGACAGTTAAATTTGTATGTTGGATTTGAGGCCGTTGGATTTGTGGAAGTGAAGTTGTGGTCCCGGATTTTGAGGGGAAGATATGGTCGTTGGATCTGGATTGATTTTGGGCTTTAGCTTTACCATGGCAGGCCGGCACGTGCCGTTAGAGTTTTACCATGTGACTCGTTCGCCTCAAGTTAATTTTAGCACATAGATTAATTATCGATCGTGATCAATCATGACCCTATTGTTTGGGGTTTTAATACCTGGGGGATTATTTGCATGCGTTGCGGTCCATCTAAGCTACCATGTAAGTTGTAGCATACTAGTGGCATGTTAAATAGTAATGCCATTTTGTACGAGGTGGAGTTAGAAATGTAAATTAACATGGTTCACGTGCTTGGTTCTATTTATTGGCGATACAAATTATATACTCCTATAGTTTCTAAATATAAGCAAAATTAACTTTTTAGGTTCATTCATTTAATGATGAATATGGTCCATATAACCACATTCATCATTAAATGAATGAACCTAAAAAGTCAATTTTACTTATATTTAAAAACGGATGAAGTAAATATTACTCTATTTCACTCGCAAAAAGGCCACATTGTGTTTCGATATATTGTCCATTTTTTTTAAATCCTTTAAGGTTTTATCTTTTGTAAAAGACGTTTCGTTCGGTCAAACAATGTGTGTTGTATATAAACCACCATTGTTTCAATTTTTAAATAATGTAAAACTTTAAGGTGTATTAGACAGTTGCCCCAAGTCGATGTGCAGGGAAAGAGACTTCATGAATGTTATCAAAACTCCCTCTAAAAAAATTATTAATTTTTTTCAAAGCCCGTAAAACTTAGTTCAAATGACAATATCAATATTACGAAGGTATAAGTTCGAGCTCAATATTTCAAAATTATTTACATGTTACGTGTGATGCTTGCCATGCCATCTAAGACAATAAAAATGATTTTTAGAAGAATTAACAAAACATCTTATTTGCAGGTGTTTCTGAATTTATTTTCCTCCAAAAAGCATATATAAATTCTAAAAGTGATAAAATTTTAAAAAAAAAAAATTATTCTTCTTAAGTTGTAACAAACATACTCTAAATACTATTTGAAATATATCGATAACGTGAGATAGCGTCATGTTATTATAGTGAACTAGTGGTAAAATATGATAAACCAAATTACCTATTAACGTTTTTTTAGTTAACACTATTTACATGTTATCATGTTATTGGTACGAATCTCTGTTTTTCTACACGCAAGAGTCAAGTATCAAACATCTAATCATATGCTTAATGAGCTCGAATATCTTACCACTTAAACCAACCAATCTATTGTACATTGAAAAGACTATTTACTCTTTTTTTTTGGTAATACTATTTACTCATACGTTATCTATGAATAAATAAAGTTTACATTGATCGTTTTTTTAGGTGAAAATTTGCGTTGATCGTTGAATCGTGGCAATACTTATAACATACAATTTTATTAAATTATATTGACTATAGATGTTGCTCATGTGAGTGTAGTTGGCGACACCCTATGCCTAATCGAAATCTTGATTAAACTAGACAAAATATGACATGTTTAAAATTATTGTTGACTTTTAGCTAAAACAAAATATTGTTAACTTCATGAAAGATTATCTTCTAATAAAATCTCTTGAAAGAATCGTGTGAGTATACTAGGTGGGTTTTAATTCATAATTTTGCGTTGTTGATTTAACATTTTTATTCATTGTAAGGTAGGAGCAATAATAAGTTGCTTTCTTTGATTGGAGTTTGCCCTCCTTTGGATCTTATTATACACCAAGTTTCTTATATTTGCCACTCGGAATATTGCCTAATACAAAAGTATGACTACACTTACTCAAGATTAGTATACCACAACATACTAAAGTACTAAAGGCATATATAAAAAGATTTAGATTCCTTAACTTCTTATGTTTGAATTTTATGTTTTTTTGGACAACATTCTTATTCTTAAATTCTTTATGTTGTTGTTGTCACCACTTTTTCTTTTATAGTTCAAAAGAAAAGTAGAGAAATTTTGAATTTGAAATTTTCTTCAATCTAAAGCTAAGATGTTAAACACCAACTTATTACATGCATTCAAGTCATATCATGTGTACGTGTAACCGAAATGGATACATCATATATATATTTGGTCTGATTCTTGACTTTGAATTTTGAACAAATTTCTCTTTTCTACTGTATTATTCAACCATGTCACCATGGTAAAGATGAAATGTTATAGTTGAGCATCAACGTCATTGATGAGCGCTGGGTGCATTGAACATGACTAATTATTAGCAGGGTTAAATATGTCGTTGGTCCTTACATTTTGTCCTCCTTTAAAGAATAGTTCCTACATTTTATTAAATGTTTTTAAAATCCTCACATTTTATTTCCGTTATCAAAATTAGTCTCTGCTGTTCATTCTCTAACGGAATGCTGACGTGACAGTTAGTGGATCCCAATTATTTTAGGGTCAAATATGTTTTTGGTCCCTACATTTTGCGTGACTTTGAAAAATAGTCCTTATATTTCAATAGATGTTTTTAAAATCCCTAAAATAATGACTATTCTTCAAAGTCATAGAAAATGTAGGGATCAAAAACATATTTGACCCTAAAATAATTGGGATCCACTAACTATCACATCAGCATTCCGTTAGAGAATGAACAGCAGAGACTAATTTTGATAACGGAAATAAAATGTGAGGATTTTAAAAACATTTAATGAAATGTAGAGATTATTCTTCAAATGGGCGCAAAATGTAAGAACTAAAAATATATTTAACCCTAAAATTAAGTTTTATATGAAAAGTTGTGTATTAAATGGAAATTGTGATAGTTGACTTTTTGAAAAAATAATTACTAAATTTGGGATGTTTAAAGAGTGCTCCGGTGGCACTCGTTAACAAGACCCTAAAATTAATAAGGTCTATGGTGGACTATTTTTAATGTTGTTTCACCTTATACATTTACGGCCCGTTTGGTGCGCAGGATAAGATAGAGACATGATAGGATAAGAAGCTGGATAAGGATAGGATATGATAGTGACAGGATAAACATTTATCCTATCATGCGTTTGGTGCACACTTGATAAAAAAGATGATAGCATTATTTTATCATATCATGTGTTTGATGCACACTTGCTATCGACATGATAAAAATTATATTCTAATTAAATTACAAAGTTATCCTTGTGAAACAAATTCATAATTTTTATGAAGAAAAAATAATAATTCTCATATTTTTATTTGACAATAAAAAAAGACAAGTAATTAAATAATATCATATAATTGCAAAAAAAAAAAAAAAGTGCTGCTAAAATACTCAAACACAAAAGTATCACTTAAATAAGTAAAAAAACAATAAAGAAATATATCGAAAAAATGAAATTTGTATCGACTTTAATTGTCATACAGATAAGTAGCAATAAAACTACGAAGCAACAGAAAATTAAATTAGCATACGGACAAGTAGCAATAAAACAACGAAGCAACAGTACAATGATAAAGCAACAAAATATTGTCAAACATTTTCAGCGAACAATACAAAAATTACTGCGCCAATGACTTCACAAAGGCAAGACGAGCACCAACATTAGCACAACCCCAAAATATATGAAGACGGTGTGACACTGATAAAATTTTGTCAGCAGCAGCAAAACGCTCTTGTTCTGTTAACTCCATTTTCTCCAATTCCACCATAACATTTCTGGAATCATCAATCACATCTTTGCCGAAACCTAGACGATTTGCTGCTTCACACAATCGTTCTGAGCCTTTTTTAAGTATACTCCCAAAAGTATGTCCTAGCTCTGAAATACTCTGAGCAATTATATTTGCTCCTTTGTTTCTTTTTCTAGATTGGATGTCCATTTGACCAGTCTTTCTTTTAGATTGATTAATAGAAGGCGACTGTGAGATTTCTTCTTCCTTCTCCTCGTCATTAAGTTCTTCTTCTTCTCTATCGATCTCCTCAACATTGTCAGCAGAAGGAGCAACACCTTTACCAGTAGCACGATCTTTTCCAAAAGCATGACCAAGTTTGTCAAAAAGCGAGATTGGAGCATACCTATAATCTTTTGCATTTGGGTGACTCTACACAAGAATAAAACATATATGTTTATAAGTAATCAAAAGGAGCAACAAAAACATTATAAAAAAAAAATTAATAAACGCAAACCTTTACATATTCCTTCCAAACTTCATCACTATCCACCTTAATCGTTTTTTTCTCTTCATTCCAACCAAATCCACTTTGCATGAACATATCATAAATTATTCCATAAAGTGTCCTTAGCCTCTTCATAGTCGATTCAATATGCGGTTTTACCTTAATTCCACATCCAGGAAACTTCTCCTCCATCTTTGTCTCAGCTGTTTTTAGGGTATGTGATTTGAATTGTCCGTTGTCACATCTTTGACCATTGTTCACAGCTTCAATTAGTATATCAAGTAATGCTTCATCCTCTAGTTCAGACCATTGTCTACGATCTCTCTTTCGCTTCTTGGTTTGTTGCATGTTGTTCTCAGATTCCATTTCTATGATATTACCAAATTATCAATCACAAAAACACAACCGACTATCAAAAAATATGCAACATTGAAACAATAGGCAATCATATTTCATCTCAACCTCAAATAACTATGTAAAAGTGAAAAGAAATCAAATCAGGAAAAAAAAATAGGCAATCAAACCAAAAAAATATGCAATAAAACCATAACAATATATCACTTCCAAATAGATCAAAGTGTGAGCAACCAAGTCTCAAATCAGTAGGCATTACATAATAAAAAGTAGTCTGACTCCATATTGAAATCATAAATAAATAAACTAATGATAAAACAATCAATTCATGTGTCTAAGAAGCCATTCATTCCATGATTCTGTTGCTAAGTTCTCTCTTCAAGTAGACCATGCTTCACTTCCTTCAATCGTATTTATAGGAGCAGCATGTGCAATATCTTCATTATGTAGTTCTGTCTCCAAATTTATGACTAATTCTTCTTCCATTGGATCAGTAGGCATTTCTCTTCGAATGAAATTGTGTAACAGACAACAAGCATTTATAATGCGAATTTGAATTTTAATT
>Ga0315913_1001433_pt1 | contig 26283 bp, 8 predicted proteins | sample MpolsnodulesMG_FD_207736 | JGI IMG/M metagenome (GOLD analysis project Ga0315913, IMG submission 207736) | Medicago polymorpha root nodule microbial communities from Los Angeles, California, United States - small nodules | ecosystem: Host-associated > Plants > Roots > Nodule | place: USA...
CCAATATAAAGTTTAGGTTTAGGGTTTGTTTGTGAAGGGTTTGTCATCAAGATGAACCAATAATCCCAAGGCAACTTTTATTATTATTGTTATTTTCTTTCAATTAAACTCCAAACTTTTTAACCTTTGAAACTTTCATCTAATCATTATTAAAAGTTAATTGAATTCATAACTCCCTGTCAGAACGATACTCTTTTTACTACTTCGGTAGAACCGCGCACTTGCGGTTTTACTCATCACCTTGGCGCAACCGTATAGTTACTGTCATGTGATTGAAAGATCACGAGTTCAAGTCCTGAAAACAACATTGCTTTAGTGCGCCTGGCTGTCCAACATCAAGATCTTTGAAATATTTGTGGCTTTTTTAGTAGTTTCCCTACAATCTTAAGAAGCTTGGTATCCTTTGTGAAATTTCTGAGTTTTTCTCCTATCTCTTTGCAAAGGGGTGTAGAATGATCAATTAGCTTGTAATTTGAACAATAAAGAGGTTGTTTTTCATATGTGACCTCTACATAAAATGCAAACCCCATCTCTCTCAACAAGAACGTTGGTTTAATAATCTACCAGATAAGTCCAAATCCACAAGAATTCTTTTATACTAACCAAACAACCTATTCTTGTTGTGTTCATCTAGTGCCAATGGAATTCGGGGTCTCCAATATGTTTGGGTAGGTCTAAAAGTCTAACCCAAACATGAGCATGAGTTTTCTTAACTATGAGGGTTAAAATCCTTTGACCAATTCATAAATCTCAAGAGCACCAGTTTTATATTGATAGTGTCAATGGACCCAACCCTACACATTTTTTATAGATTTAAATGGAATTCAAAAAATCCCTTTCCAAGTGAAATTAGCTTCCAATTTTTTTTATAGATTTCCAGAAATTGGACAATTTCCTGTGTGCAAGTCCATTGCTACCTTCAATTCCTAACTCATATTCAGATTGCAAAAAATTTATACTAATGAGTCTCGTTTCTAATATCAAGAAGGAAATTGGCATTCGTGAATATCATAAGTGTTTGAAACATCTTGTACCAAAGATTTTATAGTTTAAGGAATAGATTCCCACATTGCTATCTCCGACGGTGTCGAAAACTTCCTCATTCCAAATTCATCAAATTGAGAGGTAGAGAAACTGATATAGAGAAGCAGACAAAGAGAATAGAACCCTAAATACAGAACTAACCCATCAGAAACCTACACCGGAAAAATACCACAACGGTTCCAGCGAAGCTTGAGCTTGAACGAAGAAAGCAAACCAGTCGGAAAACTTCACTGAATACTAAAACAATTCTGAGCAAAAGCTTTAAAATTGGTGATAACAATAGAGTGCAACGAAGCAGTTTGGGTCATAAAGAGGAGATGAGAGCAGAGTCGCAATTGTGATGAAAGCAGGCTCCGTAAAGTAGGTCTCGTGACGATTATGGCAACTCCGGTGACGATTGTAGTGATTGTTGGTAAATGGTTGGAGAAGTTAGCGCACCAAGTTGTGATGAAAAAGAAGAGAAAGTATTTCTTGATTGTAAACTTTTAATTATCATTAGCTATGAAACTTGGTTTACATCATCTTTATATACAAGCTATGTTCTTTACTTGTTCTACAAGTAATTATTCAAAACTAACTAGCTTGTACAAAAATAGCTAACAACCTTAACAATTCAGTTTTAACTACTTCTAGTCTAAACTAACTTGAGCTTATCTCAACTAACTTGAATTAAAAACTAACATCTTCCCTTAATTCAAGTTCTTTAGCTTTACCATTCCAATCATGCTTCTTAACTTGACAAATTTGTCAACCTTCACAGCTTTATTTTCACATTTGGATTTTGGGTGAACTCGGTGTCAAAGAATCATGGACTAAACTCTTCGTAGTTGGACCCTTAACTTGTTCTCTTGTGTGTCCCATCTCAGTAGGGAACAAGAACAATATATTCTTCAGGGAAGACGATTTTGAGCTAAGCTGGTATGATTTAAGTACCCAAAAGATTGAGAAAATTGGAGTTAAAGGCGAGTCATTTTTATCACACTTGGTAATTTATAAGGAAAATCTTCTACCTTTTGGAGCAATGAAAAGTTAATTGTTTTTGTAGTAATCTCTAAGTTTTCAGCTAGCATCAATTCAGGAACATTGTTGTTAGATTTAGAAATTTTATATCAAAATGAATGTTATGAAGTTATTTAGAAACCGTAGTTTTGTATGTGGGAAGCTGAACATGAGACTAATTCTAGAGTTCCATACTCCATAACACTATGCCTACCGTCAGCACCGAAGGTATGGTGTTGTTTTGTTGCTTCATGCTTAGTTAGCTCTATCTTTTGTTCTAGACGGCCTTGACATTGTTAGTTGTGTTAAAATTTTGGTGATACATGGATTTGACTTGATTATATCTACAAAATTGAAGTTTTATCGTAGTTAGAATATATCACAGAAGAATGATATCACGCGACAAATTGGGAGGAAATACTGTGTAGCATGACTTCTGATTATCAACTAGGCACTCATATTCTATCAATAAGCCACTCATATTTTAGCGTTGAATTAGTTAACAAGAATCTGGCACTCATCTTATACACAAGATCTGGTCTAGTTAACAAGAATCTGTTATTATAGTTTAGTTGAATTTGTATGATTTTGGGACGTCCAAGAAGTTGTATGCTAGCTATGCAGTTTTCTGCCAAATCGAGACTAGCTGACTTTGAAATATTCGAGTTTCGTTTGGACCATCTTTTTTAAAGTGTCAAGTTCAATGAATTTCATAAGTCTTGCTCTTCATTCTTTCTTTCCCTAGAGAAACAAAGTGAGTAATCGTCTTTAGACACTTGAACATGCTACCCGGTGTTTTATTTTGTTGCTGATGTATAATCTTCTGGTTTATGATACTGCCTAGTAGGAAATATCAATGCAGAAATTGAAAATTTAGAATGCAGGTATCAATGTACTATAGTTTGGAAACATCTTCACATGTTGGGTTTGGTGAATCCAATTTCTGATGTTAAATGTTTCTCTGGCTTTGTTCTTTTATCATGTTTTGAGGTTGGTCTTTGTGAGCAAAACATGTTCGTAATAGTCATAATATTGATTATCGCGAGTTTATCCAATCCTACCGTCAAACCATGAGACTAATTGCAATAATAGACATAACTGATCATCACTTGTAATAGAAAGCAATCATCTGAATTATAATAGAGCAACGACTTGTAATATTTGAATCATAGGTTTCACGGGGATATAATATATTGTAAACCGAAGTACCAAACACAAATAGAGATCATGGTCTCTTTCGATGGAGCTTTTTAATTCTATTCAGGGATTAATCTTCCAGATTACCATATATGCTTCTGCCACGCCACTATTTTTGATTATCATCATTAGAAATGATTAAATCAATGAAATTGGAGTTTAAACCAATTATTTTCAGATTAATGGAGGATTTTCACATGCAGACCAAGCCTCCTCCTACTCTTGATGTCCCCTCTTTTATGCAGGTCACCATGTTGTTCAAACCTTCCAGTTTCTAAGCTTGTTCATCTTCAATCTTCATATAGCTTTTTAGTCTCCATTAGGAAAACAATATCAAGCATATAATTGGCAATGAGATTTTTAAGAGTTCATACAGTATACTGTAAGTAGGTTGTCAAGCCCATAACAGTTCCAATATATGATTTTCATGATGGTCGACTATATCGTGCACATCAGGATTAGATTTTTTTGCTTATATAACTCTCTTGTTATTTGAGCAGTGAAGGTGTTCATATTAAGATTCTGGTTAATTTTGATCATTTGTATCAGTTTTTTTCTCTTTAGTTATGAGTTTCTTGTTGACATCCTCAAATTGAAAGTAGTTTTATGGTTTTTTGGGGGTGGTTTCTTCTTTCTTGTTTTTTAAAGGGTCTCAACATATTTAGGGGTGTTATTCCTATCCACTATTATGGTATGCTTTTTTCCCTATCAAGCTATGACCAGCTTCTTAATCCTGTTTTTCATGTTGTTGCATTCTTTTTTACTTTCTTTCTGAATCGGCAAATATTATTAAACGCCATTCCTGCAAGATGCAAGATGTGGACGAAACAAGATACAAATGGTGCTGCATATAGACGGTACATCATAACCACAAATCAAAACCAAAATAAAAACCTCCTCCAAACACCGAAAACTGACATAAAACATTGTTATTAAATTGAAATTACGTGTTTGTCCATCACTTATCCTTTATTTTACCACGTTACCCATGATTGGTTGGTTCTTTTGAACGGTCCTCGAAATTCATCACTGACACGCTCGTACCGTTTAGCATAGCTCTTGTACCGCAAGGAAATGCTCGTTATTAGGCGCTCTTGGGAAAATCATGCATCAGGTTATCAACAATTCAGGGGCCAGGACATGCAAACATCTAGATTTTGACAATATCATAGGAGTTGTTTAATATTTGATGTCTATTGAAAGGAGATAAATTCTTACAACATGACGAACCAATATTTAGATTTTGATGGAAGAGGTAATAATTAGTATAAGCAACCCTATTTGACTTATTAGAGTTATATCGCTTTTACTTTCTGTTCCATTTTCTTCACTGAAATTAGTACAACATTTGTCATATTTCTCCTTTCTTTTCTATTGATCGATGTCATATTTTTTTAACATGGTCTAAGAATTCTTCGTGCTGTATTCGAAATTCAAAACCAACATTTTTTATATATACAATTGGTGATAAACACTAGGCATGCTATAACACAATAATTGGAAAGTTGTTTTAGGACCAAGACAAAGTAACTGAGAACATCATTATAAACATCAAATTTAAAAGCACAGTATCTCCAAGTGTGGTTTTTATAAGCAATTGAATCACCACAACTTCCCACTCCTCATTATAATCTTTTTTTATTTAAAAGTATAAAAAAGATCATTAAGAAAGTATTTTAAAACGATAAATTAAGACACTCTATCTTATCAAAAAAGATCACTAACTTGGCATCTCATATTCTCAAACACTTCAATACATTGTTTACATGTATCTCTTTTTTTCTATCACATTTGTAATAATGTCATTCTATATATCTCTTTGTCTCTCAAGATCACCCATATAAGGTGTCAACCAAATTTTTTTCATTAAAAAAAAACTCTTAGAGAAAATAAATAAATCAAATGTCGGTTCAAAAATAAATTTAACAAGTGATCAACAAAATTAACATGTATTCCATGTTACTAACATGTTTATCTTTTTCCAATAAACTATATATTTTATGATTCCAAAAATTGTTTGATTGAAGTCATCTTTAATCAAAATCAATTCTAGTTAACCAACATAAACCTTAAACAAACAAATTATAAATTATTAAATGGATTGCTATTTCATGACACGTGTAAACACTAATAATATTAAGTTACCATTCATTAGAACCCAACTATTAAACACTTACACAAGAGAATCTGATAATGTATGTTTGGAAGTTTGACGAAATTATGATACTACCGTGTGATTTTCATCACATTGGCACCTTATGATTTTGCCAATCTTACATTCAATCCAAACATGCAAATAGTAAGTTGATAAATAATTCATTTTCTTCAAATGGAAAACCACTTATTTCTAAAACTAGTAATGAAAACTAGTAATTTGACATGACATAGAATTAAACACATATTGACTGGGGTGGAAATGCTGCTTTAGTCAGTAGTAGTCCAGGTCATGTCATTCTCAAAGATCCAATGACACACTTCAATCCTACCCGGACCAGACCCAAGAGCCATGAATGCACCATGTGTTGGGCTCCAAGCAGTTGTGTCTAAGTGACAAATAGCAACACCATGATTTATCTTGACCTTAGACTCGGGATCCAAAAGATCAGCTTCATAAACACGAACCTTTGGAACCGAGTGGCAATAGTATAGCAAATAAGGGAACAAACTTTGGTGACATGACACAGATTCAGTAACTTTACCCCCATTGATCCCTTTAACCCTTCCAACCATGACATTCTTGCCCGACCCATTTACACTCTCAGTAGACCGAACAGTCACATCGCGGCCCAAAACAGAAGTTGCAAAGTCAATCATATCCTCAAGTGAACCAACACAACGCTTTGTCTCACCCATACTCGGTGCCCTCTCACACTCACCCAACGAGTCCACTATCATCTTATCCATCGACGAATTCTCCGACACCTTAAAAACTTGCTTCAACTCATTCAACTTAGAAGACGCAAAGGGTAATTTGGTCAAAATGGTACGTGGTAAAAACGACCTTTGTGGTAATTTATCCTTAATATCCGGCATAGGCATAACCACCCCTTGTTTTAACATCTTTTCCCGGAAAAACTTACCAGGTTGAACCCATTTTTTTGCCAAACTAACACTATCACTAACAGAATTTGTTAAAGAAGAAGATTTCTTAGTGTAACCAGCAAAAGATATACCTTTTTTATCGTAATCCTTAAACGTGTTATTAACACCATAACCTTTGAATGTTACCTTATGATCCTTGTCAGCACCTTTAGCATACCCTTTGAAACTGTCGGTTCCTTCGTTAAAAGATTTACCATAGTTATCAAAATCAACGTGGGTCCCACCCGTTGAGTCCTTAGCATAGGAACTAAACGAGTCAGCACCCACATTGGATTGATCTCTATAGTTTGAGAATTTTTCAACAGCACCTAAACTTCCACGTGCGTAATTTTTGAAATTTTCTGTTGGATTATTCATATTAACACCGTAATTGACGAACGTGTCTTTATTACCTGTACCTTGATCCGCATAACTTGAAAAACCTGAAGAAGCAACATTGGAGTCTGTTCCATACGCCGTGAATTTGTTTTCGGCACCTGCGGAGTCTTTTCCGTAGTTGCCGAAACTCTGATCACCGGCGTTTCCGGCTTCACTGTAGCTAGTGAACGTCTGTTGTCTACCTGCAACATCGACGGAGTACGTGGTGAACCGTAGGTTAGGCACGTTGGTGCCTTTAGCATATGCTTTGAAATCGCCGGAGCCACCGGCGGCACCAGAGCCGTAAGTGTTGAAATTCTGATCTGCAACATTGGTTTCAAGAGCATAGTTGGTGAAACTGTCGTTATGACCGGCTGAGCTCCGGCTGTATTGCCGGAACTCGTTTATCGGATTGCTCTCAAAACCGTTTGAGTAGTTTTTGAAGGAGTCTAATCCACCAGGTCTTTCTGTGCCATAGTTGGTGAAATTCTGTCCATCATTGTAGACAGAGAATTTTCCATCCTCAGAGTGTTTTGCAAGGTTTGGAGTTACTTCTGGGAAGCAGAGAAGATGGGCAGCCGAGCAGAACTCCGGTAGCTTTGTGGAGAGTGTGTTGGCCGCCGCGTGTTTCGCGAAAGCCGCGGTCTCGGTGGCACTGAGTGGTGATGCCTTAGAGAGGATGAAAGATGGTTTTGGTAACTTGTTTTTGATCACTCTGTCCCAATAACGAATTGCAAAAGCTTTTGCAGTGAATGGGTTTTGGTTTTTGTCTCCTGCATGATCCACTGCTAAACCAACCTGCATTGTTTGTGATAAAATTGTTACACACTTATAATCAAAGCATATGTAAAAAATAATTAAAATTTTGCTATTAGAGTTAATTTTAGATTTTTTTTTTATTGAGTATGTATAATATTAATATGTACAATGTGATGGAAATATGAAGGGTGCTTACTGTGAGTGTGGAGACAAGAAAATAAAAGAGAAAGAGGGTGTGTTTGTGCATGTTGATCTTGATCTAATGTTTCTTTAGTAGTTAGTTGTTTTTCATTGAGAGAAAAAAGAAGAGTGAGGGAAATGAGAGTGTTGAAAATGTTGGTGATTTACATTGTGGTGTATGCACTAATTTATAGTACTTTTCCTCTCTAAAATGTGCAGTATGAAATTTTGCAATATTTTCTCTATGGAAAATGTTAACTTCAACCTTTGCACAAGTTAAGAAACCAAAAATAGAATTATTTTATTGGAAATTGTGCATTCAATATTTTAGAAATTTAAATTTAGATTCTTAACTTGTGCCCTAAGAATACAAGTTAACATTACCCTTTCTCTATATATGAAAGAGATAAATAAATATGAGCTGTTAGAGAGATCCATTTTAGTAGGTGGGTTCTACTGATGAGTCACAATATCTATCGATTGTATCGCTATTTCTTTCATAAATTGAGAGGATTTCAACTTCTCTTTAATTGTGTATTTAATATCTCATCATTCCTCATAACAAAATAGAAAAATTGGATATCCAACATATACATACACCTTGCATTGAGAAGAAAAATATATAGAGTAAATGAAAGAAAAAAAAAATCAAAACTCCCCTTTTCCCTCAAAAAATATAGAGAAAATGAAAAAATAAAAACTCATTGTTTTCTATTTCTCATGCATATGATCGTATATCAGAAAAATATTCGAAAATTACAATAATATTATTTTTTGACTTTGTTCCTTTTAATGGAGGTAAGACGGAGTATTTAAATTAGAATAATGATAGCCAACTGTTTAATAATCTCTTCCAGAAACAAACATTCAATCAATTGGAATTTATATGAATTTGACAATTTATGTTAGACCCACCTAATTTTTATGTTTTTCATAAATAAGCAAAATTTATCAAAAGAATACGCCAACACAAATATTTATCAAAAGAGTACTCCAAGACAAATATATCCATATGAACTACCCTAACTATAAAGTTTTAATATATTTTCTTTTTGGTAACTAAAGTTTTGATGTTTGAAGCTACGTAACATAACTATGAGTTGTCATCCTCCCGAAAAATTATTGTGACTTATTCTTTTAACCGGTAAGAGAGCGTTGTTGGTAGGTACCCATCTAAAGAATATATGTAATATTTAGTTAGGAACTAATTCGTTTATGATTTTATTCTTAAAGCTTTTAAGATATCTTTTTACATACATTAGCTAATAATCTTAGAAAAATCCGGATTCTAAGATAATACATACAAGTCTTGAAATTTTCTGTACTATTTTCATAAGAATCTTAGACAAACAACTCTTAATAATGAGAATGATAATACATACATTACTAATAATAATTTGACAATACAGGGATGAAAGGGTTGCTTTTTAAATTATTTTACTCATGAACTAAGAGCTAGAGAACGGAGACACATACTTAATGTACAGCAAATATTTAATGCAATATATATGCTTGCATTGCAAAGTGTTATTGCTAGAATATTTTCTTGGGCAACTTATAATTGATTGAACTTCGAAGTAACTCATGTACGGATTAAATAAGGCTGGTTGCGAATACGGTAGCTAATAATTATTGCAACAAAAACATTGAATGGAATTTCTGAATTTATTTGTACGGTGTTAAGTTTTTATCGTCTAATATATTCATCAGTAGTATAAAAAAAACTAAATACTAATATAGTAATTTATTGTCCTTCAAAAAAAATATATAGTAATTTATTGTAAAATACAACAATAAATTTTACATAAAAGTAAATTACAGTAGTTATTTTTGGAAGAAAATAAAATAGTTATATGCAATATGCAATGGTATACATACATTAAGCATAAAGTATTACATGAATATAACATGTAATTATATCATTATACGAAAGAAATCTGTAATTACATCATTATCACCATAAGGTCAAAGTGAATGAAAGACTATGTAATCCTTCAAAGAAAGAAAACCCAATCCAATGGAAAGGCCTAGAAGCTTCAATTGATGAGTCACCCAATTTCAGTTATTATAAGAATCACATTCAGCTTCTGAGTAGCAATATCCATGATTCCATTGCAACCAATTTAGCTATATATGTACTTGAGAGATGAATTAATAATAAGATATGATTATTAATGAAAGCTAGGAGTAGAAGTATCTTAGATTCTCTCTTTATTGCTGCAGTATTCTTCAACCTTGTATTTAGAGCTTTCATTTGTTTGGAATCATGAGTTCTCTTCCACGTTACTATTTATCAAAAGAGAACCCTCAATCTCCCCTTATGTCTTTGTTGAAAATAACTCAATTGATTATTAGTTTATGACTGGCCTTTTTTATTTGGATTTAAAAAAGTAGAACATGACACCACGATAAAGCAGTGGAAATTTATTTTAACATTGCCACAATTCAACCAATTACAATTGCGATGTTTCCTTAAGATGAGTCATAACCCTGTATTCATACTTATATTTGATTAAAAGAATTTAATTTAGAAACTAAGCAATTTATTAATGCCGGGATCAAACGAAATTAGAGTTGTCAATCTTATTATGCTGCATCTAAGATGTGGTATAAAACCAGACATATACAATTCAAATGAGACTTTAGATCATAAACTTAATAAAAAAACTTTATTAATTGAGTCCAACAAAAAAGAAAGGGTTCATCATGGAACCCTAATCAAAGAGGTTTAGTTGCTCATCGTGGAACCCTAATAAAAAAACAATTTAAAATATACCTAATAAGAACAAGAGAGAAGGGTGGAGAAAAAGAGTGTGTAGGGGTCTCTATTTATAGTACATCATTACTTAGGGGTTAAGAGAAGAAAAATAGGGGTTTTCCAACTAAAACAGCTTAAAAAACAGGCAATCAACACCTCTTTCATGTGACACATGCGTAAGGCGCATGGAGTGAGGCGCAGGGTCACATGAGGCAAAAAGGAATGTGGTCTCATGCGCAGGGTGCATGAGGCAGTGCCTCCGGTGCAAATTTTACATTTTTTGTCCCTTTTCTGAGCGTTCTTTCGTCTTGCAATGCCTTGGAACTTGAATTAAATTTTCTTGAACTTGTATTGTCATCAAAGACCTTCTAAGAACCATTGATCTTAAATCTTCATATGATCAATCCTTCACGTGATGTCTTGTTTTGCCGATTTACATAATTTCTCACTAAAAAGGACTCAAAACACCTATGAAGTTGCATGATTTGGAATACAACTGAATTACAACGACTCAAATGAAAATAATGCAAAATGTTCCTCAAACCATTGACAACTCCTATAAATTACTTCTAAGTTGTATTCAAATTCAAATAAATAACTAGAAACATAGTCTAAAATACCATATGATGTTCCATCACCACTCACCACTACCTTCCAACAACGTTTACAACCTAGAACAACTTCTTCTAAAACCAACAACAATTTCAACTCAACTTATGCACCATCAACATTGAACTTCACTATCATCACAACAGTTTAGGACTACCCGGTTTCCAAGGACCTCCCACCGAAATCTTACACGCCTTTACCACCACCATCAAGCTTGTCACTCTGCAATTTGATGGATCTGATCCATTGCGGTGGATTTTCAACATCATAATTATTTTTATTTCCATCTCATGTTGGAGGACCGGTGATTATGCATTGCCACGTTTTACATGTAGGTCGAAGCTCTCACTTTATTTCAATTTATGCATTCAAATGATGAAATCATCTCTTGGTCTAGTTTCTTGCATGCTTTAGAAACTTTATTTGCTTCGTCCACGTATGAGGGCCCCAAAGATACCTTGTTCAAGATTTCACAAACTTCTACTATCAAGAAATACCAAACTCAGTTCAAAACATTATCTAACTGTATCATTGGATTACCTTCACTCTTTTAATTTAGTTTTTTCACCTTGAGTCTTAACCAAAAATCTGACGAGAAGTTCAAGCCCTTTAACCCATTCCTATCACTCAAGCCATTAGCCTTGCCAAGATACAAGAAGTGAAAGCACTTGATCGTCCTTATGACCATCCACCATTCTCTAAACTTAGCTCGCATACAAACTCATCATACAATCCCTCTTTTAAAACCATCCTTACTGTTTAACCATAAAACCCCAACCTACCATCGATGCTTGTCATCGACAGAATTTCAGGCTCACCATGAGGAATAACTCTGTTACAATTGTGACAAGTGTTGGCCACTACTACAAGCATTTGTTCTACCTCTTCATCGTTGAACCGAAATTTTTTCCTTCCATCGATGACTCCACCCACATGCAACTAGCTTTACATGAACCCACAGCACCTACCCAAATGACCCCACCAACCTAGAACCCAACTTTGACGAATTAACATGTCATATAATCCTTCATACTTTTATGGGACACAATATGCTACAAACTCTCAATGTTTTAGACTAACTTTGAAAACAACCCATTATTATTCACATTAATACTAGAAGTACCCATTACTTCACCCAAGATATGGTGGCAACACAACTAGGCCTTAAGCTTCAATCAACCAAATCCTTCTAAGAATTATAGGGAAATGGTAAGAATCTAAATGATTCATTGTGTGTTCTCAAACACCTATTGTTTTAGGTTGAGTTTGTTTTTGGTGTGTAATGGTTGAAATCATTATGCTCAATCCTCGCTAATTTATTTATCCTTCACTACAAAAATTTTAGGTTAATCAGTTCAACTTGTGGGTCAACCAAAACTTCTAGCGGATGCTTCACTCCATTAGTTTCAACAAACCATGGCAATAAACACCACTAATACACCTTTGCAAATTCATATGTCACCCAATACTACTACTCCTCATGTCAAACCTAACTCAAATGCTTGTTTTTGTAAGCTCATCAACTTATACTCCGATATATTAATTCAAAGTCAATGTCATCATGTGTCTTGGTTGACCATCATATTCCATTTCTTAAATGGGAGAAACTGGTGAATGTGATAACAATTAAAGATCTTATTAAAGACTTGTATGGTACTAATTTGTTTTCCAAACTTGACCTTCATTCCGATTATCACCAAGCTCGTATGCATTTAAAGGACATGCATAAGAAGGCATTTCACAAACACCAAGGCCATTACGAACTTGATTTTTGAGACTTATTTTTATTGATTTGTGATTCTTTTCGTTGAATATATTCTCATTTATAACCCTTCCTTTTAAGACTCATCCTCATCACCTTGAGATTGTTCTTAAAATTTTGTCTTTAGGTTTCTAAGTATTGTTTAATGAAATAGTCAATCTATTATTTAGGGCATTTCATTTCAGAATTAACGAGATTCTACTGCCAATTTGTTTGGAATTATGAAAACATTGCCTTCTTGCTCACAGAGTTACTTGAAAATTATACCTTTGTGTGGATTGATAAAGCATAGGTAGTATTTGATCACTTGAAAATTGCAATGATAAAAGCGTCGATATTGGCCCTACCCAATTTTTTGGAATATTTTATTATTGAGACTGATGCATTAGGGACTAGTATAGGTGAAATTTTAATTCAATAAAGCCATCCCATTTGTTATTTTAATAAGAAAATTTGCCTTAAGCTTTTCAACTCCTCTACATATGTGCATGAATTATGTGTCATCTCTGTTGAGATTAATAAGTGGTTTACTTATTTGTTGGGGTTGAAAGTTTCTTATGTAGACTAACCAATGAATCTTAGAGAGCTTATAATCCAAACCATACTTTTTTTTTGTTGATAAAAACACAAAATTAGATATAAAAGTCAGGAGAGGCCTGAACAAAATACAAAAGGATCACATAGGAAGAAGCCGATTTATAGGTCATCTAATACTATCTCTATAAAGCAAAACATTTAAAAACAAAGGGGGATCATTCCACCATTGAGAGGTAAATCTAGGCAAATCATGCCCATTTTTAGCCAAAGCATTAGTTACTTGATTCCCCTCCCTTGGAATGTGAGTGCATATAGTGTTCATGCCTTTCATCATTTCTTTGCAATTATTCCACCAATTTCTAATTTGCCACGACACTCTATTATCAGGATTGAAAGCATTAAAAAGTTGTAAAGAGTCACTTTCTATACACACATTGCAAAAGCGCAAGGCCTCTGCCTTTTCGATCGCAAACATAGTTGCTGAGAGCTCAGTGACAAGGACAGATGCGTGGCCCAGAGTTTGTAAAAATCCCCTGAGAAAACCCCAGTGAGAGTTGTGGAACACACCCACAACTGATCTGACGGATGAGGAGCCAATACAGGATCCCCCAATATTTACCTTTGTCCATCGAAACAAAGGGGGCTGCCAGCAGATATCCAAACCATACAAACTTAAGTGGAATTATTACATTTGGTTAAACTTCTCAATTACTCCAATGAGATTTTATATAAATTGGGTAAACAAAATTGGGTTGCAGATGTCATTTGAAGTGCACATTGATTATCCAATATTACTCATTGGGAATTTCTTCACAAACTTAAGAAAGAACTTAAACAAGTATAGGAATTGCAAAAGTTGAAGGGAATTTTCCGCATACATACAATAAAATTTTACAACGGAGTAAAATTTCCTATTAGTCGGATGATTGAAAATGATCATGATACAATTATCAGATGATTATCTCTTGTAGTCAAGTATCGTTGTAGTCAAAATCGTGATGGTTGATCACAAGCATCGCATAAATGTCGACGCTTCTTCTTAATCAACATTAATAGATTCTTTCACTGATAGTGCTAGCTGATTCGATTGGAGGCTTAGAGAGATGGGGTGCAGTCTAGGGTTCAAAATGGCTAGGGTTTCTGAAAATTTATTTAGTGAGTCTGATTTAACACAAGTGTTTTATTTATAGAACATTTTCTGCGAATTGTATCTTACGGTGTTTCGTAGTTCTACTCAAGTGCATCGTACCTTATGATGTACCATTTCTCACTTAAATGCACCAAGTCTTATGGTGTACCACATTTCTCTAATTCATGTTATTGCATCATAAGATCACACCATCAAACAATAAGTAAGTCTCACTTATTTATTTAACTCTCATTTATATGTTCTTATGTGTGTGACCATATAGGTTCTCATAACATTGTCAATAATATTAAATCATATATTTAATATTATAAATAGTGAGAGGTATATTGTAACACATCACTGCTATCCAAATGACAAGCATATCATGTGATCTGTAAAAAAAATTCATTGATAATGATCATGTGTATAATTACCTTTCTACCTTTGTGTTTATATTAAACACAAGACAGAGATTGTGCCACCCTTTTCTAGTTCAATATGGAACCCGTAAACATTTATCATGTTATGCGTGAGGGGAAAATTCTATCTAGGTCACTTATATCTCTCAACATGATACGTGGAGTACCTATGAACAAACTTTATAGTTATCCTTTTATAAACAACATTTGAATGACAACAAAATACTCAAGTCATACTTCTACCCAAGTGACAAGAATATCATGTGATTTGACAAAATCTTTCCTTGATAATGATCATGTGTAATTACTCTTTTTCTCTCATATTTATATTAAACACAAGACATAAATTGTGCCACCCTTTTCTAGTTAAATATTGGACCCGTAAACATTTATCATATTATACAGGAGGGGAAAATTCTATCTAGGTCGATCATATCTCTCAACATGATTCGTGGAGTAACCATAAACTAACTTTATAGTTATCCTTTGATGGAAAACATTTGCACGACAATAAACTACTTGGGTTTTACATCTAGGATACATAATGGTTACAAGTCTAAGGGTGACATACACCACTATCAGTATATGAATAACTTATGAAACTTTATATAAACTCATTATATGGTATTCTCATGGTGGGTCAATCTAATAATCAATAGTATTGCTAATAGTGATACATATGTGAAGATTTACTAACTCTTTATCTGATACTTGTGAGATGTGGTCATTAGTCTACCCAAAAAACTAAACAAAACCCTAAATCAACATAAATTCGTTACAAAAATCATCCACAAAACTCTATAAAAGAACATCAAGAAAAGAATCAATCAACCACAAAAAACCTTCTACTTAACAAACCCTCTCTCTCTCTCTCTCTCTCTCCCACTCTCTAGGGTTTCTCTCTTTAGCATTTTCACAATCCAATTTCTCTCTATTCTTTCAGCTCCGCCTGAGTCTCATCTTAGTCGTACAACCCCATCATATAAGCTAGCCAACACAATAAATCCAACGCGGAATTGTACATACGCATCGCTTTAGCACTGCACGGTGCTTCAAATCCTTCATGTAGACCCTGGGAACGTTGTGATTTACTTTGTCGCATTTCTACTTTTCATGTGCCTTGATGAAGATTGTTGCTTTTGTGGTTTGAAATCTTTGTTTTATGTGTTTCATCAAAAAGGGTTGGTAATGATGGTTCATGGGCATATGGTGAAATTGGGTAGGATGCATTTGATTTGGTGGGGAATACTTTGATTGAGTTATATGCTTTTTTGAATGGTTTTGTAACAGGATTGAATTACTTGAATGATTTGATTTATGAGGCTTATGAAAGTGGGAAAATTGTTAAAAGTTTTGAATTGATTTGAAGGATTATAAAAGAGAATATAAATCTCAACTAAGTCATTATGATTAATGTGGTAAAAGCTAGGGGTTGTGGTGAAACGAATAGAGAGGGGGAGGTAGAAGGAGAGGGCATTTTGGTAATTTCAGCAAGACTAGTTTTGTGAAGGGCAAAAAGGTCAATTCATGTGGTATTTGCTAACTCATCAGGGTCTTCACTAGTCAGCTTGTGCTACGTCAGTGCCACGTCACTCATCAGATGCCACATGGGTAATAAAACGAGATTAAGATTATAACTCAAATGATCAATATTTGTAGTGGTTGTTTGGAAGGATTAGTAAGTTCGGGGACGAAAACTCAAATGACGTATATTTTTAATGGCATGATACCTATTTAAGCCTATAAGCAATGAGCGGTATATTGAACACAATACTACTACTCAATTGACGAGAACGTCATTTGATCTAAACAAAACTTTTATGTGTTAATGTATACAATTATCCTTTTTCCCTCATGTTTATTTTCAACTCAACACATAGATCAAGTCACCCTTTTTTATTTTAACATTGAGCCCATAAAAATTTCTCTTGTTACATATGAGTGAAAAATTTCATTGATGTCCCTCGTCATGATTTCTTGAGTATCCATCAACCAACTTTCACTATCCTTTTGTGAACAATGTTTGAATGACAACAAAGTATTTAACTCCTACATCTAAGGTATATAGTGGCTTTAGGCCTACATGTCTCATATACTACTATACATAACTCATTATGTACGTAGTATTCTCATGGTGTGTCAGTTCATTAATAAATATTACTCCTAATATTTATACATATATGAAGACTTGATAAATTTTTATCTATTAACCGTGAGATATGGCCATTAGTATACGCATGGTATAGTTTTTATGCCTTACTACTATCACATTTCATAGTAAAGTTTTTGACTGCGATCGCTTTAAGAATTATGTCATTTAATTGAATGATCTCACAATTAAGTCACACTTATATTTCATAAAACTAACTAAGTACGCTATTGGTTTTATTATTATGAAACCAACAAAAATTATTAAAGAAATACATTTTATTAAAAATAAATAGTCATGATAAAATTATTAAAAAGAGTGTCCCGGAGGCACTCATTAACAAGACTCTAATTTTAAACATAAAACTTACTGACCTCTAATTCTTACACCAATAAAAGTAGGTTCATGAGGTCAAATAGGATCCAACTACACTCAGACTCATAGATTTTTAAAGACGTGATTTTCAATAAGGGCTGCCTTTACATCCCAACAACTTCAAAGTTAAAACATTTTTCTCTGTGAATTTCATTCCTCACCAATGGGAGGTCACAACTTCATTTCCAAAATATATTGGCGCCTTAAAGAAAGTGTATTTTAGCCAAATCTCAAACAAGATGTCGCAAACTGTGTTAACTCTTTATTTGATCCATGGATAATAAACCCACTTCCAATATCGAAACGAGTGTGGGAAGTCATATCCCTCAAGTTTGTGGTTGGACTTCCTTATTCCCAAAGCTTCACTTTGAGTTTAGTCGTTGTTGATCGTCTGTCCAAGGTGGAACACTTTGATATGCACAAAACTAGGTTGACTAAACTTAAGGTAGTACTTCCTCCGTCCTAAAATAACCGACTCATTTCACTTTTCAATGTAATATTAATTACTTTTTTCTTCTACTTTGCATTTATGTTAATGGTAAATGTATCAATACTTGACAAGAATACTTAAAACAATTTTTATCTCTCCTTCACTAATAAATTTTTCTTAATAAGTGTAAAATGACCAAAAGGCTCACTTAAATTGGGACGGATGGAGTATATTTGTGTGCTCAAATTATCTTTACATTACATGGCATGCCACGAAACATGGTATTGGATCACGAACCCATTTTTATGATTTATTTTTGATAGAGATTTTTTTTATGATAAATTTGATAATTGCATCAAACTGTTTCAAGTAATAAAGTAGTAAGTTTATTTCTTCATAGAGATTGTTGTTTTCTACTCACCAATTTACTAAGCTTATAATTAAAAACGGTAAATAGAGGGAGTTTGCAAGTTTTGATTGTTTGCACAATTAGGATTGGTTTGTTTGATTCAGATGTTTAACGGCGATTAGGATTCATTGAATCCCCTTTATCTACTTTGTTGGATTAACATAAGTTTCCTACCAATTATGACCTCAGAATTCTATAAACAATGGTTATGATTATGAGACTTTGATGTTTTTATAGAATGCTCTTTGTATTTGTGCCTAGACGAGGACTATACTAAAAGTTCTCAAAAGATGAATCATAATCTAAATATCATACTTTAAAATCCCTAATAAATTAAAGATAATTAAGCAATGTTCATACTGTTCTTGTTCAGGTTAAAGAAAGGTCGTGATTCTTATACCCTAACATAGACAACATGTCAATATCTAGGGTTGTGAAACCTAATGCTAAAAATTATTATAACGATCTGAGACATATTAAAATTAAATAAAGACTTAGATTTGTCAAAATATTTTTTTTATGCGGATGTTTTTTGGAGTCTGGCATGCGCATTAGTTTTAAGGTTATTGTATTTTCAACACTTAATTTGAATTCAAGAGTGAAGGGAAATCCTGAACAGATAGGCAACAAAAATTAATTTTTTTTTAATTTCCTTTCTATATAGATTATTACAAATTTGACATGAATCAATGAAAGTGTTTTTTTTTTACCTCTAAAGTGCAGAAACAATTTGGATCACAACAAAGCAACATAGTAGTAGTACCTCTAAGCGTCCCTAGAATAGATTTCCTTTAGTTCTCGATGCTCGCCAAGCGATTAGAGGTTTAGAGAGAGCTAGGATTTTAGTTTGCAGTTTTAGGGTTTCTGTAAAGTAGTTACTGAATTCTGCACAATTGAGTTCTATTTATAGACTCACTTATGTGCACCATAGCCTATGGTGTATTGCATTCCACGTAAAATGTGTCGTACATTACGGTGTACTGCGTTTTGTAATTTAATTAATAGATTATATTTATTATTTATTAACTTAATTACGCATAAGTCCATACTTATTAATTTAGAAGTAAGTATTACTTATTTATTTATTTCTATTTTCTCTCCTCTATCTGTCATATGTGTGTGACTTTATAGGTTCTCGTCACGTTGGTAATAACATTAAATCATATATTAATATTATAAACAACGATAAGTATCTAGCAATACGTCGTTCCCGTCCACATTATGGGAATACCATGTGCTCTGATGAAACTTTTTTCGTGATAATGATCATGTGTATAATTACCCATTTACCTTTATATCTTTTTTTTTTGAAATGGACCTTATATTAAACACAAGACATAGATTGTGTCACCCTTGTATAGCTCAATATTAATATTTCTTGATCCTAAAATATATTGAGTAATGAATAAGTCCAATATCCCATATTGACTTAATCCGACATGACCATGCAGTTTTACTGTCATATTTCATCAAGATACCTAAAGACATTTCTCCTGTTATGCAAGATGGACAAATCTCATTTTTGACACTTATGTCCTTCATCATGATTCATCAACTTCCTATTAGTTTTATGCCTAAGAGTGGTATACACCATTATCACTATGAGAATATTTTATGATACCTTCATAACATACTATGTAGTACTCTCATCGTGGGTCAATCCAGTATAAATATTACTTCTAATATTCATACACATGCAGGGGCGAACCCACTGTATGGCTGAGTGTGGTTATAGCCACACCAGATTATTACCCATTTTTTATACTAGACCGAAAATATTAGATATATATGATATATGTCGTTGATAGTTCGCATATGTATGCTTGGTCTAGCGGTAGATAGGCCTCTAATGAATGGCGAGATAAACCCGTCAAAGGCATTTTGGTATAGTGTTTTATATGATGCACTGTCACATTTTATATATATATATATATATATATAGTATTATTAATCAAATATACAATAATTTCTTTCATAATTTAGTCACACCAAACCACCATGTCTGTGTCCACCCTTGTACACATGTCTAGACTTAGTACCTCATATTTATGACATGTGAGACATGGTCATCAATCTACATACATAATATAGTCTTTAGACTTTCTTATTTTCTCAAATTTTACTAAAGTTTGACTACGTATATTTTTAAGAATAATGTTTTTTCTGTTAATGTAATCTCATGGTTAAGTCTTACTTAATGTTCCATCTTACGACAACTATAATAAAGAACATCTTATTTTATTTAATAATAAAAGTCATGATACATAACATAAGTTTAACATAAAATTATTGACCTTTACAACTTACACCAACAAAGAGCTCTAATTAAGCTTAAATAAACTCGAATCATCTCTTTCAAACACTCTTTAGCTATCTATCTATATCTAAAGATAAACTCATCTCACTAGCTAATTTATGAGAAATACGTACAACTTTGGTTGGTAAGATAACACTAAGGTAGAAGCTTTCATAAACTTGAGTAGAACAACTTTTATGTTGTTGGTAGGGTACTGAGCACATTTAATTGATTCAATACAAGTGGCCAGTACCGAGCACATTTAAAACACAAGATCCTTGCAGACCGGGCATGATGAACAAACTCTATGCTCATCCATTAAAATAAAGCCTTCACTTATAGAATCTCTACTTTATTTTCTTTTATCACTCTCTCTACTTTTTCTTTTCTACCACAACAAACATTTCACACTTTAATTATGCTCAATTCTTTTTTCACAACATCAAGACCCTCTATTGAATTAAAAGATGAAGAGGTCGTTATTTATCTAATTGTAAACAGTGAAAATGAAACAGATGGACCAATTCTTTACATAAAAAAATAAATAACACCTTAACCTTCTTTTTTATTTTTTGTAAGAACTTTGTCAGTGAAACTTTAAATTTTCAATCTTTGGTTAATTTTTTAGGTATGAGGACAATCAAAAGCTGGTCTCTCATGGGAATCCAACAAGTAGATGAATAGAGTTTGTACATAATTACTCTTTGATTGATCTTTATTTTTATCTTTTAAAAGCCAAGGAATGATTGAACTAGAAGAACGTTATATACACACAATACCTTAATTAGAATCCAATGTATAAGAAGCTAGTAATAATTACCACAAAACAACACCAAAAGAGCACCAACAAAATGAATTTCTAAGAATGTAAAAAAGCCATGGCTACATATGAGCCATGCTGACCACAACCATAAAAAATTCTCCAAATGCAAAAAACAATGGCTATACAATGAGTTATGATGACGTTCAAAAAGTGTTGATAGGATTATGTATTGATCACTTAGTTAAGTCATGATTAATTGAGAGACTCCAAATCAATTAATCCAAGGCAAGGATCAACGTATTAAGAAACATTGGTTGAACATTTTCTTCCTTAAAAATAGTGATGTGGACGTGGATTGAAATGATTTGGCAGATACAAGCAGACTATGTCCAACAATTACATGAAGGTGTATGTGGGCGTGGGGAAATCAATAACTCAGCTATTTTAGACAATAATTCAACTGACCGAGCAGTCATTTATGTAAAATGTGGTCCATAACATAGCTGATTGAGTATATATGTGAATGTTATATGTTGATCAAATTAAAAACTTGCACTCATCTACCATAAGAAAGTTATAAGAACTTGCATGGAACACATTTCTTTAAATAAAATAAGGTTATGGAGGGAAGGTGTGATCAAATGATAAAAAAAAAAAAAAAAAAAACTCAATAACTCGACTGATCTAGCAGTTTTAGGTTGCAACTTTGTTAACTATATGTAATTACCAATTTTTGTTCTTTTGAGATAAAATGTAGTTACCAATTTTTGTATACTTCTAATTATGATATATGTGATGCAATATATTAGCTTTATTTATTTATTAAGCACAAAAAAACATATTGAAATGTACCTTTGGCTCATATTTTGTATCTCATTTGCAATGCTGATTTGTTTATATCTATCATTTTTAATTATCAATGAAATGTTTTGTTAACTGAAATATACTTATTTATTATAGGAAAATGCTAACTAATATCCTTGGAACACTAGTTAATAAAACAAATAAAGTATAAATATCTTGAAACTTGTGTATTCAAAGTCTTAAAAGTGTAAAAAATTATGTTTTAAATGTAAAACTTTCTTTTTCTGTTTCAAAAACCAGTGCTTCAGAAGCACTAGTTAGCATGACTTTTATCAATGAAATCAAAACAACTATATTTTTTTTTTGACTGGAAACAACTATAATTTAAATAATGATTTTATTTTTTGAGAAAATATAATTTAAATTTAAATAATGATTAACAACTCAAATAAAACATTTATAAATTTTAAGATATTTTTTAAACCAAACTTATTCTTGGCACGCACATGTAAAGAATAATCCTCTTGATATAACTAAGATCAATGTGAATAAATGTTTTTCATACGTACCGGGATTGAACTTTGTGTTGCATGATAAATGCAAAGTACCGAATTAGTTTAGAGCATATTTATTAAATAGGATAAGGTCATAACTGAAATTGATCAAGGACCTTGGTATAGAAAGTTTGTTATACCTACTCATCTAATATGAAACTTGTGGTACGTATTTACACCATCTACAATTAATAATACGCACTGATATAAATTTGTTCCATCAATGTTATTCCCAACAAGTGCACAACTTGAAAATGAGATGATACTGACTTATAGATCGTGGACCATAGTCCAGAAATATGATGCCTAAGTCTACGGCCATAATCTGCAAGCTTTTCCCAATATCTTCATGACTTAACAATTTAAGTAATTGTCTGTTTTCATATTTTGGCATAAAGCAAATTGAGATTTATAATTTTGATGCATATTTAAACGTTTTGGTTTTGGTACCTTTCATGCCTAATTTGAAGATCTATGCATACTAGCTATGATAACTCTTTTTCTGGCTCCATATGTTCCAATTTAAACAAAAGAAAACCCTACATCGAATGCGAAAACTGATTCTATCAATTTTGTGCATTCAAAAAAGAAAATGAACATGTAACATGACCTTTCAATGATCGTTTTAGCTTTGGACCATATGTTATTCACGCCAGCATGCATGAAAATCTTTTGTAGGAACATGAAATTGATGCATGCCCGCAAATAAAGTTTCTTTGTCTAACAGATGGCAGATTAGGGCAGAAATTTCGATACTCTTAAAATTTAATATATGATTAATCAATTAGGGCAGATTAGCGATATATATATATATTAGAAACAGATTAGTGATATATAAGTCGTTGATATTAGAGTTTTTTAATGATTGGTAGATATTAGTTAAAAAAAGAAAATAAATTTTTAATTTTAAAAAGATGGCCACATATTTATATGATTATCTAAAAACCTAAATCAACTTCGGAGGAGGTTGATAGTGGTGGATCTCTGGCATAGGTGATGGTGGTGTTACAATAATTATTTAATTAATCAATTATGAATTAATCGATAATAATTAATTATTAAAAATATTATTAATATAATTATAATTTTTCATTATTAAGTATTAATTAATTTATAAATATCTATTGATTTTGTTTTGGAATGGAGGGTGATGGGTTGAACTATTTGTCAAGCACAATAAAACATACCATAAACCCTAAACCTAGGATCTTTTTTTTTTTACAAGTCTAAACCTAGAATCTAAACGACCATGATGGTAGTTTATCTCTCATTCTCTATCAATTAAAATCCTTGGTTGTCGTTGGTTATCATCCATCATTTTAAGGTACACAACTCTTGATCTTCTTAACGTTATTAAGAATAGTCTCCGACAAAAAATGTATTAGACAAAAAGACAGAACGATCATGTCTTTAGCCATTATTTATGGCGTCGAACAACTTACCACTTGAACCAATCACATATTAACTAACAAGATATTATTATTTGCATTGGGATTATAGTGTATTTAGCATTATAAGTTTTGTTGTTCTTAATTTATGCTAAAAGAAATTAACCACTTATTTTATTCCCACTTTGTATGCTCTATACATTCGATGTTGGAACCCATTGTGTTATTATGAACCCACATGCTATAATATTTTTTATAAGCCCACATGATATAATTGATTACATATATAGTGAAAGAGAAAATCATTTTGTTGGCAGAATCATCGTATAGATAACGGTCATGTGATGATTGACTTTTATTAACTAATGGTATCACTTGTCAGAAGAAAAAAAAAAACTAATGGTATCAACATCATCTACAACATACACTTTTTTATAATCTCGAGTTAAGAAGAATTGGACTCTTAGCTATAAAATAGAAAAATGTTAATCGGTGTCTTTGGGTTATTGGTTAAGAAGTAAATGTAATATGTATTGTATTGAAAACTATATAGTCAAATTTTAAAAAATTAAAAAAATATCATTTTCAATTTAAAATATTCTTTTCTGACCTCCTTAACTAATGTCTCAGAGATACCGATTAACATGTCATTTTGAATTATGTGTTTAAAAAACTTGATTATGTCAGCCATATCACAACACGTTGGTAAATTTCCTATTCTCTTTACAGAGTGTATTATAATCTTTTCAAACTTTTGGTCAAAGTTTATGAAAACATGTCAAAGGTGTTTGAGTGGGAGAAAGATGAATCATGTCTAATTTAATCAAACTAAAGTAGATGAAAACACAAAAAAGAAAAAACGTCTGCAACTAAAGCTGCAATTGTTTCAGTGATTATGAATGAGTAGAATTCTTCACGTGGAGGTCCAATCTATATCCTCAAGTGACGTGCATGCACATTGTAATTTCATTGTTAAACAAACAGTTTTTTTTACGGAGAATACTAAAAAAACACAACAATTTAGTTAATCTACTGAAAGTTAAACCTAAATGAGCATCTATTTGCTTTGCATAGGCAAAATCTAATTTAAACCATTTAATTATAACTAATTTAATCACATTTCATTTTGGATGATAAAAATTATTTTTAGGAATAACTTTTCCAGAAAATAAGAATGATTCACGATAAAAAAAAAATTCAAAACCACCTATCTAAGGAAAATTAAAGGAAGAACTTACAGTTTATATATATTACAGGGGTCCCTTAAAAAAACATTAGAGGGCTGATTTTTTTTTTTTTTTTAACCTACGTTCCTATCAGAGACGAATGCAGAAAATTTAAATAGTAGGAGCACTAACATCTCTTTCAATTATTATTACATGTAGAGTTCTAATTCTTGTCAAAAAAAAATGTAGAGTTCTAAAGATATATTAAATAATTATTTTAGTCTCTAAATATGTGAGTATTATCACTATAATATCTGAATTTAACAAACTTACTAACACATCTTCAAATATATCTCTTGTTAGTAATTTTGTTGATCAATTTTACCAAGTAAAAATATATTTGAGGGCAAAATTCCCTACAAGATATACATTTAAAAATCAAAATGGCTCATAAAAGACACGTTTAAGTTTATTTTTGCAATTTATAATTATATAAAGACTATAAATACTAGCGAAAAGATGCGCACTCGCATGCCCGTCTTTCTGCTCTTTTTATTGCGCTAGCGTTTGAATATTATGAACGGTGTTTTTTATGAAATTTTAATTTTGATTAAAAGTAGAAATATAAATGTTTTTTTCTTTCAAATTATAACAAATCAAATTAATCATGATTATCTATTTCAGTGAAACCAACAATATAATTAAAAAGTATAATCTATTTTTTAAATGACACCAACAACGATCTTTATTATAGAAAAAATTGTTGTTTAAGGGTTAAATTGGGATAATAAAAAGGTAAGTATAAATACACTCATCTAATTTGTTACACTTTTTAAATGATAAAGGAAAAAACTGTACATATGTGTTTGTTACACCTTTATTTTAGTATTTAAATTTAGGCTTCATTGCACTTTTTCCTCCTATATTTTGCTAATTGTGCGATTTCGCACCCCCTCTATTTCTGAGCGATTTTGCACCCCATCTTTTGCCAATTGTGTTTTGTTCAAAATCATCATTAAAAGAGGGGAAAGGGGGATAAAGATGTGGTACAAAATCACTAAAAAAAAAAGAAGAAGAGGGGGTGCAAAATCGCACAA